>Ga0181554_1001714_pt1 | contig 20295 bp, 17 predicted proteins | sample 011ome_16_FD_145602 | JGI IMG/M metagenome (GOLD analysis project Ga0181554, IMG submission 145602) | Coastal salt marsh microbial communities from the Groves Creek Marsh, Skidaway Island, Georgia - 011503CT metaG (spades assembly) | ecosystem: Environmental > Aquatic > Marine > Intertidal zone... | reverse complement strand
TACTTCTCCAAGCCGGCGGCCGAGCTCGACCTCGTAGAGAGCGCCACGCTCGCGGGCATCGTCCAGCAGCCGACGGCCTTCGACCCCACGCGCAATCCAGAGCTGGCCGAGCAGCGCCGCAACCTCGTCCTCGGCGAGATGGCCGAGGCCGGTTTCATCACGCCCGTCGAGGCCAGCGCGGCCGCACGCGTGTCCCTCGAGGAAGTCCTGGATCCCTCGATCCAGCCCAACGGCTGCACCTCCTCGTACGCCCCGTACTTCTGCGACTTCGTCATCCGCATGATCAAGGCCGATCCGGCATTCGGTGAGACGCTCGTCGAGCGCGAGGCACTGCTGCGCCGCGGTGGCCTCACGATCCGCACCACGCTCGATCCCGACGTGCAGGACGCCGCCATGAAGTCGGTGACGTCGTACATCCCCATCAAGGACTCAAGTCAGCGCGCGGCCGCGATCACCCTCGTGGAGCCGGGCACGGGCAACGTCATCGCCATGGCGCAGAACCGCGAGTGGGGACTCAAGGGCCGGGGCAAGACGACGTACAACTACAACGTCGACCAGGGCTTCGGCGGCACCATCGGCATGCAGGCCGGATCGACCTTCAAGGTATTCACCCTCGCGGCCGCACTCGAGCAGGGCTTCTCGCCCACCGAGGGAATCGACTCGCCCAATCCCAAGACCTTCGAGAACTTCGTCAACTGCACGACGGGCGAGAAGTTCCAGCCGGTCACGGTGCGCAACTCCGGATCGGCCGGATTCCTCAACATGTTCCAGGCGACGGCCTTCTCCACCAACACCTACTTCGTCACCCTCGCGGAGCGATTCGGACTGTGCCGTCAGGCGGAGATCGCCGAGGAGATGGGCGTCCGCCTCGCCACGGGCGACCCGCTGCTGCGTGTGCCGACGTTCTCGCTGGGCACCATGGAGGTCTCCCCCCTCTCCATGGCCGGCGCGTACGCCGCCTTCGCCAACCACGGCACCTACTGCCAGCCCCGCGTCGTGCTCGAGATCACCGATCGCTACGGCAACAACCTCGACGTCCCCGATCCCCGCTGCCGTGAGGTCATCTCGCGCAACGTGGCCGATGCGGTCACCGGCGTGCTCACCAACGTGATCGACGGACCCTTCGACGGACGCACGGGCGGACTCATGTCGCTCCCCGACCGTCCCGCTGCCGGCAAGACGGGCAGCACCAACGAGAACGCCGCGATCTGGTTTGCGGGCTTCACCCCGCAGGTCGCGGCGGCGGTGTGGGTCGGAGATCCCCGCGGTGGCTTCGCCTATCCGATGACCAACGTGACCATCAACGGCACGTACTACTCCTACGTCACCGGCGGCCAGATCCCCGGCCCCATCTGGCGCGAGACGATGATGGCCGCGCACGCCAACCTCACTCCGCAGGCCTTCGACCTGCTCAACGAGTGGGGCATCGGACCGGTCCGCGGCGTGGGCCCCTCCCCCGTTTACATCCCATTCGCCCTCCCGCAGCCCGAGGAATCCAAGGAGCCCAAGCCGGAGGAGAGCAAGAAGCCCAAGCCCACTCCGGGTCCGGGCCCCGGGCCCCAGCCGAGTCCGCAGCCCACGCCGGAGCCGACGCCCGAGCCGACGCCCGAGCCGACGCCCACTCCCGAGCCGAGCCCGGAGCCCACCGCACCCGGCTAGGTCGTCCGCAGCCTCAGGCGAGCGCAGCCTTGACCAGCGCCGCCACCTGTCCGCCATCCGCACGACCGCGCGTCCGCGGCGTCACGACCTTCATCACCGCACCCATGGCGGCAGGACCGGTCTTGCCCTCGGCCGCGGCCGCAGCGACGGCCTCGGCGACGATGGCCTGGATCTCAGCCTCGGTGAGCTGCTCGGGCAGGTAGCGCTGCAGCACCCCGAGCTCAGCGCGCTCGCGATCGGCGCGCTCCGTGGCACCCCCAGCATCGAAGGACTCCGCGGCCTCACGGCGCTTCTTCGCTTCGCTGGTGAGCACCCCCACGACCTCGTCGTCACTGAGCTGACGCGCCTCCTTGCCCGACACCTCGGCGTTCGTGATGGCGGACAGGGCCATGCGCAGAGTCGCCATGGTGAGCTCATCCTGGGCACGGATGGCCTCGGTGAGGTCGGACTGCAGCTGATCCTTGAGAGCGCTCATGGGGTCATCCTCGCCTACGCACCGGGTGGGACACTCGTGTGGTGATGTCGACGCGCAGAGCAATGGTGGGGGGTGCCCTCCTGGGCGCTGCCACCCTGGCCTACGCGCGCTGGGAGGCCGCGTCGTACCGACTGCGTCGGGTCGAGGTGCCGCTCCTCGATGCGAGGCACCCACCGCTGCGCATCCTCCACCTCTCCGACCTCCACATGACCCCGCGTCGACGCCGGCTGCAGGACTGGGTGGCATCGCTCGCCGAACTCCGTCCCGACCTCGTCATCGTCACGGGCGACTTCCTGTCTCACCCCGACGCCGTCGATCCTGTCTTGGCGTCGCTCGCGCCGCTCCTCGACGTCCCCGGCGCCTTCGTCCTCGGCAGCAACGACTACTACGCGCCTCGGCCCATCAACCCGCTCTCCTATCTCGCGGGTCCCTCGGACCTGCATCCGCTGCGACCGGAGTTACCCTGGCCGGAACTCGTCGCCGGGCTCGAGGAGGCAGGCTGGACGCACCTGCCCAACCGCAGGCACATCCTCAGCGCCGGCGATCGCGTCATCGAGGTGCGCGGGGTCGACGATCCGCACATCGAGCGTGACGACTACGCGCTCGTGGCCGGCTCGCCCCATGCCGATGCTGACCTGTCCCTCGGCGTCGCGCACGCCCCCTATCTCAGGGTCCTCGACGCCATGGCCGCGGATGGCGTGGACATCGCACTCGCGGGCCACACCCACGGGGGTCAGGTGCGCGTGCCCGGAGCGGGTGCCCTCGTCACCAACTGCGACCTTGACCGGTCGCGGGCGCGCGGGCTGTCCTCGCACGATCGCCCGCTCATGGAGTTCGCACCCCACGATGCGCCCGACATGGCATTGCACGTCTCCGCCGGCCTGGGCACATCGCCGTATGCTCCGATCCGCTTCGCCTGCCCGCCGGAGGCCACGCTGCTCACCCTCGTGGCGAGGGGATAGACTCCTCCGGCTCCCTCGGGGTGTGGCGCAGCTTGGTAGCGCGCTTCGTTCGGGACGAAGAGGTCGTGGGTTCAAATCCCGCCACCCCGACAGATGTGGTCCCTCGGGCTCAGCCCGGGGGACCACTGTCGTGGGGGCGCCGGATCAGCGCGTGAGGAGGAGCTCGGCGATCTGCACGGCGTTGAGTGCAGCGCCCTTGCGCAGGTTGTCATTGCTCACGAACATCGCCAGGCCGCGACCCTCGGGAGCACCCTCATCCGGACGGATCCGCCCGACGAAGGAGGGATCGGCGCCTGCCGCCTGGAGCGGTGTGGGCACATCGCTCAACTCGACGCCGGGAGACGAGGCCAGGATCTCGGTAGCCCGCTCAGCGCTGATGGGGCGCGCGAATTCGGCATTGATCGCCAGCGAGTGTCCGGTGAAGACCGGGACGCGCACGCAGGTGCCGGAGACGAGCAGGTCCGGGATGCCGAGGATCTTGCGGCTCTCGTTGCGGAGCTTTTTCTCCTCGTCCGTCTCCCCAAGACCGTCGTCGACGATGGACCCGGCGATCGGCACGACATCGAAGGCGATGGTGCGCACGTACTTCTTGGGCTCGGGGAAGCTGATCGACGAGCCGTCGTGGGTCAGCGACGTGACATCGGCGTCGATGACGGCCCGGATCTGCGAGTCGAGCTCCTCGACACCGGCCAGGCCACTGCCCGACACGGCCTGGAAGGTGCTCACGACGAGACGGGTGAGGCCCGCTTCGTGATGCAGGGGCATGAGCACGGGCATCGCAGCCATGGTGGTGCAGTTGGGATTGGCGATGATCCCCTTGCGTATGTCGGCCAGGGCACCGGGATTGACCTCGCTCACGATGAGCGGCACATCGGGATCCATGCGCCACGCGGAGGAGTTGTCGATGACCATCGCTCCGGCCTCGGCGAAGCGCGGCGCGTGCTCCTTGGAGGTCGCGCCGCCCGCGGAGAAGAGCGCGATGTCGATGCCCGCGAGGTCAGCCGTCGCGATGTCCTCGACGACGACCTCGGCGCCCTTCCACGGCAGCGTGGTGCCGGCCGAGCGCGCCGACGCGATGTAGCGGATCTGACCGACGGGGAAGTCCCGCTCCTCGAGGAGGCGGCGCATGACGCCACCCACCTGACCGGTGGCTCCGACCACGGCTACGGTCGGCGGCGTCTTCATCGGCCCGTCCCTGCGTAGACGACGGCCTCACCATCGGCGTCGAGCCCGAATGCGGTGTGCAGCGCCTGGACCGCCTGCGTGGCGACTTCGGCGCGGGTCACGACGGAGATGCGGATCTCCGAGGTGGAGATCATCTCGACGTTGACACCCGAGTCGGCCAGGGCCTTGAAGAAGGTGGCCGAGACACCCGGATGCGAGCGCATGCCCGCGCCGACGAGCGAGATCTTGGCGATGCCCTCGTCGGTGATGAGATCGGCGAAGCCGATGCGCTCCTTGACCGCCGCGAGTGCCTCGGTCGCCTTGCCCACAGAGCCCTGCGGGCACGTGAAGGTGACGTCGGTGAGACCCGTCGAGGCCACTGAGACGTTCTGCACGATCATGTCGATGTTGATGCCCGCATCGGCCAGTGCACTGAAGATCGCCGCTGCCTCGCCGGGACGATCGGGCACACCGACGACCGTGACCTTGGCGTCATTGAGGTCGGCGGCCGTGCCCGAGATGATCGGCTGCTCCATGGTGTCTCCCGCGGCGATACGGGCCGCGATCGCGGCCTCGGACAGGACGTAGGTGCCCTCGCGGTCGGAGAACGACGACCGCACGTGGATGGGCAGATCGAAGCGCCGCGCGTACTCCACGCAGCGCAGGTGGAGAACCTTGGCACCCGCGGCTGCGAGCTCAAGCATCTCCTCGTAGGTGACCACGGGGAGCTGGCGCGCCTTGGGCACGACGCGAGGGTCTGCACTGAAGACGCCGTCGACGTCGGTGTAGATCTCGCAGACATCGGCACCGAGTGCGGCAGCAAGTGCCACGGCCGTGGTGTCCGAGCCCCCGCGGCCGAGCGTGGTGATGTCCTTGGTGTCCTGCGCCACGCCCTGGAAGCCAGCGACGATCGGGATTGCACCGGCGGCCAACGCCTCCTGGATGCGACCCGGGGTCACATCGATGATGCGCGCGGCGCCATGGGAGGAGTCGGTGATGAGCCCCGCCTGGGAGCCGGTGTAGGAGCGGGCCTCCTCGCCGAGGTCGTTGATCGCCATGGCCACGAGGGCCATGGAGATCCGCTCACCCGCGGTGAGGAGCATGTCCAGCTCACGTCCCGGAGGGCGCGGCGAGACCTGCTCGGCGAGATCGAGGAGCTCGTCGGTCGTGTCGCCCATCGCGGACACAACGACGGCGACGCCATGACCGGCCCGGTGGGTCGCCACGATGCGCGCTGCCACGCGACGGATGCTCTCAGCGTTGGCGACGCTGGAGCCGCCGTACTTCTGCACGACGAGGCCCACATCGGCTCCTGGCCAGCACACCGGCCGCCCCCTATGGGGCGGACACCTACGGCGGAGGGGCCAGTCTAGCCAGTTGCCACAGCCGCGCGACCCGCGCCCCACGCACGTTGAGTGGCGACCTAGCGCATCCGACACGCCGTGCGTGCATGCGATAGGTCGCCACTCAACAGGGGTCTAGATGAAGAGGAGCTGCCCGCCTTCGCTGAGCTCCATGAAGTTCGTGGCATTGATGACGGCCTCGACGCCGTCGTACATGTCGTCCTCGGAGACCTTCATCATGTCCACCGACATACGGCAGGCCCACAGATGGCCGCCCGCGGCGACGATCTGGTCGAGGAACTCGGGCACCTCGGGGACGCCGAGATCGGCGATCTGCTTCTTCATCATCTTGGTGGACATGCCCTGCATCCCGGGGAACGCCGTGAGGAACTGAGGGATGCGACTGTCTCCCACCGGCATGTGCATCGCGGTGTTGCCCACCGGCGTGAACTGCAGGTCGTTCATGCGGGACTTGAGGATCATGTCCAAGCCCCAGAAGGTGAAGAACAGGTGCGTCTCGATCCCCTCTCCCAGGGCTGCATTGGCGAGCACGAGGCCCGGGTAAGCCATGTCCAGGTTGCCCTTGGAGCAGATGATGACGAGCTTGCGGTCGACCTCATCCTCGTCTCCGAAGTTGGGGACGAGAGCGGGTGCGGAATCGGTCATGGTCATGACGCCTCCTCAGACGCAGCCGTGCGGCTTGGGCAGGCCCGCGATGTAGGCCATCTTCTTGGCGGGCTTCTTGGGGAAGAGCACGAACTGCTTCTTCACCGGGAAGCCCCCGACGGTGTCGACCCGACGCGTCGTGGCCGTCTCGCCCTGGGCCTTGTAGTCATCGCGCAGGAAGCGGATGACAGCCCAGTGCTCGTCGGTCATCTCAACACCGATGTTCTTGGCGAGCTCGGCGGCGAGCGCCTCGTCCCACTGGTCGTACTCGGTGAGGAAGCCCTCGTCGTCGACGACGACGTCGCGACCGGCAATCGTGGTGGTGGGCATGGTGCTACTCCTTAGGTGCGGTGTGGGACGGGGCAGGGATCGGGGTGCCCGGGCTCCCAAGGGAGCGCAGGACGACGAGGGCGCGCGCGAGGCCACGGCGGACCTCGGGATCGCGCATCTGGCGCAGGAGCGCGAAGGTGGAGGGAGGCGGACCCGCGGGGGCGTCCTCGGACTCCTGCACCTCCAGCGCGGTGCGGCTGAGGAGGGTCATGACCTCGGGCTGGGTCATCTCCTTGACCGTGTTGAGGATGAGGACGACGTTGTCTCCGAGAGCCTTGATGTCGTCCTCGTCGAAGGAGGTGACGACGCGATCGGCGATCTCCAGTCCTCCCTGGGCGAAGGTGAAGTAGCCCTTCTGCTCGAGTTCGGTCGCCTTGGCCGTGACCATCTGCATCACCGGGCCGGCCAGCTCGGTGAGACCGAGGAGCATCTCGCGCATCTCACGCTGGCGCTCGAGCTCCTCGGAGATCTCGGTCATCTGCAGGGAGAGGCGATCGAGCCGCTCCACGAGGGCGTAATCCATGTCGGCGACGGTCATCACACACGCTCCAGGACATCGGTCTGCTTGCCCGCCATCGACATGAGTGCGGGGAGGGGGAGCTCCTTGCCCGGGAGCAGGAGGTTCCAGTACATCCAGCGGAAGGCGAGCTTGCCGAGATGATTGAGCTCGGTCTCCTTGAGGAGGCTGAAGGGACCGATGCCGGGAATCGGGTACTTGCCCGGGAGCGGCTCGGTGTCGTAGTTGAAGTCGATCAGCATGCCCTTGCCGTGACCGGACTCGATGAAGCAGTTGGCATGTCCGTCGAACATCGCGGTCATGGGGCGCCCGTTGACGTGGTTGATGAAGTTCTCCGGGAAGAGATCGATGGAGAAGTGCGCCACCGATCCGGCCTTGGACGCCGGGATGTTGGAGGCGTCTCCGATCGCGAAGATGTTGTCGTACTTGGTGCTGAGCAGGGTGTGCTTGTCGACCGGCACATAGTTGAGGTCATCGCCAAGACCGGATCGAGCGACGAAGTCAGCACCCATGTTGAGGGGGATGGTGACCAGGAGATCGAAGGGCACCTCCCGCTCGTCCATCGAGACGAGCTTGCGGCCTTCGGGATCGATCTGATCGATCATGAAGTCGGACTCCAACTCGATCTTGCGATCCTCGAGCATGTGGCCGAGGAGCTTGGAGGCCACCGGCTTGGTGAAGGCGCCCTCGAGCGGGGTGACGTAGACGATCTCCACGCGATCCCGCATGCCCTTCTCGGCGAAGAAGGCATCGGCGAGGAAGCTGAACTCCAGCGGGGCGACGGGGCACTTGATGGGCATCTCCGTGATGTGGACGACGAGTCGCCCGCCCTCCCAGGCCGCGAGCTTCTCGCGCAGTGCCATGGCGCCCTCGAAGGTGAAGAACTCATGGACGCTGTCGCGCCAGACCGTCGGGTCGTCCATCCCAGGCGTCTGATCGGGGCGAGGCGAGGTACCTGTCGCGATGATGAGGTAGTCGTAGGGAAGCGACTGTCCGTCCGCGAGATGGACGACGTTCGCCTCCGCGTCGACACGATCCACCTCGGCGCGCACCCGCGTCACCCCGTCGGGGATGAAGCGGTCGGTCGGCTCCATGGTCTCCTCAGGCGTGTAGGCGCCGAAGGGGAGGAAGAGGTAGCCGGGCTGGTAGTGGTGCGTGTCGCTGGGCTCGACGACCGTCATCTCCCACTCCGACTCGGGCAGCATCGGTCGCAACTTGTTGAGCGCCATGGTGCCCGCGGTGCCGGCACCGAGGACGAGAAGCCGCTTCATGGTGTTCTCCTTTCGGCCACCGCGGCAGCGATGCGCGGCAGGGATTCGAGGACGAGGCTGCGCTGAGCCTTCGTGAGGACGTGCACATCGGACGCGGGCTCATCGAGGGGTGCGATGCCTCCTGCGATGACGAGGCCGACCAGGCGGTCTCCCGCGCGGATGAAGGCAGCGGCGCACTCGAAGCCGAGGGCTCCGCGATGGAAGCGTGGGAGGAAGTCACTCCGGCGGGCGAGCTCCCGCCACTCCTGCACGCAGGACTCGGCCTGCTGAGCGGATGCGGCGCGGTAGCGATCGCAGGGGTTGTGGACCTGCGTCATCGCGTGACCCTCGAGGTCGGTGATGACGACCATCGCGCCGAGGAGATCGGCCGCGACCGCGGCGACGGCCTCGGCTGTGCCGGGATCCAGCGGCGAGTCGGTGCCGACGACGGGGATGGAGTCCGCGGGGAAGCGCCACTGGCGTCCCACCTTGATCGCATCGAGGCGACCATCGCCCGCCATGCGATAGACGGTCGAGACATCGATGCCGAGGCGACGACCCACCTCGTCGGCGCTGAGCAGGCTCGTCGCCCGCTTCTGCGTCTCCTGCACTGCCTGCATGAATTCAGGCTATGCAGGCTCAGTGCAGTTATCCCCGGGCAAAGGCCCTGTCATGCACGCTCAAGTACCCGGGGGGTGCGGGACCTTAGTCCCGCCAGCCGTGCGCGCCACGCGCACCTTCACGTGAGCAGCCCGGTTTCCAGGGCAACCCGGAGGAGTTCGTTGCGGCCACCCACTCCTGCCTTGCGATAGAGCCGTGCCAGCCGTGTCTTGACGGTGTTCACGCTGACTCCCAGGGTCGCTGCGATCTCGGCGTTGCTCTCACGCCCTCGCAGGAGTGAGAGCAACTCAATCTCGCCTCGACTCAGAGCGGGGCGCGCTCCGGCCTCGGCCGCACCCGCACGGTGACGTGCACGCAAGGCTCGCACGGTCATCACATTCCTCAGGAGCGGATCGTGCCCGGTCCTGCGCGCCACCGCCTCCGCGACTGAAAGAAGTGACTCCGGTGTGTCAGCCAGGAGCAACTCGATACCGAACTCCTCCCCGATGTCTGCCGCCCGGAGCACGTGGATCTCGGCGAGGCGCGTGCTGCGGCGCAGTGCATCGGAGGCGAGCAGCACCTGGACTCGTGCGGCGAGGCGGGGGGTATCGGGCTCCATCGTGGCGAGGAGCCTGGGCACGGACGCCGGCTGGCGCAGGATCCCCAGCCATGCCTTGAGCACGGCGCGGTCATCCGACGCCGGGAGTGCCGCGATGAGTCGTTCCGCGCGAGGCACGTCGCCGAGCCTGATCCGCACTTCGGCCTCGACCACCTGCAGGACCCCACCCAAGGCGCTCGACGGAGCCGAGGCCGCGAGGAGTTCACGTGCGTGTGCGAGGACGCGTAGGGCTTCCCGAGTCCTACCGAGGGCGAGTTCAGCGCGTGCCAGCAGTGGGGCTGCATAGACGGCCTCACCGATCATCTGGCGTGCCTCCGCCGCCTCGACGACCTCATGCATCAGTCGCACGGCATCGTCGAGCCGGGCGGACTCGGCTTCGGCGTAGGCGTAGGCCACGGCGGCTGTGAGGGTAGAGGGATGGATCAGCGGAAGACCCTGGCTCGCGTGCCATCCGGCAGCGCGATGGGCCAGGAGCGCACCGTCGCGCACGCGTCCCTGACTCGTCAGCGCCTGCGAGCGCAAGCCTGTGAGGACGGACTCTCGGAGCAGATCGGTCGCGAAGGATCGCGAAGACAGCCGATCGAGCTCACGCTGCGCGCCGCGGACATCTCCCGACCACAGCAGCGCGCGCACGAGCATGAGCGGAGCAAGCTGGACGCTGTTGCGCGACGTCTCACCGAGGATGTCTTCCGATGCTCGCCGCGCATAGCGCGCCATCTCCAGGGGATCGCCTTCGAGAGCCGAGGTGTAGGCACGGAGCAGGCTGAGCTCTCCGTCGAGCCATATCCCGTCCTCCACCGAGACGCGGGGACGCGACTCATCGACGACCGCAGAGAGTTGCTCCGAGGCGAGTCGCGCACCGTCGCGATCGCCCGAGAGTGCTCGACCCCATCCAATGCGGAGCAGGCGCTCCGCACGCGATCCCAGGGCTGAGTCCGGGAGTTGGGAGTACCACCGGATCACGCGATCGGCCGCCCCTTCCTCAAGGAGTGCGTTCTCATACTCGGCGAGCAATCGGGCCGCTTCATCCGACCGGCCTGCCTCGAGCAGGTGGTGGATCTGCGCATCCACGTGCGGACCAGTGGCGAGCCACGCTGCGGCGGCTACATGCGTCGCGGTGTGATCGACACCGCGGAGATGGCGCCGCAGAGCTGTCAAGAGCAGGGGATGGCACTCGAACCACGCATCGTCGCGTCCGACACCGGCGACCTCGCGCACGAATCCGTGATCGGCCGCCAGCCATGCGAGCCACCGAGCGGCATCGACACGGCCCGTGATCGCATCACACAGCCCGGGAGTCAGTCGATCGACGACGGCCGTCGCCTCGAGGAGGTGCCGCGCTTCCGCGGGCAGGGAGCGCACCCACGGCATGAGGAGACTCTCCGCACCCTCACGCGCCAGCCAGTCCGATGCTGCGCGCACACCTGAAGCCCTCCCGTGATGGAGCGCCTGAACGAGCGCGAGCGGCCAGCCCGCTGCCTCATCGACGAGACGACGTGCCTCGTCCGGGTCGATTCCTGGCTGGAGCGCCAGGATGAGTTTGAGGGACTCATCCTCATCGAAGGCCAGGGCTCGCGCGTCAATACGCAGCACCTTGGAGGGAGCGATCGCGGGCATCCACGTCGGATCGTGGCTGGTCACGAGGAGTCGCGCCTCGCCCAGGGAATCGAGGATCACCTGCACCGCCGCGGCATGGTGGGGGTGCAGGCCGGGGTTGATGTCGTCCACGACGCACCACGCGAACTCCGATCGCTCAATCGCGCCCGCGACAACTTCGGGTCCGAAGTCCGCCAACTCCGCATCGATCCAGGCGATCGGACCCCCGGCATCGCGCGCCACGAGAGCGGCGCAGGTCGTGGCGCCGAAGCCATAGGGGCCGACGAGGACAGCGGCTCCGCCCCGGGGGATCTCGACGATGCTCTCCACGAGCCGGGGGCGCGGGATGGTCGTGCGCGGCAAGGGAGGAAGCATCCCCGTCGTCACCCGTCGTGGCGTGAAGGTGTCACCCGGCACAGACGACAAGGTACGCAAGCGGACCCTGTCCGGTGTCTGCCTTGCTCGGTGCGGACGCCACTGTCGCCCACCCAGGGTGACAGTGAGCAGAGCTCCCGCTATCCGTCGACGCGGCGACGGCCAGCGAAAGCGCGGCCCAGGGTGACCTCGTCGGCGTACTCGAGGTCGCCGCCGACGGGGAGTCCGCTCGCGAGGCGCGTCACCTCGAGTCCCAGGGGCGACAGCATCCGCGCGAGGTAGGTAGCGGTGGCCTCACCCTCGAGATTGGGGTCGGTGGCGATGATCACCTCGGTGATCTGGCCGTCCGCCAGGCGCTGCATGAGCTCGCGGATCCGCAGATCATCCGGACCGATCCCGTCGATGGGGCTGATCGCACCGCCCAGCACGTGATACCGACCGCGGTACTCCGCGGTGCGCTCGATCGCGATGACATCACGCGACTCCTCCACGACGCACAGGGAGTGCGGATCACGACGGGGATCCCGGCAGATCCGGCACTGCTCGTCCTCGGTCACGTGACCACACGTGGAGCAGAAGCGTGCCCGCTCCTTGACGCTCACGAGCACCTCGGCGAGGCGACGCACATCGGCCGGCTCAGCCTGGAGGATGTGGAAGGCGAGGCGCTGCGCGCTCTTGGGACCGATCCCCGGGAGGCGGCCGAGCTCATCGATGAGATCGGCGATGACACCGTCGTACATCTCAGCCCTGCTCGATCTCGCCGATAACGGTGGCACCGAGCTCGCGCATGGCGAGAGCCTCGCCGCTCACATCGTCGTCGCTGTCGGAGTCGTCGAGGCTGGGTTCGTCCGAGGGGGCGGCGGCCGCAGCCGGCATCGGGGACGATCCGGTGGCCACGACATCGACCTGCACGTCGGCGTGCATGACGTCGAGGATCACCTGGCGCAGCCGCTCCGCATGGCCGCTCGCGCGCGCATTGCGGACCTTGCTCTCCTCGGGTACGCCGACGGCGAGGACTCCGGCGTCCAGCGACAGTGGGCGCGAGTCGCTGAAGACCATCCAGGCCACACGCGACATCGACTTGAGGCCTTCGAGGATCGCGGGCCACATGGTTGTTACATCGGAGAGGCACACGGAGGCGCCCGTCGGTGCGCTGGGCGGCGCGGGAGCCGTCGCGGGTGCGCTCTCCGCGGGCGGTGCGCTGCCGGCCGCTGCCGCGCTAGGCAGCACCGCCGACACGCGCGGCGGTGGCGGGGGCACGTCGGGTGCCGGGCGAGTGGGCGCCTCGGCGGCGGCGGGCGCTGGCTCCGCCTCCGGTGCGCGTCGTGCTTCCGGAGCCGGAGGCCGGGGAGCCGTGGCGCGGGGAGATGCGGCTGACGTCGTGGGGGCACCGCGCTCGAGGCGATCGAGTCGTACGGCGAGGCCCGCGGGCGACGCGTCCGTCGCGGGCAGGAGGAGACGCGCGGCCAGCAGCTCCAGGTGCAGTCGCGGTGCGGTCGCGCCGCGCAGTTGGGTCAGGCCGTCGCTCACGAGGTCCGCGGCACGCGAGAGCTCCGCAAGGGTGAGACGCCCCACCTGCTGGCGCATGATCTCGATCTCGGAGTCCGGAGCATCGAGGATCGCGAGTGCTTCATCACCCGGGATCGCCGCGAGGACGATGAGATCGCGCAGTCGCTGGAGTAGATCCGTCGCGAAGCGGCGCGGATCGTGACCGGCGTCGATCACACGGTCGATCACCGTGAAGAGTCGCGAGCCCTCGCCCGAGGCGATGGCATCGACCGTGTCGTCGAGCAGTGCGGCATCGGTGACGCCCAACTGCGACGAGACCTCGTCGTGGGTGAGCCCCTCAGGACCGGATCCGGCGATGAGCTGGCCCAGGATCGAGAGGGCATCGCGCACGCTTCCCGCGGCACTGCGCGCCACGAGCGCGAGCGCTGCCGGGTCAGCAGGCACGCCCTCTGCCTCGCACACGGTGGCGAGGTGCTGCTGGAGCACGCGGGTGGGCACCAGCCGGAAGGCGTAGTTGAAGGTGCGCGACCTGATCGTGGGGATGACCTTGTCCGCCTCCGTCGTCGCGAAGATGAAGCGCACGTGTTCGGGTGGCTCCTCGACGAGCTTGAGCAGCGCATTGAAGCCCGCATTGGTGACCATGTGCGCCTCGTCGACGATGTAGACCTTGTAGCGCGACGAGACAGGGGCAAACATGGCGCGCTCGCGCAGTTCGCGCGTGTCGTCGACACCGCCGTGGCTGGCGGCGTCGAGCTCGATCACGTCAATGGACCCGGGCCCGTTGGGTGCGAGGTCGAGGCAGCTCTGGCACTCACCGCAGGGATCCGGCGTCGGGCCCTGCGCGCAGTTGAGCGAGCGGGCCAGGATGCGGGCGGTCGAGGTCTTGCCGCAGCCGCGCGGACCGGAGAGGAGGTAGGCGTGGTGCATGCGATCGCTGGCCAGCGCGCGGGCGAGCGGCTCGGTGACGTGCTCCTGGCCCACCACGTCGGCCAGCCGCCCCGGCCGGTAGGTGCGGTAGAGGGCCGTGGACACCCGGTCACCCTAGTCCGGGCGGCGACATAGGGGACCCCCCGCACACCCATCAGAGCCTGCCTGCCCTTGCTGCCTTCCGGCCCTGGGGGATTCAGCAGGGTGACGCCGCGCGGGGGGTCGACTCGAGTGTACGCCGCCGCGATGAGGCCCCCGCATGCGCGAAGCCCGGGCGGCAGGACCACCCGGGCTTCGCGGAGCGCGGAGGATAGGGGATTTGAACCCCTGAGGGATTGCTCCCAACACGCTTTCCAAGCGTGCGCCCTAGGCCACTAGGCGAATCCTCCGCCGCCGAGAGTACCCAAGCCGACTGGCGGACTGAATCCGGAGGATCCACAGCACCCGTGGCGCCCGCGGAATCCGCAAGATCACGGTTGGGTCATGCACCGCGTCGCGCCACGACTCAGCGCCCTCTGCAACCTAGACTGATGTGACCGCGCGGGGGGCTTGGATACTTCCCGCGGCAACACAATCAGGAGGAAGGGCTCGATGAGCGTTCCCAGCGGCGGCCCCCGGCCCAGCGCCCGTCATCGGCGCAAGCAGAGCCCCGTCGTCGCCATCGTGCTGGTCGCGATCGGCATGGTGATCCTCTTCGGCGCGGGCTACGGCCTCTCGCGCATCATCCAGGGATCGGGATCCTCCGACGCGGGGAGCACCTCCGCGCCCACCGACGGCTCGGCGACGAGCGCGTCCCCCGAGCCGCAGCCCTGCGTCACCGTCACGGTCACCCCCGGGGCCGGCCTGCCCAGCGCCGCCCAGGTGACAACCAACGTCTACAACGCCACGGACCGCGCCGGCCTTGCCGCCTCCACCGCGGAGGAGTTGCAGGTCCGCGGCTTCCTCATCGGCGTCATCGACAACGATCCGCTCGCCAAGACGATCACCGGGGTCGCCGAGATCCGTCACGGTCCGTCGGGCGAGCAGGCGGCGCGACTCATGGCCTTCTACATTCCGGGCGCCGAGCTCGTCGACGACGGCCGCAAGGACGCGACGATCGACACCGTCCTCGGTGCGGCGTACACCTCGGTGGCCCCGCAGTCCGAGGTCGACGCCGCGCTCGCCGCGCCGTCGCCGTCGCCGAGCGGCCCGGGATGCTCGCCGAGCGCGACACCCACCGACGAGTCCGCCGCGCCCACGACGGAAAGCCCGAGCCCTGCGGCCTCCTAGGCCTCACCGCATCTTCCTCGAAGGCGCCCCAGCGCTCGCGCACGTCACTAGCCTCGCCCCGTGAGGGGCGCCGGGACCGTGGGGAGCCATATCCCGCGCTCGGCATGGTTGGTGGCCATCAGCGCAGCGACGCTCGGGGTCATCTACGGCTACGACAGTTCCAACGTCGCCGGTGCGCAGCTCTACTTCCAGGACTACTTCGGCCTGCAGGGCAATGACGAGACGGTCGAGACCATCGTCACCGCGACCGTCTACGGCGAATTGCTCGGCGTCCTCGCCGGAGGATTCATCATCAATCGCCTGGGACGCAAGCCCACGATCGCGGGCGTCGCGTGCGGCTACGTCGTCTTCTGTCTTGCGAGCGCCTTCGCTGTTTCACCCGTGATGCTCGGGGTGGCACGCCTTCTCCTCGGCGTGATGATCGGCGTCTCCCTTGTCGCGGTGCCGATCTTCGTGGCGGAGTCGATGCCCGCGCGCATCCGCGGCGCGACACTCGTCGCCTACCAGGTGGCTGCTGTGGTCGGGATCATCGCGGGCTACCTCGCGGCACTCGCCCTGAGCGGTCTCACCGAGTCGGTGAGTTGGCGCATCATGCTGGGCCTCGCTGCCCTCCCCGCGGTCCTCCTCATCCCGGCATTGCTGCGCCTGCCCGAGACCGCGCGCTACCTCGTGCTGCGGGGCCGCATCGACGAGGCGCGCGCTTCCTTGAGGCGCACGACGCCTGCCGAGGATGTCGAGGCGGTGCTGGCGGGCATCCAGACGGCACTCGCCACCGAGGGGCGTGGCCACCTGCGCGAGATGTTCCGCAAGCCCTACCTCCGCGCCACGGTCTTTGTCGTCGGACTCGGCTTCTTCATCCAGATCACGGGCATCAACGCCACCGTGGCCTACGGACCCCGCATCTTCCAGGCCATGGGGATCGAGACCAAGGCTCAGTCGATCCTGATGTCGACCCTGGTGCAGTGCATCGCACTCGTGGCGGTGCTCGCCTCGATGAGCGTCGTGGACCGGTGGGGGCGCCGCCCGATCCTCCTCACGGGCATCACGATCATGATTGCTTCACAGTTGCTCATGGCGGTCACCTTCGCCACCCAGCAGGGTGACGCCTTCTCTCCGACTCAGGTGGTGCTCGGCTTCCTCGGCCTGGCCGGGATCAACATCGGCTTCGTCTTCGGATTCGGTGCCCTTGTGTGGGTCTACTCCAGCGAGAGCTTCCCGTCGCGGATGCGGGGCTACGGCTCGAGCGCCATGCTGGGATCGGACCTCCTGGCCAACATCATCATCGTCCAGTTCTTCCTCACGGTGCTGGGCACCATCGGCGGGGCGTGGTCCTTCGGGATCTTCGCTATCCTCGCGATGCTTGCCTGGGTCTTCGTGTGGCGCCTTGCACCGGAGACGAAGGGCCGCGAGCTGGAGTCCATCCAGGGCTACTGGGAGAACGGCGGGAAGTGGCCCGCACCCGAGGAGAAGGGGACACGCTGATGCTGCGTGCGGGGGTGGACCTCGGGGGTACCAAGATCCAGACGGTCATCGTGGACCAGGCAGGCACGGTCCTCGGCCAGTGCCGCCTTGCCACGCCTCAGGACCGAGGACCCGCGGGGGTGCTCGATGCCATGGTGGAGTCCGTGCGCCAGGCGATGGCGGATGCCGGTGCCGAGGCGACGCAGCTGCTCGGCGTGGGCGTGGGATCCCCGGGCCAGATCGATCACGCGGCCGGGACCGTGAGCCACGCGGGCAATCTCCCCGACTGGCTCGGCACCATCGATGTCGCGACTCCGCTCCGTGCCGCGCTCGGCGTACCCATCGAGCTCGCCAACGATGTCCAGGTCGGCGTCATGGCCGAGTCGCGCCTGGGCGCGGGACGCCCCTACTCCTCGATGCTCGGCATCTTCTGCGGCACCGGAGTGGGCGGCGGCATCGTGATCAACGACGAGCTCTGGCTCGGCCGCGGGGCTGCGGGCGAGGTCGGGCACATGGTGGTGGAGCCCGACGGTGCTCCCTGCCCCTGCGGCCGCAAGGGCTGTCTCGAGGCGTACGCCGGGCGCGCAGCGATGGAGGCCGAGGCACGCCGGCGCATCGACAAGGGCAAGCACAGCGACCTCATCAAGATCATGGAGAAGAAGGGCCGCACGCGAATGTCGAGCGGCGTCTGGGCCAAGGCGCTCGAGAAGGACGACCACCTCGCCGTCGCCCTCGTCGACCGGGCGGTCTGGGCCCTCGGCCTTGCGGCCGCGAGTGCCGTCAACCTCCTCGACGTCGAGGCGGTGGTCATCGGAGGCGGTCTCGGCACGAGGCTGGGCGCTCCCTTCGCTGACCGCATCCTCGAGGCGATGCTCCCGCATCTGATCCTCCCCGAGAAGGCACCGCAGGTGCTCAGCGCTGCACTCGGCGACCTCGGCGGCGCAATGGGCGCTGCACTGCGCGTCGAGCACACCGTGCCCCCGGCGGGCGACCTCGGCACAGTCGCCGATCCCGACGCCTGAGTAGCAGCGGGTTGACCGCTAAGCCCACGCGCCGTCGCGCAGCACGCGCATGACGCGTAGGTCGTCGTCGAGTGCGACAACATCCGCCCGCTGCCCCACCGCGAGCCGGCCGCGATCGGCCAGTCCCATCGCCCGCGCAGGCGCGAGGGATGCCGCGGCGGTCGCCTGAGCGAGCGACCGATCGGCATGACGGACGGCGCGACGCAGGGCCGAGTCCATGAGCAGGGTGCTCCCCGCGAGACCCCCGCCCTCGCGCAGGCGCGCCACTCCATCCCGGACGACGACATCCAGGTTTCCGATGCGGTAATCCCCGTCACCCGCTCCCGCCGCCGCCATGGCGTCCGTGATGAGCGCTGCCCGCCCTTCGGCAGCCGAGAGCGTGAGCGACACGACCTCGGGCTCCAGGTGAACGCCGTCTCCGATGACCTCGCATGTCACGCGGGAATCGGCGAGGAGTACGCCGACGGGTCCGGCATCGCGATGCAGGAGAGGCGGCATCGCATTGAAGAGGTGCGTGGCCACCGTGGCTCCGGCATCGACCGCAGCGCGCGCGGCGTCGCCGTCCGCGGAGGTGTGACCGATCGCCGCGATGGCACCGCTGGCCACGATCCGGCGGATCGACTCGAGGGCCCCGGGCAGCTCCGGTGCAAGGGTCACCATGCGGATGCGCCCCTGACCGGCATCGAGGATGCGGCTCACGTCCTCGGGGTCGGGGTCGCGCAGCGTGCTCGGATCGTGCGCCCCGCAATAGGAGGGCGCGATCCATGGTCCTTCGAGGTGGATGCCGCGCAGCGTCCCGTCATCCACGAAGGGGATGAGTGCGCGGACCTGGTCTGCGAGGTCCGCATAGGGAGCGGACACCAAACTCGCGTGCATCGTCGTCGTACCGTGCGCGAGATGCGTGGCTGCCGCACGAGCGATCTGCTCGGGATCCGCCGAGGTGAAGGACGCACCCCCGCCACCGTGGCAGTGCAGGTCGACGAAGCCGGGGACGAGCGTGTCGGAGCGCAGAGCCTCGCCGGGAGGAGTGCCGTAGCCGGTCTCGACGATGACATCCCCGTCGATGCGCAGCCACGCATCGGGCCGCTCGCCGTCCGCATCGACGACGCACTTCGCCGCGAGCACGAGCGACATGCCCTGACCCTAGGTCATCCCGCACCTGGGTAGGGTCGCCGCGACACATCCTCGACACCACACCCCGTCCCCCCAGGAGCACGATGCCCAGCCTGCTGGACTACCCGGCCTATCCCCTCCTCTTCGGACCGTCGCCGGTCCACCCCCTCGAGCGCCTCACCGCGGACCTGGGGGGCGCATCGGTCTGGGCGAAGCGCGAGGACTGCAACTCCGGGATCGCCTTCGGCGGCAACAAGACCCGCAAGCTCGAATACCTCGTCGCCGACGCGCTGGCGCAGGGCTGCGACACGCTCGTGTCGATCGGTGGCGTGCAGTCCAATCACACACGCCAGGTCGCGGCCGTGGCCGCCCGCGCCGGGATGAAGTGCGTCCTCATCCAGGAGAGCTGGGTGGAATGGCCCGACTCCGTCTACGACAAGGTCGGCAACATCCTCATCAGCCGGCTCGCCGGAGCCGACGTGCGCTTGGTCAAGGCGGAGTTCGGCATCGGCTTCAAGGAGAGCTGGGAGCAGGCCATCGCCGAGATCGAGGCCAGCGGCGGCAAGCCCTACGCGATCCCCGCCGGCGCCTCCGACCATCCTCTGGGCGGCATGGGCTTCGCCCGCTGGGCCTACGAGCTCGCCGAGCAGGAGGCCGAGCTCGGCGTCTTCTTCGACACGATCATCGTCAACTCCGTCACGGGATCGACGCAGGCCGGGATGGTCGCCGGATTCGCGGTGCTGGAGCAGGAGGGCGCACGCCCGCGTCGCATCCTCGGCGTCGACGGATCCGCCAAGCCGGCGGAGACCAAGGCTCAGATCGCGCGCATCGCGGACGACACGGCCCGCAAGATCGGGCTCACCCGGTCGCTCACCGAGGCGGATATCGAGTTGGACGAGCGCTTCCACGCCGGCATCTACGGAATCCCCGACGAGACGACGATCGCCGCGATGAAGCGCGCCGCGCGCACCGAGGGCATGGTCACGGACCCCGTCTACGAGGGGAAGTCCATGGCGGCTCTCATCCACGTCGTGGAGACCCGGGAGATCGACCCGACGTCCACCGTCCTCTACGCCCACCTCGGCGGGCAGCCGGCCCTCAACGGCTACAGCGCGCTCTTCTCCTAGGCTGGCATCGTGACCACGCCCGCTCCTATGCCCGCCGGGTGGTACGACGACCCCTTCACCGACCACCTGCAGCGCTACTGGACGGGCGACTCGTGGACCAAGGAGACGCGGCCGCGGCCAGGATCTGCGGTCGAGACGCCCCCGGCGTATCCCGCCGCAGCACCCGTTGCCCCGGCGTCGACGGATGCATCGGGAGCGCCGGTGCGCGACTGGCTCATCCCGTCGATCCTGTCGATCATCTTCTGCGCGTGGCCGCTGGGTATCCCCGCGCTTGTCTTCGCCATCAAGGCCAAAGGGTCTAAGAAGCGAGG
>Ga0181554_1001698_pt1 | contig 20405 bp, 11 predicted proteins | sample 011ome_16_FD_145602 | JGI IMG/M metagenome (GOLD analysis project Ga0181554, IMG submission 145602) | Coastal salt marsh microbial communities from the Groves Creek Marsh, Skidaway Island, Georgia - 011503CT metaG (spades assembly) | ecosystem: Environmental > Aquatic > Marine > Intertidal zone... | reverse complement strand
GGATGGGGAGGCCCGCGGCGGCGAGCGCGTCCTCTAGCGCGCGCGTTCGCGTCGTCAGCGCGCGTCTCTCGCGAATGGACGCCCGCAACGCGTCTTTCAGCGCCTCCATCTCTTTCTCCGCGCGCGTCGTCGGCGTCGTCGTCGTCGTCGCGGGGGCTTCGGAGGCGACGTCGTCGCCTTCTCTCTTCCCCGCGCCCGTCGCGTGCACGAGCTGCTCGATGATATTCGCCTGCTGCGGCGACGCGGTGCTCCCCGGGGGCAGGTTCACGGTTTTTTTCTCTCCGGTGGCGGCGGCGTCGGCGTCGGCGGCGTCGTCCTCCTCCGCGATCCTCGCGAGCTCCTCCTTCGCCGCGTTCACGAGCGCGCTCGAGGCGATCGGCCCCGGGGCGCCTCTCGGCACGCCCTGCGCCGAGCGCGCGCGCTTGCTCAGCTCCATCACGCGCACCTCCGGCCACGGGGTCTTCCCCGAGAGCCACGCGCGGACCGACGCCGGCGACGCGTCGGGGGCGCCGAAGAAGACGACGTCGCCGTTTTCCAGCCGCAGCATCTGCCACGCAGGCGTCCACGTGTCAACTCCTGAATCGCGCGCCTCGTCCGTTCGCGCGATCGAGTTCTTCGAATCGGATCCGCGGCGGTCGGACGGCAACGGGACCGCGGACGCGGCGCGTTTGTGCGACGCGGATCCGCGAAGCGTCGCAGATTCGATGTTCTGAGCGGCGCGGCGCTTCGCCGCCGCCGCCGCGAGCGACGCCTCGTGGTTCGCCCCGAAGCGATTAAGACGCAGCCCGCGCGTCGTCTCGACGAGCGCGAGTTCCTCGGGGGTCATCGTCGTCTTCTCCTCGTCCGACGAGCCGTCGTCGACGCGCGGGACGGCGGCGGCGGCGGCGGCGGCGCGCTCTCTCTCCGGCAACACCGCCGCCCCCGGCGCGCCTTGGACCTCCCACACGCCGCGTTCGAAGTCGAACGCGTACCGCGGCTTCGCTCTGTTGTTCGCGACCGCGCACGCGGTGTCGCGCTTTTCGCCGTCTGCGGTGTCGCCGCGGGAGACCGCTCTCGCGGCTTCGAACGAGTCCGCGCACCGCGGCCCCTTCGCGCGCAGATCCCGCGGCTGCAGCGACAGCCTCGAGTGCGCCATCGCGCCGCCGACGGGGACGTACGCGCCGCCGCCGTGAACGCGCGTCGACGCGTTGTGCCCGCCGTGCACCTCGCCCGGGTCTTCCACCGCCGAGAGACCGTTCAAGCGGACGCTCTGCGGCGCGACCGGGCGGATCGGGTCGCGCTGCCCGACGCCGGTGAAGCGGTTCTGGCAGATCGCGCCGCCGACCGCGGCCGCGCCGCGGATCGTGGACGCGACGGCGCCGCCGTCCGCGCCCGCGGGGTCTGCGAGGACGGGGGAGACGTCCGCGGCGGCGTTCGCGAACCACGACGTGTTCTGCCACCACGACGGCGGCGCGGCGGGGGCGGCGTCAACACACGTGTCGTCTTTTTCGATGGCTGGCGCGACGCCCCACCGTCGGCGCTGCACCGCGGCGGCGGCGTCGCGCGCGGGCGCGACGTCGGGCGCTCTCGGAGGGCCGGCGAGGAATCGCGCGAGCGCGTCCGCGTTCACGAGCTGCACGTCCGCCATGACGTCGGGAGGGGGGCGCGGCGGGGAGTGACGAGTGCCGACCACGACGAGCGATGATCATGCGCGCTGATGACGTCATCACCGCAGCCGTTTTCGCGGCGGTTTCATTTCCTGTTCTGTTTGCGGTCGGTTCTGTTCTCGCGTTCTTTTTACACATCGTTGTACAACACTCGGTGTCGTCGTCGTCGCGCCTCGCGCGCTCTTCCACCCGTCCCACGCGCTCTCTCTCGCGAACCCATCCATACTTCCTCGATCACTCACGACCTTCTCAGCTGATGCGCCTTATCGCACAGCGGCACGTACACCACTCCCATCAGCGTCTTCTCGTACACGTTGCCGTCCTCGTCTTCGGGTCGTTCCGCGCGAAGCGACGTCGGGGTGGAGTTCAAAGGCGTCAGTTGAAGTTGAAAGGCGTCAGACGGAGTCGAAAGGCGTCGCGGTGTGTCGGGATCGAAACCGTGACGTGGGCGGAGAGAAACACACGCCGGGAAAAAATGTCCTTAAGGATCGGCGTTCACCACGCCAACGCGGTCGTACGGGGACCAGTGTAAACGCGAACGCGCCCTTGTCCACCGCCTTGAGCGTCTGGCCCTCGTGCTCTCGCCCGACGGGGATGATGAGCCTCCCGCCGGGCGCGAGCTGCTCGATCAGCGCCTCCGGGATGGACGGCGACGCCGCTCCGACGTGGATGGCGTCGTACGGCGCGCGACCGGGCCACCCGTTCCTTCCGTCCGCGGTGGCGAGGATTACCTCGCCCGCGGCCAGGAGTTTGTCTTTCCCGTCTGCACGAGGGTCGTTTCGTTCGGGGGTTTGGCGCGTCAGACGGAGTCGCGAGGCGTCGAGGTCGGGCGTCGAAACCGAGGGACGGGCGGAGAGATTCGCCGGGAACCGGCGCGACTCGAACGCGCCTCTGTGAAAATTCTCTCGCGACGCTCGCACGAGCTCGTCCACGTGGTCGACGCCGACGACGACGCCGTCCGGCGTGACCATCTCCGCGAACAGCGCGGTGAGGTACCCGGTCCCGCTGCCGACGTCGAGAACCTTCGCGCCCGGGACGAGCCACCGGGAGAGCTCCTGGAGGCAGTGCGCGTGCATGTGCGGCGCCGATATCGTCGCGCCGTAGCCGATGGGCTGCGGCGAGTCTTGGTAGGGATCGATCGACGGCTCCTTCATCGCGACGTAGTTGGCGCGGTCCACGGACTTCATCGCCCTCGCGACGCGATGCTCGGTGATGATCTCGTTGCGATACAGGTTGTCCACGAGCTCGTCGTTCGTCCTGCCGTGGCTTCGCCACGCCATGGTCTCGATCCCGGCGGCGCGCGCCGGCCGCGCGGCGAGCGCGAGCGCGCCCGCGACGAGAGGCACGAGGAGCGACGCGCGACGCGGCGCGCGACCGAGCGCGGCGCGACCGCGACGCGACGCGTCCTCTTCGCGAGCGAGCGCGCGCGATGCGGTGACGGCGGCGCGGACGGAGAACACCCGCGCGCTCGATGGCATCAACGCGCGCGGACGGGATGGAAACCCGTCGCGTCGCGCGCGGCGGTGTCGGGAAGGGGCGCCGAAGGATTGCGAATGCGATTTCGTCGTTGTCGTCGGACGCGGACCCTCGGACGGTTCAAAATCGGAGGCGCAGCGCGCGCGCCGCGATGCCGCCGCCGACGCTGCACGGCAAGCTCACGCAGTACCGCACGCCCGCCGGCGACGCGCGATGCGCGTTCATCTCCGGGACGTCCTCCGACGACGGCGGCGTCGCCGTCTACCTCGGCGGCCTCACCGACGGCCCGATGGCATCGCCGTACGCGCTCGAGCTCGCGGCGACGCTCGAGGCGCGCGGATGGGCGCTGTGCCAGCCCGTCCTCTCCTCCTCCTACCTCGGCTTCGGGGTGTGCTCGCTCGAGACGGACGTCGCGGATCTCGACGCGATGCTCGAGCAGTGCCTCCCCGAGGAGTCGGACTGGGAAGAACGCGCGAACGACGCGGCGGCGAACGACGCGGACGGCGCGACCGCCGCGCGGAGGAGCCGACTGCTCCTCGTCGGGCACAGCACGGGGTGCCAGGACGTCGTGGCGTACCTCAAGAGCGGCGCGCACCGCGCGCGGGTCGTCGGCGCGATCCTCCAGGCGCCGGTGAGCGACCGCGAGGCGATGGTCATGGAGCACGGCGCGGACGCGATGGCGGACGGCGTGCGACTCGCGAGAGAGATGATCGAAGACGGGAAGGGCGAGATGCTCATGCCCAGGCACGCGCCCGGGGTGTTCCGCACGCCGATCACCGCGTCGCGGTACCACTCCCTCGCGGGACGGATGACCCCGGACGACGTCTTCAGCAGCGATCTGAGCCCGGCGGAGCTGGAGACGCAGTTGGGTCACATGCGGACGGCGAACGGCGTGAGAGGCGAAGATGATTTCGGCGTGCCGCTGCTGTGGGCGTTTAGGCGCGTCCTCCTCAGCACATCACATCGGTCCCCGCGTGACCGCGTTGATGGCGCGGTGCACGCCATTCCTTGAGGACTTTTCAATCGCGCTTTGCGTTTCTCTCCGTCCAGGGTCCCTCGGTTTCAACCCCGACGCAAACACCTCGATGCCTTTCAACTCCGCTTCTGACGCCTTTGAACTCCACCCCGACGTTCGTCGCCTCGCGTGGACCGTCGAATTACCCTCAGCGGCGAAGACGAGTACGCGCCCGCCGCGGTGAAGGCAAACTACGAGGCGTTGGCGTCGCGGATCGCCGCCGCCGCCGGTCGCGGCATCGAGAGCAACCGAGCGGTGATCATCCCGGGCGGCGGGCACTCGCTGCGGCAGCCCGGGGCGAGGAAGGCGTTCATCGAGCACGTGGAGAGCTTTTTCGACGAGTGGCTCGCGTTTCCGGGCGTCGGCCCCGCGGCGGAATTCGCGGCGTCTTCGGCGGCGGCGTTACGCTGGGGCGTGGAGCGGTTGGAGGCGCGGATGCAGAGCGAGCTGCGGGCGAGCGAGCTGAGGGCGCAGGAGCTGTTGGAGAGGGAGGAGAGAGAGGAGCGCGAGAAGGAGCGGCGAGATCACGAGGCGTCGAGACCGCAACCGCAACCGCCCGAGGAAGAAGCCGCCGCGTGACGAGAGAAGAACCTCGACGCATGCAAAATACTGTAGTTTTATAATGAGCGACCGAACAGCGTCGTTCCGTTCCCCGAGACGCGCGCGCCCTCGAGCTCCTCCTCCGTCCTGTCGCTGTCCTCCTCTCAGTTCGCGACGCCGGCGGCGCCGTACAACGCCGCGAGATCGATCCAACGGTACGCGCTCCTCTCCAGCGTTCGCTCCAGCGCGTTCGTCGCCGCCCGCAGCGCCTCCCGCGTCGTCGGCGCGATCCTCGCCTCCGCCGCGAGGCGTTGCTTCTCCGGCAACCGCCGCACCGCGTCCTCCACGCACAGCAGACGCTTGAAGTGCATCAACTGCGTGTACAAATCCGCCTCCGTCGTCGTCTTGTGCATCACGCCCTGGCACTTCGGGTCCGCGGGGAGCGTCCCGGGCTCGGCGGCGCCGTCGACGCGCAGCGAGACGTTTCTCGTCTCGCACGGCGCGAGCTCGTCGTCGCTGCGAAGCGACGCGGCGTAATACGCGGCGACGGCGGCGCGCGTCGCGAGCGCGACTTGGTTCGCCAGCGCTGCGGGCGTGAGCGGCGTCGTCGTCGCGGACGCGGAGGACCCCGCCGAGAGTTTGTCCGCGGGCGGCGGCGGCGGCGCGGGCGCGGCGTTCTCCTTCGCGGCGGCGGCGGCGGGCGGCGGCGGCGCGAGCGCGGCGTCGCCGTCCACCTCCCCCGAGAGGATGGCGCCGACGCCTTTGAACTCGAACGCGCCCGCGGCGGTCTTCAAGACGAGCGGCGCGCAGCGTTTGAATCGCTCCTCGTCGTCCAGGTTCATGCCGGGCGCGAGGAGGTCGTCGTCGCGTTCGTCCGACGCGTTGTGCCCCACAACCTGCGCGTGGAACTTGGACGCGTCGAGGCCGAGGCAGTCCGCGATCCTCGCCGCGTCCGTGCCCTCGATCGGCTGGCACAGACGCGACACCACCGGATGCACCTGCTGCGTGAGGTAGTAGTGCAGGTCGAGCTTCAACCCGCTGCCCTCCGCGGCGACTTCGTCCGGGTGGTACGCGCGGTCGGCGAGGCCCTTGCCGCCCGTCGCGCCCGTTCTTCCGGAGGCGATGTCCTCCGCCGTCGCGGAATCCGTCTTGACCGCGATGACGTACGGCACCGTCTCGCCTTGGTTCACGCCCTCGCGCTTCCCCGCGTCGCGAAGCCGCAGCGCGACTTGCACGTGCGCCTGATTCGCCGCGTCCGGGTAATCCTCCGGACGCTTCGTGAGCTGCTTCGTGATGATGAACTGGTCCATGGTCACGACGCCGTTCACGAGGTCCTCGCGGCACTTGCGAAGCGACTCGTGGATGTCCTCGACGACGTCCTCCGCGGGTCGCCCGGAAAGAATCAGCTCCAGCGCGTGGTTCCCCTGACGCTTCGCGAGCGGGGACCAGTCGCGGCGGACGATGTCGAGACCCTTCTGCTCCATGACGGTCGTGAACCCGCCGCTGCCGTCCGCCGCGGGCTTCACCATGAGCGCCGCGTACTTCTTCTTCTTCAGAAGCAGCATCGACTTGAAGATGCCATCCATCTCAATCTCGAGGAGTTTGTACCGCTTGTTCACCTCCTTCTTCAGCGCGGCGCCGATCGCGCTCACCTCCTGCAAGTTGGTGCTCTTCGTGTTGATCATGATCGAGTCCGTGTCGCCGTAGATGACGTCCATGCCGAGGGTCCCCTGCGCCAAGTCCACGGTGCTCTGTAAAATCTCGCGGCCCTGAAGCGTCACGAGCTCCGCGAGCGGCTTGGCGTAAAACCTCGACGCGGCGAACCCCAAACACCCGTACATCGAGTTCGCCGTCAGCTTCAGCGCTTGCTGACGAATGTCCAGCTGCTGTCTTCGCGCGGCGTTCTTCTCCGTCTTGATCATGTTCTTCACCTCGCGACGCCTCTGCACGAGCTTGCGGATCACCTGCGGCAGCACCGCGCTGTTCGGTCCGCCCGGGCCTCCGGCGCACGGCTCGGGGAGCTGAGGCGCGGGGGCGACGCCCGCGGGGTCGTTCGGATCCGCCTTTGGCCGCGCGACCGTCGTGAAGCAGATGTTATACTCCTGGATGATCGACGGGTACAGAGAGTTGAAGTCCAGCATGAGGACGAACTTGTCGTAGAGGCCCTTCTTGGGCTCGAGGACGAGGCCGCCGGCGTACGACGGGCCCCCCTTCTTCTTCCCGGCTTTGACGCCCTCGCCGTCGCCCTCGCCGTCGCCGTCGTCGCCGCCGCCGCCGCCTCGGCCAAACTTCCTCTCCTTCGCGGAGAGACGGTCCGGCATGAGGTACTTCCGAGCGTGGAACTCGTGGAGGAGGAGGTGCTCCACGCGCGTCGCGCGCGTGTGCTGCAGCGTCTTCGCCCAGAGGTTGCCCGCGATGTTCGAGAGCTGCCGCGTCAACGGCAAGACGCTGAGGTGAAACATCAACCCCAACGACAGCCACGCGTCCGCCTCGGTCGCCTTGGTGAGCGACAGGAGTCCCGCGGCGGATGAAAACTTCCCGGGAATTTCCGTGGAGGCGATCTCCGTCCGCGTCATCTTCAGCTGATTCGACGCGAGCGACGACAGCGTGTACGACACCTCCTTCACGAAATCCCTCGCGCTGAGGTACGTGTCCGCGAGAAGACGCCCGGCTAGGCACGACAGCGCGCCCAAACCGGCGCCGCCGCCGAAGCTGTTCCCACCGCCGCCGAGGTTCGGAAACCGCGACCGCTTCAGCCGCCCGATGCGAGACCACTGCGGGACTTTGTTCGCCTGGAGGCGATGGAGGAGGACGTCGAGGTCGAACCCCGCGATGTTGTGTCCGACGATTACATCCGCGTCCAGCGCGTGCATCCGCCCGATGAGCACCGTCAGCAGCGCGCGCTCGCTCGCGGTGGAGGTCAACACGGACGACTTGGTGCGCTTCGCGACCGGGTGCTCCGCGTTCTCTTTCGCGACGACCTGGTCCCAACCGGGGGGCATGGACACGCCGTCGAGGCGTCGCACGACGGAGAAGTGACGCATCGACGCGGCGGAGTTCCACCCGGGCGTCGGGCCGTCGATCTTCGCCGCTCGGACGTACACGACGGACGCGGACGCGATCTCGTTGACGTTCTGCCTGTGGTTGACCACCGTCTTGAGGTTAAGCGCGGCGACGGTGAGGCTCGGGGGATCCCTGGAGAGCCCGTTCGTCGCCGTCGGTCGAACCGATTTGTGACCGGAGGGGAGGACAACCTCGAGCTTGCAGTGCGATCTCTGCGCGGAGACGTCGACGACGTTGGCGCCGTGGAGCGCGATCCAGGACGGGCCCATGATCCGCGACTTGATAATGAGGTGCTCCAGCATCGGCGTCTGCGTGCCGAGCATCGTGATGAAGTGCGCGCCTCGCACGTCGCCCGGAAGCGCGGCGTACATGGCGGGGAATCGCACTTTGATGACGTACTGCGAGCCTCTCGGGATGTCGTCCTTCTCGAAGCAGTAGGACCGCTTCACCGGCTTCATCGTGAACTGCTCGATCCCTCGCGCGAGGAGCATCTCACGGAGTTCGTTCTTGACGTCCGCGCAGCGGCCTTGAAGGCATCGGAGCAGCGCGCCCTTGGCCTTCTTCGCGGCGGCGGCGTCGTCGCCGGCGGCGGCGGCGGCGGCGGCGTCCTCCAAGTCGCTGATTTCATTCTCCGGGTCGGCAAACGTCTCCGGCGTCGGCACCGCGAACGCGCAGCGCTGCATGTTCGGAACGACCGCGCACGCGCTGACGCACTCGCCGTTCACCTCGCCCGCGTTGACCGGGACTTTACCGAACAAGAACACCGTCCCCGGGACGGAGATGTCCTCGTGCGCGTCGAGGATGAAAAACGGCAACGTCGCATCCGGGTCGAGCGGCAGCGATCCGTCCGCGGCGATCTGCGCGGGCGCGGCGTCCTCGACGACGGCGCCGCCTTCCGCGCCGTCGTCGTCGAACGCGCCGCCCCAGCCCGCGCTCGCGCTCGGCGCCGCGGGCGCGCACGTCCCTGGTGCGGCGCCGGAGGCGGTGACCGCGCTCGAGGGGACCGCGGCGAGCGTCGCGGTTTTCGGCTCTTCCTTTTTCAGGATGGATTTTTTCGCCTTGGCGGCGAGCGCGGCGGGGGACGGCGGCTCGTCGTCGTCATCGTCGTCGTCGTCGTCCGCGTCCATCGGCATCGGCGCGTCGTCGTCGCCCGCGGCGTTGGCGTCGTCGCGCTGCGACGACGGCGGCGACAGCGGTGGGTTGAGCGTGTACTCTTCGGCGTCGTCCTTCTCAGAGGCGGCGAACGTGACGCCGCGTCGACCCGCGCCGCGATTCGGCCCCGGCGCCGTCGGCGTCTCGACGTCGTTCACGAGCGTCGCGGGCGTCGCCGCGACCGACGGCGGCGGCTGCGCCGGCGCGGGGCGGCGGAACTGGTTCACGGGGGGCGCGGGGCGCGCGACGACAGGCGGGAGGACGCGCGCGCGCGCGACAGCTGGCGCCGGCTGCGCGCCGGCGGAGGAAGCGCCGGCGGAGGGCCCGACGCCGGCGAGAATGTCCTCCAGAAGCGCGTCCGCGTCTTGCGCCGCGGGCATCCCGGCGTGCGCGTCCGTCGTCGTCTTGCGCTTGACGCCGCCTTGCGCCACCGCGGCGGCGTTCTTCGCGAACATGTTCTGGAGTCTCTGACGATCGCGCTTGTCCGCGGGAGCGTCCTTGGCGTTTTTCGCTTTTTTAGCGTTCGCCGCGTCCCCCGCGTCGCCCTTTTTGCGCTTCTTGCCGTCGGCGTCGGCGTCGTCGTCGTTCTCGTCGTCGCTCGCGCCGGGGGCGGCTTTAGTCCAGTCGTCCTCTTCGCCGAGGTCGACGTAGCTGCGGGGTGTGGGGGGTGGGGGGGAGGGGGGCGACGCGGGCGTCAGACGCGTTCTGGTCTGTTCTTCGCCGGCGAGAAAACGCCGCGGTGGCTGCGACGAAACGCGCGCGAAAGAGGAGAGGGTGCATCGAATTTTTGAACGCGACGCGCGCGACGGCGGGCGGCGGGACGCACTCGTCGCCGTCTTCGCCGACGATGAACCCGCCGTACTCCTTGCGTCGCTTGTTCACGAGCTCCGCGTACTCTTCCTCGGTGACCTGAGCGCGGGCGCGAGGGGTGGAGGGGACGCGGCCGGTGAGCGCGAGATCGCGAGCGAGCGCGATGCGCGCCAGCCATCGGAGGAGGAGGCGGGAGACGAGATCGCGGACGAGGACGCGCTCGGGGGGGACGCGCGCGCACCACATCGTAGACGTTATCCTTCTCGTCCGCGTCCTCGACGGTGTCAAGACGCTTCGCGCCCTTCTCCTTGAGCGCCTTGAGCTGCGCGCCCGCGGCCTCGGCTTTCGCCGCGCGCGACGCGCCGCGTCGCGACGGGCGCTCGGACATCTAATCTATCTTTCGGGCGTCGTCGCTCGCCTCGCCGGACGCGATGGATGAATGATGGCGTTTAGTTCACGTCAGAGAAGCGACGCGAGCGCGCGGACGACGATCTCGACGCGAGAAGATGAGGAGCCGCGACGTTCGTTCGATGACGCGAACGAGACCGACGCCTTCGTTCGTGCGCGCGCGGCGTCGTCGTTCTGACGACGGCGTCGATTCCGCGGCGCATTTTTTTGAAATGTCATCGAGCGCGACGAGACCCACACGCGCCGCGCCCTGCCCGAGCGCCCGACCTGACCTACGCGCGCCGCGCGACCTTCGCGCGGCGGCACTCTCTCCCCGCGCGAGATCCGCGATGGCCTCGAGCGCGACGCTCGGTCCAACCCGCCCGGCGCGATGCGCGGCGACGGGAACGTCATCGCGAAGAGGCGAGCGCGCGCGCGCGCGCGCGACGGCGACGACCTCGGGGGCCCCCGCGCGGGGGCGTCGCGCCGACGGCGACGGCTCGCCGAGCGCCCGATCGACGTGGCGGACTCGTCGTCGTCGTCGTCCCGCGGACGCCGCCGACGCGCTGGCGGCGCTCGCGTCCGCGCCGCGCCCTCGTCGCCTCGCGCCGCGCCGCGCGTCGTCCGCGCGCGCGTCCTCCTCCTCCTCCTCCTCCTCCTCCCCGTCCCCGCCGAGCGGCCCCGCGGACGAGGACGACGCGGATTGGATAACGCGAAACTCGGACGCCGTGCGCGCGGGCCCGCTGTTCGTCGGCGCCGCCGCCGCCGTCTCGCTCCTGACGAACCGCGTCCTCAGCGGCGTCGCGCCCGTCGCGGACGCGAGCTCGTCGCAGTCGAGGGCGGACGTCCTGTGCCTCGCGATGACCGCGTGCTTGGTGTTGACTGGTCTCACGTGGGTCGCGTTGAAGCCGAAGCCGCCGACGACGGTGGTCTTACGCGGCGACGTCGACGTCGCGTTCGTCGACGGCGACGCCGTCGACGACGCGGCGAGCGAGGAGCTGAGGTGGACGTGGGACGCGCTGCGCGCGTCCACGACGTGCGGCGCGATGGCGGTGTTTTACGAGGGGAAGCGCGTCGCGCAGTTTGGGACGGCGCCGAAGCGCGTCGCGGCGGCGGCGGCGGCGGGGGGATCGCACGACCCTCCGCTCGGGCCGATCTGCGAGCGGTGCATGCGCACCGGGGAGGGGAACTACCTCGCGAACTTGATCTTGTTCCCCGGGCGGGTCGAGTTCGAGTCGTATATGCCGGATAACGCCATGGCGGTGTGCGTTACGCCGATCGGGCGCGACGGCGTGTTGGTCGCCGCGAGCGGGACGCAACGCGGGTTCACCCCCGCGGATCAGGCGTGGATGAGCGTGATCGCGGAGAAGCTCGACCAGAGCCTGTCGGGGGAGGCGAGGGCGTAGCGGGCGGAGAGAGAGGGTTATAGGGTTTTTTGTTATCACCGCGCGAGCGCGACGTGCGATCAAGGAGCGCTCGCGCCGCGTCGGGCGCTCGTAGGGATAGACTCGTAGACTGTTGTGACGAAGTTGGGAAAAACTGCAAATTTATTTGGACTTCAATCTTCTGCTTCTGTCCGTCGCCGCCCTCGTCGTCTCGTCATCTCGTCGCGCGCGGCGCACGCGCGATGGCGCCCGAAAAGATACTCGCCAAGTGCACGCTCGAGGAGGCGGCGTTCAGGGTCCTGAACACGCCGAGCGCGCACGACAAGGCGCTCATGACGGAGGAGATCCACTCCATGTGGAGGACGGGCGTGATGACCGTCACGCACGATCTGGACGCGCCCGCCCCGCGCCAGCTGGAGCGACCCGCGAGGGACGCGCGCGTGAAGCTCGTGGAGCCCTCGTGCGCGCCGAGGCTCGGGAAGGGCGGCTCCCCGGAATCCCGCGTCGCGATCCTGCACTCCCTCGCGCACATCGAGAGCTGGGCGATCGACCTGTCGTGGGACGCCATCGCGCGGTTCGGGCGCGCGGAGAAGATGCCGCGCAAATTCTTCGAAGACTTTCTCGCCGTCGCCGCGGACGAGGCGAGGCACTTCTCGCTCCTCGCCGCGAGACTCGTCGAGCTCGGGTCGTCGTACGGCGCGCTGACCGCGCACGACGGGCTGTGGGAGTCCGCGACGGAGACGCGCGACTCCTTGGAGGCGAGGCTGGTGATCGAGCACTGCGTCCACGAGGCGAGAGGCCTCGACGTGCTGCCGGGGACGATCGCGAAGTTTCGACGGTTCGGCGACGACCCGAGCGCGGACCTCTTAGAGCACGTGATATACCCCGAGGAGATCACGCACTGCGCCGCGGGCGTGCGATGGTTCACGTACTTGCAGAATCGCATGGGAGGCGCGCTGGTGGTGGACGACGACGACGACGAGGAGGAGTTGGACGACGCCGCGCGCGTCGCGAAGCGGTTCCACGTCGTCGTTCGAAAGCACTTCAAGGGGATCCTGAAACCGCCGTTCAACGACGAAGCGCGATCGAGGGCGGGGTTTCAGAGGGAGTGGTACGAGCCGCTGTCCGTGGACGACCGAGCGGGCGCGGAGAAGGCGGGCGCCAAGGCGGGGGCGGGGGCGGTGACGGAGTCGACGACGGACGGCAAGGGCTCAGAGACCAAGGTCGCCGGCGTCGGCGAGAGCATCGCCAAGAAGATTGATGAATTTCGGAAGCCGATCGCGCGGCCGCGTCTGGACGACGCCGGGACCGGGATGGGCGGCGTCGGCGGCAGCAGCTGGGACGGCCCGGGGAAGGTGCAGCGCCCGGGACCGGGGGAGGGGCCGCAAATCTCGGAGGCGCAGTGGAGAGCGTATTTGGGCGAGTTTGGCGACTCGTTCGTGCCGCACAGCCAAGTGCAGCCGCCGCGGTCGCCGGGGTGACGCGAGCAGAGCGCGCCGTCGGCAGTCTTCGCGCGCGTACGCGTACGTAGACTATAGTCTTCATCGCGACCGGGTGACTACTTACTTTCAGCAGCGCGGTCGTCTACGATACCTCCTCGCCGCCCCCCGCCGCGTCGAGTCGAATCCAGAATCCAGAATCCAGAATCCAGAATCCAGAATCCAGAATCCAGAATCCAGAATCCGTCAATCGATCACCACGGAATCTGCAGCCCGTCTTCGCAGTTGATGAACAGCCCGTTGCGCTCCGGCGTCATCAGCCCGATCTCGTGCAGCACCCTCTTCGCCCCCACAGACGCGTCCACGGCGCCTTCCACCTCCCAGATGTGCTCGTACTTCTTCGTCATCCCGGTCTTGTTGAACCCGGGGTGCAGCATCTGGACCAAGATCCCTCGCGGGCCGAGCTCCTGCGCGAGCAGCACCCCGCCCATGTTCGCCGCCGACTTGGACATGTGATGGCCGAAGTCGTGCCCGGTTGGATTTTGCACGACTCTCCACGACACGCTCCCGCCCTGGGAGGTGATCATCGCGATCTTCCCTCCGGGCTTCGCGATCAGTCCGGCGTTGTAAAGCGCGCTCGCGACGCGAAGCGGCCCGACGGCGCAGATGTCGATCATCTTGAGCTCCTCGTCGAACGCCATGTTCTCGATCGTCTCCACGGGTTCGTAAAAGTACCCCGCGTTGTTGATGAGGACGTCCACGGGGGCGTCCAACGCTCGCGTCATCGCCTTCACGCTCTCCGTGTCCGTGACGTCCACGCCCTCGATGACCTGGACGGCGGGCGCCATGCCGTCGATCTCATCGTTGGACTTGCGGCACGTCACGATGACGTTCGCGCCGCACGCGACGAGCTCCTTCACGAGCGCGAGGCCGATACCGCGGTTGCCGCCCGTCACGAGCACGCGCGCGTCCTTCAGGAAGCTCCCGTCGAAGTAGTCCGTCGTGAGCATGCGCGCGTTGTTCTCCGCCTTGCCCTTCGCGAACCTCGCGGGCTGGTCCGCCATCGTGTACTTGGCGTCGGTCGGGACCTCGAACGTCGCGCCCTTGAAGCGCGAGAAGTCGACGGGGTCGTCGGGCGACGACGGGGTAGACGACGCCATCGCGCGGACGGCGATCGGGGAAGCGCGGACGGACGCGGCGGCGGGTCGCGCGGACGCGGCGCGGCGCGCGAGAGCGGGGACGCTGCGGGCGAGGTAGAAGGCGGAGGAGCGAGCGGCGAGTTCGAGCGCCATCGATATGCGGAGCGCGCGCGTGGTGTGGCCGACGCGCCGCGGTGACGTCGCACCAGACTTTATCCGCAACTCCGAGTGTCGTATGAGGCCCAAAAACTACAGCTGTACTCACACGAGATCCCATTCGGGGCGCGCGCGCGGGGCGACGCGCCGATCGCCGCCCGCCGCCATGGGCCTCGCCGCGCGCGTCAAGCTCTTCGACGCGTACCACAAGCCGGAGCGACACCTCACGAAGAAGACCGCCGCGGGCGGCGCGGTGACGCTCTCGTCGCTCCTTCTCATGGCGTTCGTCTTCGTCTTCGAGCTGCGATCGTACCTCGCGACCGAGCGCGTGACGACGACGGGCGTGGACGTCACCCGCGACGAGATGCTCGCCATCAACGTCGACGTGACGTTCACGTCGCTGCCGTGCCAGACGCTGTCGCTCGACGCGCTGGACGCGAGCGGGAAGCACGACCAAGACGTCGGCGGCGAGCTGCACAAGACGCGCGTCGATCGATTCGGACGCGCGATCGCGACGTACGAGTCGCACCGCGAAAACGACGACGGCGTCGTGAACTTGATCACCGAGCTGTTCTACGGGTTCGAGACGGAGGGCCACAAGGCGCACGTGGACGAGATTAAGACGGCGTTGAGCGCGGGGGAGGGGTGCCGCGTCCACGGGAGGCTGAAAGTGCAGAGAGTCGCGGGGAACTTTCACGTGTCGGTGCACGGCGAGGTGAGACGACGAGACGGCGTCGCGCGCGACGTCGTTCATTCGCGCGCGCGTCTCTCGAGGACGTTGGGTCCAGCGGTTCAGCGACCTTCACCCCGCGCCTTTCAACATTTCCTTTCAACGCGCGCTCGCGCGACGAGTCAGACGCGCGACTGACCGAACCTACGCGACCCGCGCGCGCGCCTTCGATCCGCGCTTCTTTCAGGACGCGAGGACGCTTCGCGCTACGTTTGAACATCCGAGAAACGTAAACATGTCGCACGCGGTGCACAGGCTGTCGTTCGGGAAGAGTTTCCCGAGGAAAGAAGACCCGCTGTCGGGGTTCACGAGGACGACGAGGCACGCGAACGAGACGGGGACGTACAAGTACTTTTTGAAAGTCGTCCCGGTGACGTACACGGGGAAGAGCTCGCCGAGCGCGCTGAAGGCGTACGAACGAAAGTTTCGCCGAGAGTCCGCCGCGCTCGCGATCGAGACGAAGAGGAAGAAGAAGCGGCTGGAGAAGATGCGCGCGCGAGGCGTCGAGGGCGGCGGCGGCGGCGGCGGCGGCGGCGGCGGCGGCGGCAAAGAGCGGTGGGTCGAGGCGAAGACGCCGCGCGGGGTCACGCGGACGAATCTGTACTCGGTGACCGAGACGTACATTCCGACGAAAAATTGGAACGGCGGGTCGCTGCCGGCGGTGTACTTCATCTACGACCTGTCGCCGATCGCGGTGACGATATCGGACGCGCGGAAGAGTTTCGGGCACTTCTTAGCGCGGACGGTCGCTGGCGTGGGGGGGGCGTACGCGATCGCGGGGCTGATCGATCGGATGATTCATCACAGCCTGACCGTGCCCCCGGGGAAATTGCACTGATCATTCGGCGATCCGTCGTGCGAAGCAACGACGCTTCGTCTAGCTAAGTTAGGGTGATCGAGTCGATCGTCTACGTCACGTTCGTTGAGTCTCCTCTCCTCTTCTTCTCTCGCGCTCCGCTTCGACGCTGCCGAGCTTCCGAATGCGCCGCTTCTTCCTCGGGACCGCGTCTTCGTCCGCGGCGGCGGCAGCGGCGGCGGCGGCGCTCGCGTCTCCGCCCACCCCGCGCTTCGTCGCGCCGCCGCCGCCCGCCGCGATCGCGTTTCGGAGCAACAGCGTGCACCCCGCGAGCTCCCCGCGCGCGTGGTCCGCCGCGTCCACTCGCGCGCCGACCCACGCGCCGCCGCACCGCAGCGGCACGAGGTAACATCCGTCCTGTGGGACCCAAACGCCGCGGACGTCGCCGGCCCAATTTGGCGCGGGAACGTTGTCGCGTTCGCCGGCGTCGCCGTCGCCGGCGGCGCGCGAAAGCGGCACCGGTTTCGCGCACGCGCTTCGAGCGGCGACCGCGTCGTCGCGAGGCAGCACGTATACCTCCGTGTGCCCGTCGTCGTCGACGTCGACGTCGACGCGCGCGCCGGCGCCGGCGTCGCCGTTCATCTCGAGTAACGTTCGGAGGTAGGACAGGTCGAGACGTTCGACGCGGACGCCGGAGCGGGAGGCGAGGGGACCGAGCGCGCCGAGGGGTTCGCACCCGCACGACGCGCACAGCGACCGCGGCGGTCGCGGTTCTTCCTCTTCTTCTTCCTCCTCTTCTTCCTCTTCTTCCGGATCAGGTTCAGGTTGCGTCCCTCGCACGCCCTCGTCGGCGTCTACGCTTTCGGCGGCGGCGGCGGCGGCGGCGGCGGCGACGGCGTTCGCGCGCTTCGATCGACGCCCGCCCGCGAGCTCCATGACCGCGTCGTGGTACGCCATCGCGGACGAGTCCTCCTCCTCCTCCTCCTTCTCCTCGACTTCAGCGGCGGGTTCGACGCGTTTGATCCGAACGACGTGCTGGACGTGCTGCGACGCGGGAAAACACGCCGACGCCGCGCTCGGCGACGGCTGCGAGTGATCGTCGTCGACGAACGTCGGGGCGACGCGCGGCCGCACCGGCGGCGGCGGAGGCATGCTCGCGCGCGCGGCTTCGGCGTCGGCTTCGGCGTCGCTTTCGCTCTCCGTTCGCGTCGTCGGCGTCGGCGCCGGCGGCGGCACCGCGCGGAACTGCTGCGTCGCGCCCCATCCGGCGGCGCCGTACCCTTGCGTGCCGGGGGTGCAGCCCCAAACTTCGGACACGTCGTCGTCCACGTCGTCGTCATCCACGGCGAATTCGTCGTCGTCGCCGCCGCGGCCCCACCCTACGGGCGTCGTCGAGTGCGCCGGCGCCGCGGCGCTTCTCCGTCGACGCGTCTGCGCCGGGGTCTCCTGCGTCTCCTGCGTCTGCTCTCGTCGCGCGTGAGGAAGCGAAGGCGCCGTCGCCGCGATCTGTTCCGGATCCGGCGACGCCGAGGGCGGCGGCGGCGGCGGCGGTCGCGTCGAATCCAGCGGCGGCGGCAACGGCGCCGCGGACCACCCCGCCGCTCTCCGCGTCGACACCGCGCGATCGTCGACCTCTACGGGTTGAAGATGCGCGAGCGTCGTGTTGGACGAGTCGGTCGCGTTGGACGGCGGCGGCGGCGGCGGCGCCGCCGGTAAGGCGCCCCCGACCGGGGCGAAAAACGTCGCGATCCCGCGCTGCCGCGCCGTCGTCTCGTCCGTCTCCTCGGTCTCTTGACTCTCGGGCTTGACCCTGCTGCCGCGCGCGGGCGCGCGCCTGCCGCCGCCGCCGCCGTCGCGCTTGAGCTCGAGCACCGCGGGCGGCGGCTCCGACGGCGGATTCGCCGCGTGCGTCGCGAAGAACGCGCGCAGTCCCTCTCTCGATTCCTCAAACGACGCGCACGTTCGCATCGCCGGTCTCAACCACTTGGGCAAATTCCGCGTCATCAACGCGGACCCGCCGCCGCCGCCGACCTGCGCGTACCGCTCGTCCGCGAGCAAGATGGCGCCGTGGTCGTTCCTGTGCCGCAAGCACCGCCCCACGGCTTGGTTCAACGCGCGAAACGCTTGCTGCGAGTACCACTGATCCCCCGACAGTAATCCGCGGTGGGCGCCGTCGTCGTTGTACGCGCGCTTGAGCTCCACTTGCTTGTCCTTCACGTTCGGGTACGGTATCCCCACGACGACGACGCCGCGCGCGTTCGCGTCCGCGAAGTCGATCCCCTCGCTGATCTTTCCGCGGCACACCGCGAGGAGTATGCCGCCTCTGGACGCGGACCCGGGGGGCGCCGCCGCGTGTCGATGCGGCGCCGCCGCGACGGAGTTTTTAATCGCCCTGTAGTACTTTGTGAGGAGCGCGTCGAGGGCGTTCTCGCCGCCCGCCGCGGCGCGACCGCGGCCTCCTCGCCCGCGCCCGCGCCCGCCGCCGCCTTTTCCTCCGCCGCGTACTCCGCCGCCGGCGTCGTTGGAACTCGACCCGTTCCCGCGCGGCTCTTGAAAAATCTTCTTCCCGGTGACTTTCTCGATCCTCTCAAACTGCTTCGTCGTCCTCCACCGCTGCACGACGCGGTCGAGCAGCGAATAACTCGGAAAGAAAACCAGGACGCCGTGCGGAATATCCTGGCACCAGCACTCGATCGCGCATCCGAGGTCGTCCTGGTACTCGAACGCGCCCGCGGTCTTATACGTCCCCGATAACTTCGACCCTCGCGGCCCGCGCGCGACGGCGCCCGCCCACACTTGCTTCGTCGTCTCCACGCAGTGCGGCGCCTCCATTCGCAGCGGGAACGGCACGCCGAGCTCGGAGGCGAACGACGAGAGCGGCGCGAGGGTCCCGGATGTGAGAACGACCGACCGTGCGCCGTTCGAACCGGCGACGTCGTTGAACGCGAGCGCGGGGTTCAGAGCCCAGAGCGACAGCGTCACGGAAGCCTCGCGGTCGACGCCGCCGCCGCCGCCGTCGCCGCCGCCGCCGCCGTTTTGGTCAAACTGCTTGCGAACGACGAGCCGGTAGTCATTCACGCCACCGGAAACCCCGCCGCGACCGTAAAACGCATACCTCGCGGACGTTAACAACAACTCCGTCGTCTTCAACGCGACGCCGTTCACGCGCTCGTGCGTCGGCGTCTTGCTATCGTTCGCCGCCTTGACCGCGGCTTTGTGCGCCTCGTCGAGCTTACCGAGCATGTCCGGCCGCATTCCCATGTCGTGAAGCTGCCGCGCGACCTGCGATCCGCCGCTCCACACGGCGAGCCACTTCTCGTAGCCGTCCGGGCGCAGAGGGCACCGCGGGTGGTCGTGATCGCTCGCGCCGGCGAGCCACCGCGTCACGCCCGAGACGACGGCGAGCAGCGACGCGCTCGACCCCGCGTCGGGGTCGGTCGCGGACATCGACCGCGGCGGCAACGACGAGGTCGCGGGGGTGAAGTCGTCGTCGATCTCGTCGGGGGTGCCCTTCGAAGCTTCTACCCTTCGAAGCTCCTCCTCGGCGGCGCGCAACGCGCGTAAATCCACGTCGCACGACGCCGCCTCTCGGCACGTGTCCTCGACGTTGTGCGCTTCGTCTAAGATGACCAGCGCGCCTTTCAACTCAATCTCCATCGCGCGTCGAACCGACGGGTCGAGAAGGTAGTTGTACGGGCAAAAGATGAGCTCCGCGGTCGTCGCCGCGTGCTTCGACGCGAAGTACGGACACGCGCGGTGTTTCGAACCGAGCGTCACGAGGTCCTCGATGTCGATCGGATCCGCGCCCGGTCTCGCGACCGTCTCGGCCAGCTTAATCGCGCCGTGCGAGAACCCGCACCCGCCCCCGCCTCTCTTCCCGCTCCCGCCGCCGGCGTCCTCGCCGGCGCCTCGGCCGCTCGCCTCGAGCAGCGCCTTGCACTCCTCGCCCAAGTTGCTCCCTCGCTTGGCTCGACTCCGCGCGGTTTGATTCACGCAGTAGTGCTCCCTCGACCCCAGCACGGTCATCGACGGTCGGTACGACGTCCGCTTGAGCTCCTTCACGACCTGCGCGATCTGCGAGTGTGTCCGCGTCGCGTAGTAAATTTTCGGCAGCTTCGCGGGCGGCGGCGGGCGTTTCCCCGCCGCCGCGGGCGCGTTCGCGCGAATGGCTTCGTTTTCGGCGTTTGAGTGCGATGGCGTCTCTTCCGAGCTCGACGGCGGCGGCGATTGCGTCCAACCCTGTTCGTCCGTCTTCGCGGCGCCCGCGCCGACGCCGCGTTTATCGTGATCGCGCTTCCACCGCTCTTGCCACGCGAGCGCTGACGCGTTCGCACGGGGAAGGATGGGGACGGGGTGAGCGCTGGCTGGGCGGCGTTCGGTTCGGTTGAAGGGGGGGAAACACGAGAGAGGGGGTGCCCAAAATCGCGCGAGGACGCACCGGAACACAAGAGCGCGAGCGACTTCCCGCTCCCCGTGGGCGACTCCAACAGCGCGTTCTCGCCGTTGTCGAACGCTTTCAGGACCTTCCCCATGACGCCCTGCGCGATGCGAAGGCGAGGTGAGACGCGTCGGCGGCGCGGAGGGGACGAGGGGAGAGGGAGAAGAGAACGACGCGACGGAGGAGCGACGAGGCGAGGGTGCATCGAATCGAGCACGTCGCGAGGTCGTCGC
>Ga0181554_1001694_pt1 | contig 20468 bp, 19 predicted proteins | sample 011ome_16_FD_145602 | JGI IMG/M metagenome (GOLD analysis project Ga0181554, IMG submission 145602) | Coastal salt marsh microbial communities from the Groves Creek Marsh, Skidaway Island, Georgia - 011503CT metaG (spades assembly) | ecosystem: Environmental > Aquatic > Marine > Intertidal zone... | reverse complement strand
CACCACCGAGACCTTGAAGGCCTCGGGGCCGTTCACCTGTTCCGTCTCGCCATAGCTGATGGTCATGTGATCACCTGTGCTTCAGCACGACGAGCGTGATGTCGTCGTGAACCTTCTGCTTTCCGATATGGGCCTTGAGTTCGCGGATGATGTCGGCCACCGCCTCCGAGGCTGTCTTGTCGTGAGCGCGCTCGGCCGAGTCGATGAGCCTCTCGATGCCGTAGAGTTCGCCCGCTTCGCTTTCCGCTTCGGTGATGCCATCCGTGTAGAGGATGATCATGTCGCCGGAGGTGAAGGGCAGGGTGGTGCTGGAGATGAAGTCGCCGATGTTTTCCTCGAGGCCGATGGGGAAGCCGAGGTCCATCGTGTCGAGGCGCGAGACGGTGCCGTCGCGCCGGATGATGATCACCTCCTCGTGCTGGCCCGAGATCGTCACCTTCTCGTCTTCCACGTCGAGGAAGGCGAGGGACAGGTGCTTGTCCGACTTGGTGCGCTCCATGTTCTTGAAGATGGCGCGGTTCAGCACTTCGAGGAAGGCAGGCGGATCGTCGATGCCGCGCTCGTAGAGGGCGCGCCCAACCGATTGCACCATCAGCATGAGCACGCCGCTCTCGACGCCGTGGCCGGTCACGTCGCCGATGCCGATCTTGGCGCCGCCGGGCGTGTAGAGCACGTCGAAATAGTCGCCGCCCACCTCGTCGGCGGGTTCCACATGGCTGCCGATGTCGAGATCGGGAATGCCCCCGAGCTCGGCCTCGGTCGGCAGCACCATCATCTGGATGCGGCGGGCGACGTCGAGCTCGGCACCCATGCGGACGTTCTCGTCGCGCAGCTTTTCATAGAGGCGCTGGATCTCGTCATTGGCGGAGGCGAGTTCGCTTGTGCGCTCCCGCACCCTGTGTTCCAGCGTTTCGGTATAGTCGCGGATCTCGCGGGCCATCGAATTGAAGGCGGCGCCAACCTGCGCAACCTCGTCCCGGCCCGTGACCGACACGCGGATGTCATAGTCCTTGTGCGTCAGGCGCTCGGCGGCATCCGCCAGCGAGACGAGCCCGGCCGTGAAGCGCCGCGACACGGCGACGGATATCGCCAGCACCAGCACCAGGAAGGAGAGCACCGAGATCAGGATGCCCTTCACGATGCGGCTGGTCGCATTGTCGATCTGGCCCTGCGCGGCATAGAGGGAGGCGTAGATCTCGCGGTCCGGCACGACGAAGCCGATCATGAGGCGCTCGGCGGCGATCCCTGCATTGGGCTGCCACATGTTGAGAGGTTCAAGCGGCTTCAAGGCCACCAGGAGGCCCTCCGTCTTGCCGTCACGCTCCACGTTCACGTGGCTGATGATGGTCTGTCCGGGCGGCGGCATCTTGAGGTTGGCGATCTCGGCGAAGCGGCTTTTCGCGAGGCTGCGGTCGATGCCGGTGACGCCCGCACCCGTGGCGCTTTGCGACTGCAGGCCGAGGAGCGCCTCGCCCGCCTCGTTCACGGTCAGCACGTTGCCGTTCTGCTGCGACAGGAAGGCGAAGCCGGTGTCGGCGATCTTCACGCCCTCGACGAGTTCGGTGAGCTGCTGCAGCGTGATGTCCACCCCCACGCTGCCTGCAACGTCGTCACGGGCCTTCGTGTAGAGCGGGTGGAAGTAGGTGACCACGAGATTGCCGGTCGTGGCATCCACGTAAGGCGCAAGAACGGTGATGTCGGTGGCCACCGGCCGTGAGGCGGGGTCCTTCAGCCAGCCCTGCCAGCCCTCGTAAATGCCGGGGAAGAAGAAGTCCCACCAGTTATTCTCGTTGTGGCCGGGGTAGAGCTTGTCGAAGCCCTGCGCCTGCTCCGAATAGGGCACGTTGCGCATGAAGGGCCGGGCCTTGGGCCCCACGTAGAAGATCTGCATCTTGCTCTGGCCGCTGTCCATCAGCGGCGGCACGATGAGATCGAAATAGGCCGTCTCGCGCACGGCTTCGGCAATGCCCGGCTTCATCTGGCCATTGGCGTCGAGGAGATAGCCCCAGACGTCGACGACGGAGGTTTCGCCCGGCTTGTTCTGCAGCCAGTTGCGTTCCTTGTTGTGCTCCAGCTGGTCCTGGAATTCGGGATGGCTCGCGAGGAATTCGCCAAGACCCGCGTTCAGCTCCGGCCGGTCGATGAGAGACTGCGCGAACTGGCCCAGCGCCTTCAACTGGTCGAAGGTGCGCGCGAACATCAGGTCGGCGCGCTGGGACGTCATCTCGATGTAGCGGGTGAGATATTCCTCCGTCGCCTCGGAGAGACCCGATTCGATCTCTCTCGAGGCGTCGCGTGAGAGCTGGCGCACGTTCCACAGCGCCACGCCCCCGCTGAGCAGAAGCGAGAGAAGAACCGCGGAGCCGATGAGCGCGATGAACTTCGTGCGGAAGCTCGTGAGGACGCTTCCCTTCATCGGGGCGGTGGGTGTTGTCGCGGTCATGCGGGCTTTCGCGCCGAAGCGGCCCAGATCGGCCAGCCGGCATAGCCCTTGGGGTGAAGGGCGGCGTAGATGTGGTCCTGGAAGCCCTGCCGGAACTTGGCGAGGAACTCGGGCGGATCACCCCGGTCGCGCGCCATCTCGCCCGCGAACACGGTTTCCCAGGCCTTGATGAGATCGGCGAATTCCTGCGGGTCGCCATCGAGGTTGGTGACCATGAAACTGTCCACCCGGATGTCCTCGAAGCCGGCGTCGAGCATGTAGCGGCGGCTCTTGGGGCCCAGTTCCACGTCCATCTTGAAGTGCGCAAAGAGCTTCGCCACTTCCGTGTAGGTCCACTGGATGCTGTCGCTGCGTGGCTCGCCGAGGCAGTGCGAGTTCTTCTCGTTGGTGATGTAGACGCGGCCGCCCGGCTTGCAGATGCGGAACAGCTCCTTCAGGATCAGTTCCGGCTTGTCGAAGATCTGCAGCGAATGGCGGCAGGTGACGAAATCGAACTGGTTGTCCTCGATCATCAGCTCCGAGGCATCGCCATAGACATACTCGATGTCGGAAATCTCGAAATCTGCCGCCACCTTGCGGGCATAGTCGAGGCTGGAGCGCGAATGATCCAGCGCCAGCAGGCGGCCGGGCTTGAATTCCTTCTTCAGCAGCACCGCGAAATCGCCGATGCCGCAGCAGATGTCAGCCACATGCATGCCGGGCCGAAGCCCGTGCTGCGGCAGCAGCTTGCGCTCATGCCGCCAGGTGAGGCGCGTCTGGAGGCGCAAGGTGGGCACGAAGCCGCCTTCCTCCCAGAAGGATTGACCGGGGTAGAAGTCCTTGTCGTATTCATTGACGGTGACGCGCGGGCTGTGGCGCGCGAATTGCTGGAACTTTCGCGTGGACCAGCCCACGACGCTGGAGGTGATGACCTCGACGCGCAGGTCGCGGCGGCGCTCGCAGGCCTCGGCGATCACTTCCGCGATGGCGCGGAACGCGATGTTGTTCAGATGCGCAAGGCGCTTCACGTTCAGGTAGAAAGTGCCGCGCACATTGTCGAGCGCGGCCATCATGCCTTCGAGAAGGCCGAGGATCTCGTCCTCGCGGCGCGGCCGCAGCTTGCCGGCGATCACGAATTCCTGGTTGTTCTCGTTGAAGACGGCTTCGTAGAGGGCCTTGTCGGCAGCGCTCATTACTGCGCCCCCTCGAGCGTCATCTCCGCCGAGAGCGTGAGATGTTCACCCGCCGGCGCGATGCGGATCTTGGCGCGGTAGTCCACCGCCACTTCCAGAAGCCCCAGATGCGGGTCCTGTTCGCCCGATGAAAACAGCGCCTCCTGATAGCGGTCCGCGATGTCGCCACGGTCCAGCATGTCCGCGGCCTGGGTGTAGAACTTCAGCGCCTTGTCGTCACAGGGCAGGCTCAGCTCGATGATGTCGGACGCGCCCGCGCGCTTCACCCGGCAGGAGAGTTGCCCGTTGGGGCCGTGATGGGCGAAGACCGTCTCGAGAAGCTCGTTGAGAGCGGAGCTTAGAAGGTTTGCATAGAGCAGCGAATCCGCGCGGTTGTGGCTCACCATGCGGGCAACGTAGGAAGAAATACGATCGCAGTGGATCCACTCCGAGGAGAAGTGTTCGATGCCCATCGAGAGTTCAAGAAGCTGGTTCGCGCCGCTCATTCTGTTTTCCTGCCGTCTTCCTGCCGCCCGCTGATGCTGGGGAGGCGCCGAACGCTAAAGACTGTAAACCTAACGTCCCTGGAAGATCGTAGCCATAGGCATTTTCCGCGACAAGTAATTTCGACTTGCGCTTTCTTGCATATGGTTGAACCTTGCCGGACATGGATGAACCTGTGGAAGATGGATTCCTCTCATGACGCAAGATACCCACGGCAAAACAACCCGCCCGCCCGTTTTCATTTCCGCCCCCTTGGCGGCACTGGTCGAGGGCATCTACCGGGCCGACACGACGATCGGCACCCTTCGGGCCAACGGCAATCTCGGCATAGGTACTTTCAACGATCTCGATGGCGAGATGGTGCTGCTGGATGGCCAGGTCTATTGCCTGAGACCGGAGGGCGACGCGGAATTGATCCCCGACACGGTGCGCACGCCCTTTGCCCTCACGACCTTTTTCGAGGGCGACACCGAGGACAGCTTCGACACGCCCGTGGCCGAGCAGGCCTTCGAGCATGCGGTGCTCGACCTCATCCCCTCGCCGAACCTGATGTATGCGATCCGAATCGACGGCCGCTTCGATTATGTGCGGGCGCGGTCCGTGCCGAAGCAGAGCAACTACCTGCCGCTCGCCGAAATTGCCAAGCTGCAGACGGTGTTCGAGTTCCGCGATGTGGAGGGCACCATCATCGGCTTCTACACGCCGAGTTTCCTCAGCGGTGTGCATCTCGCCGGCCTTCACCTGCACTTCATCACGGCGGACCGGAAGCGGGGCGGGCACTTGCTGGGGGCGGCATCGAACAACGTGTCAGTGAAGCTTCAGCACGCCCCGTCGATCGAACTGGGCCTGCCCATGACGCTGGACTTCCTGACCATGGAGCAGACCCGCGACATGGAGGCGGACCTGAACAAGGTGGAGCGCTGATCACAGCGCTCCACGCTTATATTGAAGGGCCGTTCTTACATGTGGGCGGGCGTCGCCATGGCCATGGCGCGCTCGAACAGCTCGATGTAGTGGTTCACGTTCTGGCCGATCAGTTCCATGCGCGAGAACTTGGCGATGCGCTCGCGCGCCACCTTCAGTTCCGAGCCGGGCACGATCTGGCGGATGATGCCGCAGGTTTCGGCCAGCGACATCAGGCACACGTCGCGCGGATCAGGCAGGCCATCGCGCAACAGCACTTCAAGAAGCCGCAGCTTCACCTCGCGGATTTCCTTGCCGTCGATCGCCGGGTAGCGGCGCGTCTTCAGGAACCACAGCAGGCGGCCTTCGGTCTCGACGAGAATCTTCTTGTCGCACAGACGGGTGAGTGCTTTGGCGCGCACTTCATCGCCCAGTTCGATCAGCTGGTTGATGAGGTTGTCGGCGCTGCTGTCGAAGCCCGGTGCAGCGAGCTTTTCCAGAACGGGATCGAGCGAGGCATCGCCGGTGGGCGTCTTGTCGACAACCCAGACGCGGTTCAGGTCGCTGTCGAGACGACCCTGGAGCCCAAGCTCCATGATCGCCGCGCCAAGGAAGCCCGCGCGCTGGTACTCCAGCGGAATATCGACGAAACCTCCATCCTCGTCCTTCAGGGTGAGAAGGAGGAATTCCTCTGGAACTGTCAGCATGGTGTGCCCCACAAAAAATGATATCGCGGCGACAGCCGCCACGGTGCTACATTAACGACTCTCTTCGCTCAGCGAAATCCTCATTTCGATGCCGCCCCATGTCCATCCGTAGTTGCGCGGACTTGACCGCCATCGCTGACTCGACGATACCCCAGTGTGAATTGCATTTTGGGGGCTGGATTTGACGGGCCGTCTCGACATGTCGCTGGCGAATGACGTCGACGAAGTCGGGCGCGTGATCGACAGCCTCGAGGAATGGGGCGAGAGCGAGGGTGTGCCGCGCGATAAATCGCTGCGCTTCGGTCTCGCACTGGATGAGCTGATCACCAATATCATCTCTTATGGCCTCGCTGGCCGCGATGATGCGATCATCACGCTCTCCATTGAACACGCGGAAGGTGCATTGCGCGCCGAATTGGCGGACAACGGTCCGCCCTTCGACCCCCTCACTGCCGAGATCCACTTACAGGATGGCCCGATGGAGGACCGCGAGATCGGCGGACTTGGCCTGACTCTGGTGCGAACCTTGATGGACCGTCTTGACTACAGGCGCGAGGACGGGTTCAACCGACTGAAGCTCGAAATGAAATTGAAGGCGGCGTGATCCGCGATATCCGGGAGACAGAACGTGACAAACCTCAACCATGACGTGATCGGCGGCGCCCTCATCCTGAAGCCCTCGCGCCGCATCGACAGCAGCAGCGCCAAGGCCTTCGAGGACGATGCGAACGCGCTCGTCGAGAAGGGCCCGAAGAAAGTGGTGATCGACGCCTCCGACCTCGACTACATCTCCTCTGCCGGCCTGCGCGTGGTGCTCACCACGGCGAAGAAGGCCAAGGCGGGCGGCGGCGGCCTCACCATCGCCTGCGCGCGCACCAACGTGAAGGAAGTGCTGACCGTCAGCGGCTTCGATTCGATTTTCGGCCTGCATGACAGCGTCGAGGCAGCGGTGGCTTCGCTCGGCTAAAAGTGGCCGTTGGCTGGAGCGCAGGGAATGACCGCGAATCTTGACGGCGATGCGCTCGACTTTCGGGCCCGTGTGCTTGAACTCGAGGAAGAACTGGAGCGGGTGAGGGCCGAGTTCGAGGACCTGAACCTGCTCTACCAGGCCACCATCGAGCATGGCGAGGCCGTGGAAGACCAGTTGGCCGAGAGCAACCTCGAACTCCAGCGCACCCAGAGCCGGCTGACGGAAGAGCTCACGGAAGCGGCCCACTACATCTTCTCGATCCTGCCGGAGCCCCGGCAGGACATGCCCCGCACCGAGTGGCTGCTCGTGCCGTCGACGGAGCTCGGCGGCGACAGCTTCGGCTATCACGAGATCGATGCCGACCACATCGCCTTCTACCTGCTCGACGTATGCGGGCATGGCGTGGGGGCGGCGCTGCTCTCCGTCACCGCGATCAACGTGTTGCGTTCCGCAGCCCTTCCCAACACCGATTTCCGCGAGCCCGCGGCGGTGCTGTCGGCGCTGAACGAGGCGTTCCCGATGGAACGCCAGAACAACATGTATTTCACCATCTGGTATGGCGTCTATCAGCGCAGCACCGGGCAATTGCGCTATGGCAGCGGCGGGCACCCGCCCTCCATCCTGTGCAAGGCGGGTGAGGTGATGACGCTCTCCACGCCCGGCCTCGCCATCGGCATGATGCCGGAGATGGTCTATCGCACGGCCACCTGCACCATCTCCCCGGGAGACAAGTTGCACCTCGTCAGTGATGGCACCTTCGAGGTGGAGACGGCACCGGGCGAGATGCTGGAATTCAACACCTTCGTCGATCGCCTGAGCGCCAGCGCCAGCGGCAATGAGGTGCTGGACTGGGTGCGCGGCCTGAACGGCCCTGGCCCCCTGCCGGACGATTTCTCGCTGCTCACCATCTCTTTTTGAACTCTCCGAAGCTGCGGCCCATGTGGCAATCTGGCCAAGCGCAAACGGCCTCGCCCCGTGATATCCGATTGAAATAGTCGGAATTAGGGGCCGCTGCCCATGATCGTCTGCCATTGCAATGTGATCGCCTGCATTGACATCCGGGAAGCGGTGAAGGGCATCCGCGCGGCGGAGCCAGAGGGCGTGGTGACGCCGGGGCGGATTTTCCGCTGCTGCGGCCAGCGCCCGCAATGCGGCGGCTGCATGAACCTCGTGAGCGCCATCATCACGGAAGAGGTCGAGAGCGGCGCGGCCGGTTGATCCCCGGCTTGAACGTTCCGCGCGTTCGCGCGTTCTGAGGGCTTCCCAACCCGGAGGAGGCCAGTCCCATGAGGGGTGATCCGCGTGTCATCGAAGTCCTGAACCGTGCGCTCCGCGACGAGTTGACGGCGGTCAGCCAGTACTGGCTGCATTACCGGCTGCTTGATGATTGGGGTTTCACCACGCTCGCCAGGCATGAGCGCCAGGAATCGATCGAGGAGATGCACCATGCCGACCGTCTCACCACGCGCATCATCCAACTCGAGGGCCACCCCAACCTGCAGAGCCTCAATCCGCTGATGATCGGCCAGACCATCAAGGAGGTGCTCGATTGTGACCTGCGCGCCGAATATGGCGCGCGCGAGCTCTACATGGAGGCAAGGCGCATCGCGCATGAGGCGGGCGACTACGTGACGATGCAACTCTTCGAGGAGCTGCTGAAGGACGAAGAAGGTCACATCGACCACATCGAGACGGAGTTGCAGCTGATCGAGAACATCGGCCTGCAGAACTATGGGCTGCTGCAGGCAGGTGCGAAGGAGGAATAGATCACAACCCCTGCGGCGCCTCGAGCCTCTGGCGCAGCGCCGCGATGAAGCTTGCCGCCACGAAGCCGTCGAGGATGCGGTGGTCGAAGGAGGAGGAAAGATTCATCACCCGGCGCGGGATGACCTGCCCCTCCCTCACCACCGGCACCTCGCGGATGCGGTTCACGCCGATGATGGCCAGTTCCGGCGGGTTGATGATGGGGGTCGCCATGATGCCGCCGAGCGCACCTAGGCTGGTGACGGTGATGGTGGAGCCCGAGAGATCATGTCGCGCGGATTTTCCGGCGCGCGCCGCTTGGGCGAGGCGGCGGATCTCGGAAGCGATCTCTTCCACGCTCAGCCGCTCGGCATGGCGGAGCACGGGCACGAGGAGGCCGCGCCCCGTCTGGGTGGCGATGCCCACATGGACGGGGGAGAAGCGACGGAGCTTTCCGCCCGCGTCATCATAATGGCAGTTCACCTCCGGATGCCGTGCGATGGTTTCCACCACTGCGCGGATGAGGAAGGGCAGGAGCGTCAGATGCCCCCTCTGTTTATCCGCATTGCGACGGGCGCGCTCAGCCTCCAGCGCCTCCACGTTGACCTCCTCCACATAGGTGAAGTGCGGAATACGGCGCTTCGCCTCCTGCATGCGCTCGGCAATGCGGCGGCGGAGGCCGAAGAGCTCGATCTCCTCGACACCTTCCTCCAGCTCAGGTTCCGGCGCGGCGGGTTTCCCCATGCGCGCGAGGAGCAACCGGTCGAGATCGCCGTGGAGGATGCGTCCTTGCGCGCCGCTCCCTCGAACCGAGGAGAGATCGAGGCCGAGTTCCCTGGCGCGTGCGCGCACGGCGGGTGCCGCAAGTGATTTTCCGTGGGCGGAGGAGCCAGCGCCTGAAGGGCGCTCCATCACGGCAAGCGGCTCCCGTTCCGGGCCGGGGCAGGGCTCCGTGCCTTCCGCCGCCGTATCTTCGCTCTGCGTGTCTTCGGTCTCCGTGTCGAACACCGCCAAGGCCGCGCCCACGGGAAGCTTCTCGCCTTCCTTGCCGTGACGCTCGCGCAATGTTCCGGAGACGGGCGATGCGATCTCGACCGTGGCCTTGTCCGTCATCACGTCCACCAGGGCCTCGTCCTGCCGGACGGCGGTGCCGGGTTCGATGTGCCACTTCACGATCTCGGCCTCGGCAATGCCTTCGCCAATATCGGGGAGCTTGTAGACATAGCGGCTCATGCATCACCTCACGCGCGCATCAGGCGGCGCATGGCATCGCCCACGCGGAAGGGGCCGGGGAAGTAATCCCATTCGAATTCGCAAGGGTAGGGCGTGTCCCAGCCCGCGACGCGCTCCACGGGGGCTTCGAGGTGATAGAAGCATTGCTCCTGCACGAGGGCGGAAAGCTCCGCCCCGTAGCCTCCTGTCCGCGTCGCCTCATGCACGATCAGGCAGCGGCCCGTCTTCCGCACCGAGTCGATGATGGGGCCCGTGTCCAGCGGCCAGAGCGTGCGGAGGTCGATCACCTCCGCGTCGATGCCAGTCTCGATGGCCGCGGTGAGCGCCACATGCACCATGGTGCCATAGGCGAGCACGGTGATCTCCTCTCCGGCGCGCGCCATGGCCGCCTGGCCCAGCGGCACCTTGTAGTAACCAATCGGCACCTGTCCGGCCTCATGTTTCGCCCAGGTTTCCAGCGGCTTGTCATGGTGGCCGTCGAAGGGGCCGGCATAAAGCCGCTTTGGCTCGAAGAAGAGCACCGGGTCGTCATCCTCGATGGCGCTGATGAGCAGGCCCTTGGCATCGTAAGGGGTGGAGGGGATCACCGTCTTCAACCCGCAGACATGGGTGAAAAGCCCCTCGGGGCTCTGGCTGTGCGTCTGGCCGCCGAAAATGCCGCCCCCATAGGGCGAGCGGATGGTGATCGGCGCATTGAACTCGCCCGCCGAGCGATAGCGGAGCCGCGCGGCAGCGGACACGAGCTGGTCGAAGGCGGGGTAGATGTAATCCGCGAACTGGCACTCGACCACGGGGCGCAGGCCATAAGCCCCCATGCCGATGGCAATGCCCACCTGACCCCCTTCGGCGATGGGCGCATCGAACACGCGGCGGCTGCCATGGCGCTGCTGCAGCCCGTCGGTGACGCGGAACACGCCGCCGAAGAAGCCCACATCCTCGCCGAAGACGAGAACCTTGGGGTCTCTCTCCAGCATAACGTCGAGCGCCGAGTTCAGCGCCTGCACCATGCTCATGGCGGCGGTCTGGCCCGTCTTGGGTGCCGGCATCACGGTCATGGCGCGCTCCGCCCGGAGATCTGCCGAAGGCGCTGCATCTCCGCCATCTGCTCACGAAGATGCGGCGGCATCTCCTTGTAGACATCCTCGAACATGGTGGCGGCATCGTGATGCGGGCCATCGCTGTGGACGCCGATGGATTGCGCTTCGCGGTTGGCAGCATCGATCTCCTGATCCACCTCTGCCGCCAGAGCAACGTGGCGGGTCTCGTCCCATGCGCCGATCCGGATGAGATGGGCCTTCAGCCTCTCGATCGGGTCGCCCAGCGGCCAGTGCCGGTATTCATCGCCGGGACGGTAGCGGGCGGGATCGTCGCTCGTCGAATGCGCACCCGCGCGGTAGGTGAAAAGCTCGATCAGCGTGGGGCCATGATTGTTGCGCGCGCGCTCTGCCGCCCAGCGCGTGACGGCATGGACGGCGAGAAAATCATTGCCGTCCACCCTTATGCCCGGAAAGCCGAAGCCGATGGCGCGCGAGGCAAAGGTCGCCTCCTCACCGCCCGCAACACCTTGCGATGACGAGATGGCCCATTGGTTGTTGACGAGGTTGAGAATGACCGGTGCATGATAGACGGCGGCGAAGACCATGGCATGGTGGAAATCGCCTTCCGCCGAAGCCCCCTCGCCGATCCACGCCGCGGCAATGCGGCTGTTACCCGCACAGGCCGAGGCCATGGCCCACCCCACGGCCTGCGGAAACTGGTTGCCGAGATTGCCCGCGAGCGAGAAGAATCCCGCCTCCCTCACCGAGTGCAGAATGGGAAGTTGCCGGCCCTTCAGCCGGTCCTTCGCATTGAGATAGATCTGGCACATGAGGTCCAGCACGGGCCACGCGCGCGCGATGAGAAGTCCCTGCTGGCGGTAGGTCGGAAAGCACATGTCCCCATCGTCGAGTGCCATGGCCTGAGCGGCGGCGATGGCTTCCTCGCCCGTGCATTTGAGGTAGAAGGGCGTCTTGCCCTGGCGCTGGGCCTTGAACATGCGGTCGTCGAAGCTGCGCATCATCAGCATGTGGCGCAGGCCGCGCAGCAGCTCCTCAGGTGGCAACTGCGGGTTCCATGGTCCCTGCGCGCTCCCATCCTCATCCAGCACGCGGACGAGGGTGAAGGCGAGATCGCGTATTGCCACCGCGGGCGCATCGGCTGGCGGGCGCGGGGCAGAACCGGCGGGCGGCAGGTTCAGATAGGAGAAATCCGCAACGTCTCCGGGCCGGTGGCGGGCCTCGGGAAGGTGGAGCTCAAGGCGCATCCCGTGTTTCGGCATCTCTCTCCTCCACACCCATAATTAATTTCGCGGCGAATTGATCCCGAAGCCTTCCAGAACGTTGTGGACCGGATGTTCCGGCGAGGGAGGTGCCGAGCAGATGTTTGAGGGCGGCCTGAACTTCGCCCTTGGCCCCGACATCGAGGCGCTGCGCGAGGCGGTGCGCCGCTTCGCGGCCGGGCGCGTGGCGCCGCTGGCGGAGGAAGCCGACCGGAAGAACGACTTTCCGCATCACCTCTGGCGCGAGCTCGGCGGCATGGGGCTACTGGGCCTTACAGTGCCGGAAAGCCTCGGCGGGGCGGGGATGGGCTACCTCGCCCATTGCGTGGCGATGGAAGAGCTGAGCCGGGCCTCACCGTCCATTGCGCTGTCCTACGGCGCGCATTCCAACCTCTGCGTCAACCAGATCGCCCGCAACGCAAGCAGCCCGCAGAAGCAGCGCTTCCTGCCGAAGCTGATCTCGGGCGAGCATGTGGGGGCGCTGGCCATGTCGGAGCCGGAGGCAGGCTCCGACGTCGTCTCCATGGCGCTCCGGGCGGAGAGGCGGGGCGGCATTTACGTGCTGAACGGGCGCAAGATGTGGATTACCAACGGGCCCGACGCCGATGTGTTCTTCGTCTATGCGAAGACTGATCCGCAGGCTGGCGCGCGGGGAATTTCCGCCTTCATCGTGGAGCGCGGCGCGAAGGGGTTTTCCGCGGGCCGCAAGCTGAACAAGCTGGGCATGCGCGGCTCCAACACATCCGAACTGCTGTTCGAGGACTGCGAGGTTCCGGCGGAACATCGCGTGGGTGCGGAAGGCGAGGGCGTGCGCATCCTGATGGCCGGCCTCGACTATGAGCGCGTGGTGCTGGCGGCGGGGCCGCTCGGCATCATGGCGGCCTGCCTCGACGCGGTGGTGCCCTACCTGCATGACAGGCGGCAGTTCGGCAGGCCCATCGGCGAATTCCAGCTGATGCAGGCGAAGCTTGCCGACATGTATACCGAGCTCACGGCGTGCCGCGCCTATGTCTATGCGGTGGCTGCCGCGGCAGAACGGGGTGAGGCCACCCGCAAGGACGCGGCGGGCTGCATCCTTTATGCCGCCGAGCGCGCCACGCAAATGGCGCTTCAGGCCGTGCAGGCGCTGGGCGGCAATGGCTATACGACGGACTATCCCGTGGAGCGGCTGCTGCGCGATGCCAAGCTCTACGAGATCGGGGCCGGCACATCCGAGATCCGCCGCATGCTGATCGGGCGCGAGATCTTCACGGAGACGGGGTGATGGACGATGTGATCGCCTCTGCAGTCGACGTAACGTCAGAGGACTTCCGCGCCAACGCGCGCCACATGGAGGCGCTGTGCGCGAAGGTGGCGGGCGTGGCGCGGGCGATCCGCGAGGGCGGCGGTGCGGCGGCGCGCGCACGCCACCAGTCGCGCGGCAAGCTTCTGCCACGTGCCCGGATCGATGCCCTGCTCGACCGGGGCTCGCCCTTCCTCGAAACCGGCCTTTTCGCGGGGGAAGAAGTTTACGAGGAGGCGGTGCCGGGTGCCGGGCTCATCACCGGCGTGGGCCTCGTCCACGGGCGCTTCTGCATGGTGGTGTGCAACGACGCCACCGTGAAGGGCGGCACCTATTATCCCCTGACTGTGAAGAAGCACCTGCGGGCCCAGGAGATCGCGCGCGAAAACCGGCTGCCCTGCATCTATCTCGTGGATTCGGGGGGCGCGAACCTGCCGAAGCAGCAGGATGTGTTTCCCGACCGCGAGCATTTCGGGCGCATCTTCTTCAACCAGGCGCGCATGTCGGCCGAGGGCATCGCGCAGATCGCGGTGGTGATGGGCTCCTGCACGGCGGGCGGCGCCTATGTGCCCGCCATGTCGGACGAGACCATCATCGTGCGGGGGCAGGGCACGATCTTCCTCGGCGGGCCGCCGCTGGTGAAGGCCGCGACGGGCGAGGTGGTGACGGCGGAGGAACTGGGTGGCGCGGATGTCCATGCGCGCCGCTCCGGCGTGGCGGATCATTACGCCGAAGATGACGTGCATGCGCTGGCCATCGCCCGGCGCATCGTGGCGGGGCTGGGCCATCAGGGCGCGGCGCTGCCGGAGGTCGGGGCCGATCCGCCCCTGCATGACGTGTCGGAACTGCGCGGACTCGTCTCCCCCGATCCGCGCCGCGCCATCGACATGCGCGAGGTGATCGCGAGGATCGTGGACGGCTCGCGCTTCCATGAGTTCAAGGCGCTCTATGGTACGACGCTCATCACGGGCTTCGGGGCGATCCTCGGGTTTCCCGTGGGCGTCATCGCCAATCAAGGGGTTCTGTTCTCGGAATCGGCTCTCAAGGCCACGCACTTCATCGAATTGTGCTGTGCGCGGAGCATTCCGCTGCTCTTCCTGCAGAACGTCACGGGCTTCATGGTGGGCAGCACCTATGAGGCCGGCGGCATCGCCAAGGATGGCGCCAAGATGGTGCATGCGGTGGCCAATGCCGGCGTGCCGAAGATGACGCTCATCATCGGTGCCTCCTATGGCGCGGGCAATTACGGCATGTGCGGCCGGGCCTTCGGTCCGCGCTTCCTGTGGACATGGCCTTCCGCGCGGATCGGCGTGATGGGGGCGGAACAGGCCGCCGATGTGCTGGCGAGTGTCAGGCGTGAAGCGTTGAGCGATGGGGAGAAGGAAGGATTCAAAACCGCGATCCGCCAGCGCTTCGAGGCAGAGAGCGCGGCGCTCCATGCCTCGGCCCGGCTGTGGGACGACGGCATCATCGATCCTGCGGTGACCCGCGACGTGCTCGGCATGAGCCTCGCCATTGCGGCCCAGGGCGCGCAGGCGCCAACCCACTTCGGCGTGTTCCGGATGTAGCCGATGATCCGCAAACTCCTCATCGCCAACCGGGGGGAGATCGCGCTCCGCATCATGCGCAGTGCGAAGGCCATGGGACTGGGGACGGTTGCGGTCTCCTCACCAGCAGACGCCCGCGCCCTGCATGTCGAGGTGGCCGACGAGGCAGTGGCGGTGGGGAGCTATCTCGACATCGCCGCGATGCTGGGGGCCGCGAAGCGGTCAGGTGCGGATGCGATCCACCCCGGCTATGGCTTTCTCTCCGAAAACCCGGATTTCGCGGATGCCGTGGCGCGCGCGGGGCTGACTTTCGTGGGGCCGCCCGCTTCCGCCATGCGCGCCATGGGCCTCAAGGGCGAGGCGAAGCGCCTGATGCGGAAGGCGGGCGTTCCCGTGGTGCCGGGCTATGACGGCGCGGACCAGTCGGACGCGCGGCTTGCCGCCGAGGCGCGCGCCATCGGCTTCTCCCTGCTGGTGAAGCCCGTGGCGGGCGGCGGCGGGCGCGGCATGCGGATCGTGACGGCGGAAGCGGAGTTCGGGAGCGCGCTGGCCGCAGCACGGCGCGAGGCGACGGCGAGTTTCGGCGACGGCCGGGTTCTGCTGGAAAAGCATCTTTCGCCCGTGCGCCATGTGGAGGTGCAGGTGATGGCGGACCTTCACGGCAATGTGGCCCATCTCTGGGAGCGGGACTGTTCCGCCCAGCGCCGCCACCAGAAGGTGATCGAGGAGGCCCCGGCACCGGGGCTGTCTCAGGGACTGCGGCAGGCGATGTGCGGGGCGGCGGTGAAGGCCGCGCGGCAGGTGGGCTATGTGGGGGCAGGCACCGTTGAGTTCCTGGTGGCCGAAGGCGGTGATGCCTTCTTCTTCATCGAGATGAACACGAGGCTGCAGGTCGAGCACCCCGTCACCGAGATGATCACCGGCCTCGATCTCGTGGAGATGCAATTGCGGATCGCCGGTGGCGAAAGGATTTCGGAGGCCGAGGCACCCGTCACGGGCCATGCGGTGGAAGTGCGGCTTTACGCCGAGGACCCCCGGCACGGTTTCCTCCCGCAGACGGGCCGGATCACCGCGCTGCAGGTGCCGGGGTTTGTCCGCTTCGACACAGGCGTGCGCGCGGGGGATGTGGTGAGCGCCCATTACGATGCCATGATCGGCAAGCTCATCGCGCATGCGCCGACGCGTGCCGAAGCGCTGGCCAAGCTCTCCGCCGCGCTGGAGGCGGCCCGTGTCGGCGGGCTTGCCACCAATCTCGGCTTTCTCGGACGGCTCGTGAAGCACGCGGATTTCGCCGCAGGCCGTCTCGACACGGGCCTCATCGATCGTGCGCTGCCTGAGTTGACGGAATGGCGCGAGCCTCCCGCGATCGTGCGCGCCGCCTCGCGGGGCTTCCGCCTGTGGGAGCGCTTCCGCATTCACCGCAAGGTGCTTCCCGATGTCTGGCTGGAGGAAGATGGCCATGTGCATCACCTCCGCCTGTACGAAGATGAAGCCGTGTTCGAGGGCGAGCGCTATGCGATTGCCCCGGACAAGCCGGTGCGGAGCGGTCCCGAGCAAAATGGAAGCCGCCTTGTTTCGACGCCGGTGCCAGGTTTTCTGGCGCGGCTCATGGTCGCCGATGGCGAGACCGTAAACACCGGAGACGTGGTGGCGATCATCGAAGCCATGAAGACGGAGTTCCTGCTCCGCGCGGAGGCTCAGGGCACAATCCGCTTCCAGATCGCGGAGGGCACGCAGGTGAGGGAGGGCGCCACGGTGGCCGAGATCGATGCGTGAGCGCGTGACGATTTGCGAGGTTTCCCCGCGCGACGGATTGCAGAACGAGATGTCCATCGTGACGACGGCGGAGAAGATCGCGCTGGTCGACAGGCTCTCCGCCTGTGGGCTTCGCTACATCGAGGCGACGAGCTTCGTTTCGCCGCGCGCCGTGCCGCAGCTGGCGGACGGGGCCGAAGTGCTGGCCGGTATCACGCGCAGGCCGGGTGTCACCTATGCCGCACTGGTGCCGAACCTCAAGGGCTATGAGGCCGCGCGCCAGGCCAGGGCGGGCGAGGTCGCGGTGTTCGCCGCAGCCTCCGAAAGCTTCAGCCGCCGCAACATCAACTGCTCGATTGAAGAAAGCCTCGCGCGCTACCGCGATGTCTGCGCCACGGCTGCGCGTGATGGGGTTCCGGTGCGAGGCTACGTCTCCTGCATCGCGGCCTGCCCCTATGAAGGCCCGGTGGCGCCTCAGCGCGTGGCGGAGGTGACGGCCGCGCTGTTCGAGATGGGGTGCCGCGAGGTGTCGCTGGGCGATACGACCGGCGCCGCGACGCCGGACCAGATGGGCGGGCTCTTGCGGATGATGACCGCGCGCTTCCCGGCTGATCGGCTCGCGGGCCACTTTCACGACACGCGCGGCCAGGCGTTGGCCTGCATCGAGGTGGCGCTGGCCCATGGGCTTCGCGTGTTCGATGCGTCCGTGGCTGGTGCGGGCGGCTGCCCCTTTGCACCCGGATCTGCGGGGAACGTGGCCACGGAGGCGGTGTGCGATCTCCTGCGGCGCAAGGGTTACGAAACGGGGATCGACAGGGCCGCGCTCTCCGGGGCGTCGGCCTTCCTGAGCCACATTCTGGGCAAGGTGCCGTCATGAGTCTCGAGACGATCCTCTGCACGGAGATTTCAGAGGGCGTCATGCGGGTGACGCTGAACCGCCCCGAGAAGCACAATTCCTTGAGCGCGCTGATGATCCGTGAACTGACGGAAGTGGCACGCGCCATGGCCGCAAGCCCCACGGCCCGCGCCGTGGTGCTCGATGGGGCAGGCGAGAGCTTCTGCGCGGGCGGCGACCTCGCCTGGATGCAGATGCAGTCGAAGGCGGATGACGCCACGCGGCAAAGGGAGGCGCGTGACTTGTTCGGCATGCTCGTTGCGCTGGACGGCCTACCACAGATGCTGATTGGCGCGGTCAATGGCGCAGCGCTGGGGGGCGGCGTGGGGCTCGCCTCCGTCTGCGACGTTGTGATTGCGGGGCCCGCCGCGCGCTTTGCGCTGACGGAGACGCGGCTGGGGTTGATCCCCGCCACCATCGCGCCCTTCCTCATGCGGCGCATCGGCGCTGCCGGGCTCCGCGCTTACGGGCTGCATGGCACGATGCTGTCTGCCGCGGAGGCACAGGCCATCGGGCTGGTGACGGACTGCGTGGAGGCGGGCGGTATGGAGGCAGTGGTGGAGCGCCATCTGTCGCGCGTGTTGGCTTCCGCGCCCGGCGCAGTGGCGGCGGCGAAGGCCATGTTCCGTGCTCTTGAACCCTTGAACGCCGATGAGGCGCTCGTGACCAGCGCACTCGCCGCGCGCTGGCGCTCGGATGAGGCAGGCGAGGGCATAGCCGCATTTTTCGCCAGGGAGGCTCCCCCATGGAAGAGATGAAGGACCCTGTCGTGGTGACGGCGGCGCGGCGCACGCCTATCGGCGGCTTTCAGGGGGCGCTTTCGGGGCTTGCCACGCCGCGCCTCGGCGCGCTCGCCATCCGTGGCGTCACGGAGGGTGCACCGCAGGCGGACGAGGTGTTCATGGGCAATGTGCTTGGCGCGGGGCTGGGGCAGAACCCGGCACGGCAGGCGGCGCGCGGGGCGGGCCTTGCCGACCATGTGCCCTGTACCACTATCTCCAAGGTGTGCGGCTCCGGCATGAAGGCGGCGATCGCGGCGCATGATGCGATCCGCGCGGGCAGCATCAGGATTGCGGTGGCGGGCGGCATGGAGTCGATGAGCAATGCGCCTTACCTCCTTCCAAAGGCGCGCGTGGGGCTGAGGTTGGGCCATGCAGCCCTCAAGGACCACATGTATACCGACGGGCTGGAGGATGCCGATGCCGGCCGCCTGATGGGCCATTATGCCGATGCGCTCGCCGAGGCCGAACAGGTCTCGCGGGCCGCGCAGGACGGCTATGCGCTGGCCTCGCTGGAGCGCGCTCAGGCCGCGATCCGCTCCGGCGCCTTTGTTGCGGAACTGATCCCGCTCGACGCACTTGCCCATGACGAGCAGCCGGGCCGGGCGCGCCCTGAGAAGATCCCCATGTTGAAGCCCGCCTTCAGCGAGGGCGGAACTGTAACGGCGGCCAATGCCTCCTCGATCTCGGACGGTGCCGCGGCGCTGATGCTGATGCGGATTTCGGAGGCCGACCGCCGCGGACTCGCCCCTCTGGCGAAGATCGTCGGCCATGCCGGTGCGGCGCGCGCCCCTTCCGAATTCACCGCCGCACCCGTGGATGCCATCGAGCGCCTCATGGCGAAGACGGGTTGGGCGCTGAACGACGTCGACCTGTTCGAGATCAACGAGGCCTTCGCGGTGGTGGTGCTGCATGCGTTGCGGGCACTCCGGCTGCCGTCTGAGAAGGTGAATGTCCATGGCGGGGCCTGCGCACTGGGCCACCCCATCGGGGCCAGCGGCGCGCGCATTATCGTGACGCTGCTTCACGCCATGGCGGCGCAGGGTGCGAGGCGTGGCGTCGCCTCGCTCTGCATCGGCGGCGGTGAGGCGACGGCCATGGCCTTCGAGCGGCTTTGAACCACCGTTCTTCCACAGAAATCTTCTGGTCTTGACCCTTTCCTCCCTGATCGGCAGGAGAGGGATAAACGCGATTCTACGACGTGCAGACGAGAGACGATTTTGAACACTTCAGCAAAGATCTTCGAGACCATCGCAGGCGAAATCGGCGCCGAGGCGAAGCAGGTTGCGGCCGCCGTGCAGCTGTTCGACGAGGGCGCCACCGTGCCCTTCGTGGCGCGCTACCGGAAGGAAGTGACGGGCGGGCTCGATGACACGCAGCTGCGCAAGCTCTCCGAGCGGCTCGTCTATCTGCGCGAACTCGAGGACCGGCGCACGGCCATCGTCGACTCGATCAAGTCGCAGGGCAAGCTCACCGACGAGCTGGCCCATGCCATCGCCAAGGCCGAGACCAAGTCCGAGCTCGAGGACATCTATCTTCCCTACAAGCCGAAGCGCCGCACCAAGGCGATGATCGCGCGCGAGAACGGCCTAGAGCCCCTGATCGACGCCATCCTGGCGGACCGCGCGGCGGAACCGGAAGCCCTCGCCGCGGGCTTCATCACCGAAACCGTGAAGACGATCAAGGAAGCCCTCGACGGCGCGCGCGACATCCTGATGGAGCGGCTGGCGGAAAATGCCACGCTGCTGGGCGAGCTTCGCGCCTTCATGAAGGCGGAGGCGATCCTCTCCTCCAAGGTAGTGGCGGGCCAAGAAGAGAAGGGCGCCAAGTTCTCCGACTATTTCGACCATCGCGAACCGTGGGCGCAGGCGCCCTCGCACCGCGCGCTCGCCATGCTGCGGGCCTCGAAGGAAGAGGTGGTCTCGCTCGACATCGCGCCCGATCCCGAAACGGGCCCGGCGCGCGCGGGCGGCATCATCGCCAATGCCATCGGCATTTCGGGCACGCTGCCGGGTGACAAGTGGCTGCGCAACGTGGCCGACTGGACGTGGCGGGTGAAGCTGTCGATCACCATGATGATCGACCTGATGGGCGATCTCCGCCAGCGCGCGCATGAGGAGGCGATTGCCGTCTTCGCGCGCAACCTCAAGAACCTTCTGCTTGCCGCGCCTGCGGGCACGCGCCCCACGCTGGGCCTCGACCCCGGCATCCGCACGGGCGTGAAGGCCGCGGTGATCGA
>Ga0181554_1001687_pt1 | contig 20528 bp, 15 predicted proteins | sample 011ome_16_FD_145602 | JGI IMG/M metagenome (GOLD analysis project Ga0181554, IMG submission 145602) | Coastal salt marsh microbial communities from the Groves Creek Marsh, Skidaway Island, Georgia - 011503CT metaG (spades assembly) | ecosystem: Environmental > Aquatic > Marine > Intertidal zone... | reverse complement strand
GAGGGATGATAGTCGGAAGCTTGGGGTTCGGTCCTGGCCGGAGCGGTGATCGCGGGAGGGAGCGTCGTCGTCCCCACCGGCGTCGCGTACGAGGCCGCCGCCGCCGCCGCCGCCGCCGGCGACGCCCGCGGCCTCCTCCGCGAGCGCGCGCGCCTCCGCGGCGGCGAGCGCCGCGGTCGCCGCCGCCGCGGTCGCCCTGTCCATCGCCTGCCGCGCCCTGTACTCCTCCAACGTCAGCATCTCCGCGCCGAGGCCGATCGCTCGCAGCTTCTCTCGCGCCGCCGCCGCGCCGCCGTCGGACTTCGACGTCACCACGCGACACACCCCGCGCCCGATGAAGACCACCTGCAGCGGCACGGCGAGACCCGCGGCGGCGAACCGCTGCGCGATCGTCCCGACGGACGTCCGCGGCGCGACGTCGGTGAGGAACAAGACGCCGCTTCGGTCCGGCGGCGGCGGGTCCGGGCCGATGAGTTGCATGCGCGAGAGATCTGAGGGTCGTTCCATACGAGCGAACGTCGGGGTGGAGTTGAAAGGCGTCAGTTGGAGTTGAAAGGCGTCGTGGACGGGGATTGAAAGCGAGGGACCCTGGGCGGAGAGAGACGCCGGGAGAGAAAGTCCTTGAGGAACGGCGTTCACCACGCGAACGCGGTCGTATGGGGACCAGTGTATAGAACGCGCCTGAGCGTTGCGTCGGCACCGCGCCATCCGCGGCGGCGAACGGGACGTTCCCGAGGAGCCCGACGGACGTTCGCGAGAGCGGCGGTCTCGCGGCGACCGCCTCCGCCTCCGCCTCCGCGTCGCCGTCGCCGTGGAAGATGGAAATCCATCCGTCCCCGTCCGCGTCCACGAGCGCCCGGCCGTGGACGGTCATCGTGAGGAAACACACCCCGGTCATGAACGCGTCGTATCCAGCCTCGTGCGCGAACGCCATGCACCCGCCGCCGCCGTCCGTCGCGTCGTCGTCGTCGTCGACGTCGCCGCTCGCGTTCGCGTGGAGCGCGGCGTCGTACCGCGTGAACGACTCGGGGAACGCGATCCAATCCAGGACGCTCTCGCCGGACCGTCGGAACGGCGCGCACGCGCCCGCGGCGTCCGCCCGCGCGTTTTTGGTTTTGGTTTTGGTTTTGGCTTTGGTTTCGTTTTTCTTCCCGCCGCCGACCGCCTTCGCCTTCCCCTTGCCGTTTTCGTTTCCGTTTCCGTTTTTCGTTTTAATGTCTATAACCGTCGTCGCTTGTGCGTTATTATTATTCCCGGAGGATAACATCTTCGGCACGGACGCGCGCGTGAGGCGCTCGTACAGCGGACCCAACCCCGTGTCCACGCTCGCGCCGCTCTCCCCCGCCACCGCTGCGATCACCGGCGCGAACCCGGCGGCGATGAGCTTCGTGTCGTACAGCGCGCCCGCGAGCGCGCTCGCGAGCGACGCCTTGAATCCGCGATACGTGCCGTCGAGACCCCCGGGCTCCGCCGCGAGGAACTTGTCCATCGTGAACACGACGTCGAACATCGCGTTGTGGCCGACGGCGGGAGCGCCGCTCCTCGCCAACGTCCGAAGCGCGAGCGTAAATCCCTCTGACAGCGCCTCCTCGCGCTTCTTCGCCGCCTCGTAGGCTTCCTTCTCGCGTCGCACCTCGCTCGGCGTCGCGCGCTTGAGAGATATCCGCGCGACACCGTCGGGGAAATCCCTCCGCGTCATCGCGATGAACCCCGGCGGATCGTCGCTTCCGAAGACGTCCTTCTCCAACGTCTGATGAGGGTAATCGCCCGACGAAGCGATTTCGGGGTGGAGTTCAGGGGCGCGTCAGACTTGGGAGTTCAAAGGCGGCACGGTGTGTCGGGATTGAAAGCGAGGGACCCTGGGCGGAGAGAGACGCGCCGCGCGCGGGAAGAAAGGTCCTCGAGGATCGGCGTTCACCACGCGAACGCGGTCGTACGGGAAGCAGCGCGAGACCAGACGGAACGCGCCTGATACGTCAGCGCGCGCAAAAACGCGTTCGTCGGCTCCAACACCAGCTCGCCGTGCGCGTCGTCGCTCTCGTCGGTCAGCTTCAACCACGCGGTGACGACCGCGATGAGCGCGGCCACGACCCCACGGTCGCGGTCGTTGCTCGGCACGATCGGCGGGCGGTCCCTATTTCGATCGCGGCGCGCCTCCGCCCTCGCGCGCTCCGAAGCCGGCACGTACGGGACGCCTTCGCGGATGCACTTGTTGAAGTCGAAGCCGTTGTTCGCGAGGAACGACAGCGACGACGCTTGGCATCCGAACGCGCTCGCGTCCGGGAGGGCTCGGTGATCGGGGAAGAGCCAGAAGTTGAACGGCCGCGCGGTCCACCGCCTCGAGCGCGGGTCGAAGTGGAAGGTGCAGACGCCGTACTGCAAGACCGCGAACGCTCGGACGCACGCGTGGACTTTGCGGAAGCGCTCCTCGGGGGTGTCGAGCAGGTCGAAGACGGTGTGCGCGCCCGCGTTGAGGCCGGTGAACTCGCAGTCGAAGCTGCGGTGCGTTGGTCGCGCGAGGTGGGGAACAGAGGGACGGTGAGCGGCGGGGACGCGGGGACGCGGGGACGCGGGGACGCGGGGACGCGGCGGCGGGCGGCTGCGCGCGTGGGATAAAAACAACACGATGCGATCTGAGTCACCCCGTGCGCGAATCGACGGGGGGAGCGGCGCGCGCGCGCGCGCGCACCTCCAGAACGCGAAGTGCGGGTCCGCGACCGCGGCTTCGAGCGCGTCGATCGCAGCCTCGAACGTGTCCCGGGTCACGTCCATGGCGCGTGCGGCGCGCGCGGGGGCGAGTCGCGCCGATCAGCGACGAACCGTCGACTACCACTAACAAAACTTTTTGGCACCCGCCGCGCCGCGCCGGCCGAGTGCCCGGGACAGCCGGCGAGATCTCCACGCCAGAACCCCGCGCCCCGCGCTGAAGGCGAGGCGACGGAGCGCGCGCGCGCGCGTCCGCGGTGGTCCAGAACGACGCGATGGCGCCGCCGCCGCCGCGGCCGCCGTCGGAGGACGAGTTCAAGGCGCGCCTCTCCCCCCCCACCGCCCGCGCGGACGGACGGATCCCCGTCGCGCGCGTTCAAAACATCCATCCATCGCGTCCTTCGCGCTTCTCGGCACCATCACGCGACGTCCTCCGTCCGATCCGATCCTATCCGACGCCTCCCGCCTCCCCACTGTGTGGGCCCTCCGTCCCGTCTTCAGGCGGACGACTTCTCCGTGAGCGAGTACGTCGCGTCGCTCGTGCGCCCGCTCCTCCCGACGACGGAGACGCCGCTCGAGCGCGTCACCGTGGACGACGTCTACCCCGTCGCGGGCGCGATGCTCGACCGACTCGAGCTCGCGCGCGAGAAGCTCGTCAACCTCGAGCGCGTGCACGCGATGCGCGCGGCGTCGCTGAGCGCCAGGGCGCGAAAGGAAGAGAAAGCGCTCGAGCGCGCCGCGGACGGGCTCAAGAGCGGCGTCGGCGCGCTGTCCACCGCGCTCGACGCGATCGAGACGCGCGTGTCGCACGTCGCGTCGAGGACGGGGCGCGTCGGCGAGCGCCTTCGCGTCGCGGACGCGCAGCGATTGGCGACGACGGACGCGGTGTCGCTCGCGACGCACCTCGCGGCGTTCAACGCGTGCGAGTCGTTCGAAGATCTGCGCCTTCACGTCGACCCGCTGTTTTACGACCAAACGCGCTCGCCCGAGGCGGCGCGGCTCGCGCAGCGGCTGCTGCGCGTGGCGACGGAGGCGGCGGAGAGCGAACGCGCGCGTCGGAAAAAAACCGCGCTCGCGGAAGCCGCGCGCGTGCATCGCCGGCGGCCCCCGGGGACGGGGCCCAGGCCCGGCGGCGCGGGCGCGTCGTCGTCGTCGATCGTGGACGAGGTGGACGCGAAATCGCGCCGACGCGAGCGCGGCGAGGACGCGGGCGGTGGACCGAAACCGCTCGCGCTCGCGCGCGCCATCGACAACCTGGAGCGGTACTGCGACCAGCTGGAGAACGACGTCTTGCTCGCGTTCGCCGAGGCGGAGGACGAGGGCGATCTGCGCGCGATGAAGCGCGCGGCGAAGACGCTCTCGCGGTTCAACCAGGGCTCGTCGCTCATCTCGCGGTTCATCGCGACGCGGCCGATGTTCATGTCCGTGGACGCGGTGAACGAGATCGAGGCGCGTTCTCCTTCACACTGGTTCCCATACGACCGCGTCGGCGTGGTGAACGCCGATCCTTAAGGACTTTTGCCGTCGTCTCTCTCCGCCCAGGGTCCCTCGCTTTCAATCCCGACACGCCTCGACGCCATTCAACTTCAACTGACGCCTTTGAACTCCACCCCGACGTTCGCTCGTATGGACAATTACCCTCAGGCGCTGAGGGCGGCGGCGCCGGATTACGCCAACGCGTGGGTCGACGGCGGGTACGTCACGGAGAAGGACGCCGACGCGGCGGCGACGCGCGCGATCCTCGCGCTGGAGGACTTCTACGAGCGCGTCCGCGCGGAGGTGGCGGAGGAGGTGCACCGCGCGATCGAGATCTTCCCCAAGCCGGTCACCGCGTTGACGCCTCTCGTGCGGCGAGTGATGGAGCAGCGGGCGCGGGGCGCGTTGGACGCGCTGTTGCCGCCGGCGCCGGCGCCGCCGCGCGCGCCGTCGCGCGCGGGCGGCGGCGCGATGCACGCGGGGTCGCCGACGAGGTTGAACCGCGAGACGCGGCGGGCGCTCGAGGCGGAGCTGATGGCGAGGAGCGGGAGCGGGAGCGACGCCGCCGCGGTCTCGGGGACGGGGACGGGGACGGGGACGGGGACGGGGACGGGGACGGGCGGCGGCGCGGCGGCGGAGACGCCGAGTCGGAAGACGCCGCGCGCGGCGAGCGGCGTCGGCGTCGGCGTCGGCGTCGGAGAGAAGGCTGGCGAGGTGGCTGAGACGCCGGCGCCGGGCGCGGCGGAGGCGCGCGACGACGCGGCGGCGACTTCGACTTCGAACGCGACGACGACAGCCGCCGCCGCCGCCGCCGCCGCGAGGATCGACCCTCCGTCCGCGATGATGCCCCCGCCCCCGCCCCCCAGCGCGTCGCCGCCGCCGAAGCGCGCGCGCGAGGGCGTCCCCCCCGGCCCCGGACACTTCGCGCTCCTGGCGCACCTCCGCGTGCTCTGCGGCGCCGTCAAGGCGACGCGCGCGCTCGGTCTCGCCGTGACGGACCTCGTCGAAGGCGTCGTCGACGGCTCGGAGGCGGCGCACGGGCTCTTCAGCGAGCGACGCGACGAATACGCGGAGTTGGAGCGGTCGTGCGTGGGAGGGCTCGCGTCCGCGGCGGCCGCGGAGGGCGCGACGCCGGACGACGCCGGGGGCAAGATCCCCGGTATGGACCGCCTCGTGCGCTGGCACGCGGAGGCGACGGAGCGCTGCGCGGTGGTGCTCGCGCCCGCGCCGCCGCCGCCGCCGCCGCCGCGGAGGAGCAAAAAGACGGGGAAAATACTCGTGACGTCCCCGATGAAGCGCGCGGCCGACCGCGCGCGATTGCGGACGAGCCGGCTGGGGGGCGGCGCGTCGCCGAGGTCAACAGACGGCGCGTCCGACCGCGCGCGGTCGTCGGACGAATCCGAGTCGGACGCCGACGACGCGGACGACGACTCGGACTCGGACGACGCGCCGCCCGCCTCTTACGTCAAAAAACTCGGGCTGGATAACCTCGACGCGAAGGACTTCATCCGTCACGGGTTCGTCCTCCCCGGGTACCTCCCCGACGGCACGCGCAAGCCGGACGCGCCGTGGGCGGACTGGGACGGTCTCGACGCCGAGTTTTCGAACGCACCGGACCCGGGCGTTTCGGGAAACGCGCCGGGGCTCAGGGACGCGGCGGCGACGGCGCGCGCCATCGCGTCCGCGACGTCCGTCGCGTCTATCGCCACCGCGGAGAAGTCTGTGACGTCCGCGGCGATCCGCGAGGCGTCGCGCCTCGCCGTGAGCGCGATCGACGCCGCCGTGGAGACGTGCGAGCGGCAGTCCGGGCGGATGACTGGGAAGACGTCGCCGACGGACGTCGCCGTCGGAAGCGTCGGCGTCGTCCTCCGAGCCGTCGGCGCGACGAGGGAAGCGGTGAACGCGATGCGCGAGCACGTGCTGCGCGCGCGCGACGCGCTCCTCGCGCGCGTGGAACCGCCGTACACGAGCGCGAGGAGCGCGAACTCGAGGGGAGGCGGCAAAGGCGGAAACGGCGGCGGGATCGAGGCGTGCTCGTCCGCGGCGGCGGCGGCGGCGGTGCGCGACGCGTGCGAGACGTTCGCCGAGGCGTTTGAAACGTTTGAACGCGACGCCGGCGAAAAGGTTGTCGCCGCGTTGCAACGCGGCCTGAAGTCGCTGTTCTACGTCCTCGAGCAGAAGGTCCTCGCGTCGACGCAGCGACGCGCGGAGTTCTTGCCGTGCGAGGACGAGCTCGGGATGCCCGGCGGCCCGAAATTCCCCGGGCAGGAGCCGTCGGACGCGTGCGTCGCCGTCGTCTCGACGTTGAAAAAAGTCCGCGCGATTCTCCTCTCGCACGTCGCGCACGACGGCGTAGACGCGGACGCGACCGACCCGAACGTCCGGCAGTTCGTCAACGAGCTCGCGCGCAAGCTGCGCGCGTCCGTGACCGCGCACGCGCAGCGGTTCACGTACAGCATGACGGGCGCGATGCAGATCAAGAGGGACTTGGGCGAGTACGAGGCGTTCGTGATCGACGCCGGGTGCGACTCGAGGGCGCAGCTGTCGGAGTGGCGTCGGACGTTGGAACTCAGCGGCGCGCTCGTCATTCCCCCGGACGCGCTCCCCGGGATGTTGGCGGAGGTCACGAGGGAGGCGACGGAGGACGCGAAGGCGGCGGAGGCGGAGGAGGCGGCGGCGTGGGCGGCGAAGAACGGCGGGCGCGGGGAGGAGGAGGAGGACGCGAGAATTCCGCCGGAATTCCGCCGGAATTTCGACGGAGACGGAGGCGGAGACTTCCGCGGCGCGCGGCCGGCGCCGGAGCCGAGGCCGGAGCCCGGGTGGCTCGTCAAGGCGCACGTGGATCGGGTCGTCGGGGAGTTCATACGCGTCGCGCAACGGAGGGCGGATTATCATCCGTCGATGTTGTCGCTCGCGCGTCAGAAAGCCGCATCGGAGGCGACCGGCGCGGGAACGTAGAAAGACTGGAAGAGACGGAATCGAAATTGAAAAGTCCCTCCGGTCGCGCTCTTCCAGTCTTTCCCGCGCGCCCCGCCGCCGCGTCTCTTCGCTCGCTCGTCATGCCGCCGTCGCGCGCGCGCGAGGTCGACGCGCTCGACGCCGTCGCCGAGTTCGCGAGCGCGCTCGTGGGTCGCTCCCCGGCGCCGCCCGCGAAGAAGATCAAGACGTTCACGCGCCGCGAGCGCAGAGGCGCGCCGCCGCCGTCGCCGAGGGCTTCTTCCCCGCCCCGCGAGGTCCCCGCCGCGCTCGCGCCGTCGCCGAGCCCGTCGAGGGACGACGATCGCGAAGAAGAAGATCTCGAACGAGACGTCGACGTCGACGTCGCGCCTCCCCCCGCGCGGACGAGGGAGGCGCGCGCGCGGCGGTCGTCGCCCGCGGCGGAGGCGGAGGCGGAGGCGGAGGCGCCCGCGCCGCCGCCGCTCTCGTTCGAGAACGACGCGCTCCCTAGCTTCCCTTCCCCGGCGCCGCTGCCCGGCGCGCGCGACGACGACGACGACGACGACGACGACGACGCGCTCGCGCCGTCGACGGTCGACAACGCGGCGATCCTGCGCAGCCCCGCGGGGAAGGCGGGCGCGGCGGTCATCGAAGACGTCGAAGCGCGCGGGCGCGCGCTGCTCGGCGCGCTCGCGGAGGCGCGCGCGAGCGGCGAGCGCTTCTTCCACTCCGCGCTGGAGGTGTTCGCGACGCGCGTCGACGAGTGCGAAGCCGCGGTGAAGGAATGGCTGATCGAGAAGACGACGCGGCTGGAGCGAGACACCGCGGACGATCTCATCTACGGCGCGAAGCTGGAGAAAGCGGAGGCGTGCGTGCTGGGGTTCACCGCGCGGATGTCGGACGCGCGTTTCGGCGGCGACGCGGCGGCGGCGGCGGCGGCGGAGGAGGAGGAGGAGGAGACGAATGATAAAGCGCTCCCCGCCGTCGCCGCCGTCTTCGTTCGCCCGAGCGAAGCCCTCGGACGCTGAGACGACGCGGCGCGCGTCGAGACGACGAAGAAGACGGACGCGTGTCGAACGCGGCGCGCACGACGACGCGGCGAACAGAACGACTTTGCGTTATTGAAAGAATCGTACGATAAAACGATGAAGACCTAGCGTCGATCGATCGAACTACACTTCTATCCGCGAGCTCCGTTTCAAGAACTCGTACGTCGTCACCATCGTCGTCCCCCAGATCGCGACGGACGTCATCCTCGGCCGCACGCCGCGCAGAAACCCCCGCGCGCCGTGCTCCCTGTACAGCTCCTTCGCCGTGGAAGTAAACGAGTGCGCCTCCCCCCCCGGCTGTCCGCTCAGCACCTGTAACCGCGTCTTCACGACGTCCAGCGGCGTCGTGAAGAACCCGCTCGTCATCCCCGCGCACACCCCGCTCGCTATCTGCACCCCCATCGCGACGGCGTCGGACGGCTCGGAATTCACGACCGCGGTAACGCCCGACGTCGACGCAAAATCACTTCCATCGTCGCCCCGACCGCCGCCGCCGCCGCCGCCGCCGCCGTACGCCTCCGGGACCAACCCCCACCCGATCCTCTGATACGTCCCGTACGCTCCCCACCACAGCGCGCTTCCCGGCACGAGCGTCACGATCGACGCGCCGAATCCACGGTATAGCCCCCGGACGCCTTCCGTTTTCACGATCGAGCTGATCGCGTGCCAGCCGTTCCGGTACCCCGTTAACGTCGTGGAGCCTGGAGTTGAAAGGCGTCAGGTGGAGTTGAAAGGCATCGAGGGCGGGGATTGAAAGCGAGGGATGGGCGGAGAGAGACGCCGGGAAAAGTCCTTAAGGATCGGCGTTCACCACGCCGACGCCGTCGTATGGGGACCAGTGTGACATAGAACGCACCCCCGTCCGCGGAGCGCACGACGACGCCCCTCGTCATCTGCCGCTGCGATATGATATCGATGGGCACGCCCAACACCTGCGAGCACATCGACGCGGTCGCGCCGCCGGCCGCGTCCGCGACCCCGTGCGCGATCGGGGGCAGATCGAACGTCTCGCACAGCCCCCTCGCGCGCGCTTTGACCACCTCGAGCGTGCTGAGGTAGACCATTCGTATGGGCAGCGTGCCGACGACGATGGTGCCGAAGCCTTGGTACAGACCGAAGAACCCTCTCTGTCGCACGACGTCTTTCACGATGCTGAGCCCGCCTTTGATGCTGCCGCTGCCGTCCACCATCTGCCGCGTCTTGATCACGCTGAGCGGGTACAGCGCGCAGGTGACGCACGAGAACATCCCCGCGCCGACGACGAAGAATTTCTTCTTATCGAGTCCCTCCCAGGTCACCTCGCGCGGGACGCCGCCGTTACCGGCGCCGCCGCTCGATCGCGGCGTCGACGGCGACGGGGCCGACATCGCGGGTCACTCACGAGATCGCGGGTCGCGGGCGAAGATCAGATCGCGCTCGGCATCGCGCGCTCGAACGCCGCGGGACCCGCGCCTGGCCGACTGCTGTGGGGAAGATGTCGCGACGCGTTCTATCCTCCGCGCGGCGCGCCGGATCGCCATTTTCGCGTTTGACCGTTCCTGCCTTGTTGTTTCAAACCACTGACCGATCGAGACAGCCGGTCAAACTGACCCGCACGTCTCCCAACTGACCGACGACGGGAGCGGACGCGCCGCTGATTTGAAATGCGCCCGCAGTCAACAACAGCGAAGCACATCATCATCGCGAGGTCGGCACGAGCTCCGCGCGCGCGGCCGCCGGCGTCCGCGGCGGACTTCGCGCGACCGCCCGCCCGCGCGCCGCGCGACCGACCGACATGAAGCTCAAGGTGAAGCCCACGGCGGGCGCGCCGAGGCACGGCGACGTCTGCGCGGTCGTCGCGTGGAACTCCGCCAGCGAGCTGTACAGCGCGGGCGACGACAAGCAGATCTTACGGTTCGACGTCAACGGCGACGCGCGAGGGAAGGTGTGCGACCTGGACGCGTACGTCGTCGACATGGCGTGGCACCCGGGCGGCGCGAAGTCCTCCGGGAGCGGCGGCGAGACGCGCGTCGCGGGAGGAGGAGGCGGCGTTGGAGGCGGCGGCCCGGGAGACGCGCATTCGTTCGCGCTCGGCTGCTCGGACGGCGTCGTCAAGATGATGACGCGAGGCGGGATGGTGGAGAGAGCGTTCGAGGCGCACCGCGGCGCGGTCACGAGCGTCTGCTGGAACGACGACGGCACCGCGCTGTTGACCACCGGCGAGGACGGCGCGGCGAAGGTGTGGAGCAGGAACGGCGCGCTGCGCGTCGCGCTGGAGCAGAGAGACGCCGCGATCTATTGCGCGTCGTGGTCGCGCGACGGCGACGCCGTCGCGTTCGGCTGCGGCAAGGAGCTCCTCGTGAAGCCTCTCAACCCGGGCGCGAAGACGTTGAGATGGAAAGCGCACGACGGCGTCGTGCTCTCCTGCGACTGGTGCGCCCTCACGCGCGTCATCGTCAGCGGCGGCGAGGACTGCCGCTATAAAACCTGGGACGAGCACGGGTTGCTGCTGTTTCAGTCGTCGCGACTCGACCACGTCGTCGCGTCGGTGCGGTGGAACCCCGCGGGCGACGCGTTCGCGGTCGGGTCGTTCGACTCGATCACGCTGTGCGACGCGACCGGTTTCACGTCGGGGAAGACGCCGGTCGACGCCGGGACGGTGTTGAAGCTGGCGTGGTCCCCGGACGGCGCGTCCGTCGCGGGCGCGGGCGGGAACGGCGCCGTCGTCTTCGGCTCCGTCGCGGAGCGACGGATCGAGTCGTGCGGATTCGCGGCGACGCTGATCGCGCCGGACGTCGTGCGCGTGACGGACGTGGAGGGAGGGGGTGCCGTAGGGGGTGCCGTAGGGGGTGCCGAGGCACAGCGCGGCGACCTCGACCTGAGCTTCCGCGGCGACAGAGTCGTGAAGATGGCCGCGGGGCACGGGTACCTGCTCGTCGCGAGCTCCGCCGGCGCGGTGAGCGTGCGTCAGCGCGGGCGGATGAACGCCCCGCGGACGATCGACGTCAGAGACGTCGCGACGTTGCTGATCCCCGGCAAGACGTGCTTCCTGTGCGTCACCAGCGGCGGCTCGTGCGCGGTGTACTCGTACGAGGGCAGGAAGACGAGCGACTTGCGCGCCGCCGGGTTGCGTCCGGAGGTGCGTTCTATACACTGGTCCCCATACGACCGCGTCGGCGTGGTGAACGCCGATCCTTAAGGACTTTGCCCGGCGTGTCTCTCCGCCCACCCCTCGCTTTCAATCCCCGCCCTCGGCGCCTTTCAACTCCACCTGACGCCTTTGAACTCCACCCCGACAATCGCTCGTATGGAACGACCCTGAGCTTTTGAACGATCGCTCCGTCGCTCTCGCGCCGGACGCGTGCGTTTTCATCGACCGACCGTCCTCGCGCGTCGTGCGGTTTCTGGACGTCGCGAACGGCCGCGCGCTCGCCGGGGACGAAAACGCGATCGCGCATCACGCGGAGATCACGCGCGTCGTCGTGAACCAGGTGGGATCCGCGCAGGACCGGAAGGTTGCGTTCGTGGACGTGAATCGAGACGTGCACGTCGCGTCGGCGTTCGGCGGCGGCGTCGCCGTCAAACTCGGCGGGATGGTCGACAGCGTGCTGTTCGCGGACGTCACGGACGCGCTCGCGGCGATGGTGGACCAGAGGCTCGTCGTGTGGCTGCACCCGAACGCGGCGTTCGTGGACAAGGACGTCGTGGACGCGACGAAGATCACGCGCGAGGGCGACTTTGGTAAGCTGCCGGCGTTGACGTCGTTTCGCGACGGCTCGCGCGCGACGATTCGCAGGATCGACGGCGCGTCGATTCACGTCACCGTGTCGCCTCATCTTCCGACGCTCCACGCGCACCTCATCACCGGCGCGTTCGACAAGGCGATTCGGTTGTGTCGGTTCGTGAAGGAAGAGAGCCTGTGGGCGTGCGTCGCGGTGGCGGCGGTGGCGGCGAAGGATTTACGCGCCGCGGAGGTGGCCTACGCCGCGTGCGAAGCCGTGGAGAAGGTTCGTTTCCTTCGCAACGCGAGGGAGATTTCGAGCGCGGAGGGGCGGAACGCGGAGCTCGCGCTGTTCCGAAGGAAGCCGGACGAGGCGGAGGCGATCTTGCTGCACGCGGGGTTGATTTACCGGGCGATCGACGCGCGCGTGCGGCTGTTCGACTGGCGGCGCGCGCTCGATTTGGCGACCAAGCACGGGATGCACGTCGACACGGTGTTGTACCACCGGAGAGCGTACTTGAAGTCCGCGGGGAGGAAAGAGACGGACGGCGCGTTTTTGGACGCGATGCGCGCCGTGGACGTCAGCGAAGAGGCCGTGCTCGCGAAGATCGCGGAGGAGAGAGAGCGAGAAGGGACGGGGAGGAAGACGCGGTGACGACGACGACGCGAGCTTATAGAGTCTCGTCAATCGACGATTCATAAGTTGACCTTATTCTTAAAAAGCGCCGCCAGGGTACGCACGCGTCGGTCTGCTAGTGATCGTCCGCACGCTTGATCGGCCACGGGCGAATCACCCACTCCTTCGACGGGTCGATCCTCCCGTCGCCGTCGCGGTCGAACACCTTGAATATCAAGTCCATCGCCGCCGGGTCGAGCGTTTTCGCTTGCGATATCAATCCGTCGCGTTTGGCCCCGCCCGCGCAACTCGAGATGGCCCTCAGCAGATCGTCCTTCGACCGCACGTCGCCGCCGTACCCGTCCCCTTCATCCCCCTCGCCGTCGCCCGCGCCCGTGCCTTTCGCGCGCATGACGTCGTCCAGATCGTCCATGCGATTCAGGACGAACCTGAGCGCGCGCAAGTCGTCAGCGCGCTTCGCCGCGGCGCCGCCCGGGGACCAATACGTCCGCATGAACGCGAGCCACGTCGTGGAAGAGACGCACGCGAGACCGCCGGTGAGCCCCCAGAATATCGCCGGGCTCGCCTCTTCGAACCCGTGCGTGAGGTTCATCCCGGCGAGCGACGCGGGGACGGCGATCACGGTCATCGCGAGCGTCGCGATCGTCGCCTGGAGGTTCAGACGCACCGTCCGGTTTCGAACGCCGTCGAGGTAGAGCTCCCAAACCTCCCTCGTGCTCTCCACCGACTGCGCGATCTCCGCGAGCTCGCCGCCCGCGGCGCGTATCCTCCACAGGTGCGTCTGGAGGAGGCCCATGACAGCGGCGCGGCGGCGCGCGTCGGGCGGGCGCGGGTCCGCCTCCGCGGCGGCGGCGTCCGCGTCGCGAAGACCCGGGTCCGCCGCGGGGTCCCGGTCCGGGTCCGGGTCCGCCGCGGGGTCGGGGTCGTTCTGTGCGAGCGAACGTCGGGGTGGAGTTGAAAGGCGTCAGATGGCGGAGTTGAAAGGCGTCGAGGGAGGTGTGTCGGGATTGAAACCGAGGTGTAAGCGGAGAGGAGAATCGCCGGGAAGACAAGTCCTTAAGAAACGGCGTTCACCGCGCCGACGCGGTCGTATGGGAACCAGTGTGAGATGACAGAACGCGCCTCCTCCTCCGACTGCGGCCGGTACGCCGTCCGCGAGCACTTCGGTAAGAGCGCGTCCACGCGCTCGTCGCTCTTCATCGCGTCTTGAATCGCGTGGTGCGCCTCTTTGATGTCCGCCTCCAGCGACGTCATCGCTCGGCGCAGCGGCAGCAGACGCTGGAACCCGGCTTCGCCTTGCGCGCCTTGGACCTTCAACTCGTCCGTGATGGAATCCAAACAGTACTCCGCGAGAAGCTTCACCCTGCGCAGTTTCTGGTGGTAATACCCCGTCGCCTCGTCCAAGACGCACTCGAGCGCTCGCAACGGGAAGTCGTCCACCGCGATCGCGGACTCGTTCAGCTTGGCGTGCGCGTCGTCCGCGTGCGCGACGGTGCCCGCGGCGGGGACCGCGCCGGCGAGCGGGCCCGCGGACGCGCCGGCGCCCGACGCGGCGGGAATGGCGTCTCGAGCGCTCACCGCGCGCGCGATCGCGACCGCCGCGGCTTTCGGGGACGCGCGGTGCGCGTCCACGAGCATCGCGCAGTCCGCGCCGATGACCGCGCTGAAGGGCTGGAACCGGACGATGAGCATGCTGTCCCCGCGACCCGCCTGACGAATGGATGGATGGGATTCGGAGACGAAACGTGAGATTAATCGATCGATCGACGGACGACGACGCGGGTCGACGCGCGGCGCGATGGAGCGAGAGCGCGCGAGAGAGAGCGAACGCGGCGAGCGCGCGATTGCCGTCGTCGCGTCGCGTCGCGAAGGGCGTCAAAGGCGTCGCACCGGTCGCGCCGTGAGCGTCGCGGGCGTGTCCCCGAACGATCCCGTCCTCTCCAGAAGCGGCGCGTCGCGCGGGAGGAGATGTCTGAGGAGCCCGTCGTCGCCCTGACCGATGCGCACCGCGCGATGCCACGCGCGGCCGTTGTTGTCCACCTTGAGCGCGTAGAGCTCCTTGGGCGCGGCGCCGGGCGCGGAGCGCGCGGCGGCGCCGAGCGCGCGGCGGAACGCGCGCGACGCCGCGGACGCCATGGCCGCGCCGCGAGATGAAGTGCGGCCACCATCAGAACGGGCGCCATCGAAAAAACCACGCAGTCGAAAACTAACATTCCCGACCCGGGCGCCGTCCTTCACAGCGAAGCGCCCCGGGCGAGCGAGCGGGTTCATGGCGACGGCGCGGTCCGCGGCGTGCGCGCGATGGACGGCGCCGAAGGACCGACGCGCGAGGCGAGAGTCCGTCGACGCGCCGCGATGGGCCCCCGGACTCGGAACCGTCGGCGTTTCACCAGATTCTTCTTCTCGGAACGCGCGACGACGAACGTGTTCGTCGCGCGCGTCGTCGACACCGCCGCCGACGCCGGTGGCGAGAGACGCGCCGCCGCGGTGGTCGCTCGTCCACGCGCGCGCGGTCGCGGCGATCGTCCACGTCGTGTTCGGCGGCGCCGATGCGCAGAAAGTCACACGGAAGGCGCTGCGACCGGAGTGGCGCGGACCGGACGGCGGGGAGGAGGACGACGCGCATCGATCATCATCGGAGGCGCTTCGCGGGTGGCCGGGCGACGCGCGCGGCGGCGGCGTGAACAACGCCGAGCGCGTCGCGATCGCGGACGCGATCCTGGGCGTCGAGGCGTCGCGGCTGCGGCTCGCGTATCGCGCGTTATCGCGTCTGCGCGCGCGGGGTGGGGAAGAAGAAGGAGACGCGCGGTGTGTCGCCGCGCTCGCCGCGATCGTTCGCGATTGCGGCGTCGACGACGACGACGACGACGACGACGACGACGACGCCCGCGATCCCCCCGACCGCGCGGCGTGCGCCTCGGCCGCGGAGGCGATGCTCGCGTCGTACTGGGCGGTCGCGGACGACGACGACGACGCCGACGCGGACGGCGTCGACGCGCGCCGCCGCGCGGCGACGTCGACGCCGACGCGGCGGCTGTCCCCCGGCGCTCTGGACGCGCTCCTCCTCGCCGAAAATAACGAAAATGATCCCGTACAGGTAGTCGCCCCCCCCGCGGACCCCGCCGCGAATATCGCGGTCGAGCACTCCCTCCCCGCGTGGCTCGCGCGACGGTTCGTGTCGCAGCACGGCGTCGACGGCGCGTCCGCGCTCGCGGCGTCGCTTCGTCTTCGCGGCCCGGTGATCGCGCGCGCGAACCTCGCGCGGTGCGCGTCGGTTTCGGCGCTCGCGGAGAAGTTGCGCGAAGAACGCGTTCGGACAGAGCGGCTCGCAACGTCGGACGCCACGTCGGACACCACGTCGGACGGGTCGCTCTCGCTCTTGCGGCGGCTCTCGCGCGGCGCCCCGGACGCGCTCGCGCTCCCCGATGGACGGCCCAAGGTGGGCGGGATCTTCGGGCTGCGGTGCTACCGAGACGGCGCGTTCGAGGTGCAGGACGCGGGGTCGCAGTGCGTCGCGGCGGCGGCGGCGGAGGCGGTGCTCGCGTCCGCGGCGGCGGCGTCGGCGTCGGACGCTGCCACGTCAGATCGGACTGTCGGACACTCACTTCGGACGTGGCGCGTGCTCGACGCGTGCGCGGGGAACGGCGGGAAGGCGCTCGCGATCGCGTCAGCGCTGTCTCGCGGCGACGCGCCGGGCGTTCGCGCGTTCGCGATCGACTGCCACGACGTCGACGAGCGACGGCTGCGGCACCTGAGAGCCGCCGCGGCGCGCGCGGGATTCGGCGAGGGCGAGGATGGGAATTCTCGAACCGTCGCGGGGGAGATACGAACCGTCGACAGCGCGATGCTTCGCGCGGTCGCCCGCGGCGAGCTCCCGGCGTACGACGCCGTGCTCGTGGACGCGCCGTGCTCGTCCACGGGCGCGTTGCGGCGCTTCCCTTCCCTGAGGTGGACGCTGGACGAAAGCAAAACGTCCGAGACGGAAACGGAGACGGAATCGGAAACGGAAACGTCCTCATCCCGAGTGTTACTCGAGTATTGGAACACCCCAGACGCCGCGTACGACGCGGACGCGGTTGGCGTCGACGGTCACGCGCCGGTGAGCGACGCGTCGTGGCCGGCGCTGCAGCGGAGGGTGCTCGCGCGTTTCGCCGGCTGCGTCGCCGCCGACGGCGGCGCTCTCGTCTACGCGACGTGTTCGCTCCTGGACGCGGAGAACGTCGGCGTGTCGCGATGGTTCGAGCGCGCGAAGTGGACGACGGGCGCGGGCGAGGGCGCGGACGCGTCAGGGGAAGATGTCGATTTCGTAACGTTCGAGCCCGATCCGTTTCCGCGCGGGTGGCCGGGGGAGGAGGACGCCGACGCGCGCGCGACGCACGAGGTCGCGCTCCGGCCGGACGCGCACGGTTGCGACGGGTTTTACATCGCGCGGTGGCGGAGGCGGCGGAAGGTTAGGTTTAGTTTAGATTAGGGTTATAATCATCATAATCATAATCGACGCGCGCGATGACGCTACAGTACTACTTCGGCACCGCGTCCTCTACGAATAGGTGCCCCAACACGTCCGGGAGCTCGTGTATCCTGTGTATCGCGTGGTCCGCCTCGTCGCACACGATCTCCGAGCCGCAGTCGCGGTGGTGCTTCCCGACGAGCACCGTCCTCCACCCCACCTTCTTCGCCGTCTTCACGTTGCTCACGGAGTCGTCCAGGAACAAACACGCGGACGGGTCGTCGCACTTCGCGATCTTCATCGCCGCCACGTACGCCTCCTCGTCGTGCTTCGTGACCCAGTCCACGGCTCTGACGTCGATGATGTCCTCGAAAAAGTGTCCGACGCCCAACAGCTCCAAGCACCTCTCCGCGTGATGCTTCACGCTCGCGGTGAAGACGTACTTCGGAATCGTGGGGTCCATGCGCTCCAGCATCGCGACCAGCTCCGGGTCCGGGCCGATGTGCTCGTGCAGCGGGATGTCGTGCGCGTGGTGGAGGTACTCCTCTAGCATGTCGTCGTCGAAGTAGATGGACGGCTCCTGCTGCATCCCTCGCAGGCACGTCCCCCACTTCTTGTACAGCTCGTACGCGTGCCCGGGCTTCATGGACATCCGGTCGGAGCAGAACGACTCGATCTTCTCCGTGATCATGTTCGCGACGCGCCAGTCGTTCTTGTACAGGCAGTCGTCGCAGTCGAAGAAGACGACCGCGGGTTTCGCGCGGTCGCCGTTCGTCGTCGCCATCGTCGTCGTCGTCGTCGACGTCGCGCGTCGGTCGCGCCGGCGCGCGGTGGTGAAGGCCCCGCTGGGCGACGACGCGTCGCGGAGACGGAGTGTTCGAGTGAAAGACGCGGCCGCGCGTGTCCCGTGAACGACGCGGGTCAGCATGCACGCCGCCGCGGTGCGTCGGAGTGTGGTGGTGAGTGGATGGACGAGTCGCGATCGACGTCGAGTGAGAGTCCACTCTGTACTCCTCGCCTCGGAGCGTTCAAAACGAATCCGACAGACGACGCCGCGCGCGCCCCGCGTCGCCGCGATGGCGACCCTGAAGTGGCGCTCGGACTTCGACAAGTTCGTCGTCGTCTCGAACTTCGAGAAGCGCGGGTGGGAGCGCTGGCGCGACCCCGGCCCGGACGCCGCGGACGCCGGCGCGGCGGACGCGCATCAGACCTCATCATCGTGGAACGTCTACTGGGCGAACGTGCACGCGGCGAAGCATCTCTTCCACCCCTCCGCGGAGTCGCGCCTGGGCGATCATCAGGTCGTGAACCACTTCCCGAACCACTACGAGCTCACGCGCAAGGACCTCATGGTGAAGAACGTGAAGCGATACCGAAAAGAGCTCGAGAAGGAGGCGGCGCTCGCCGCGGCGTTGCGAGGAAACGGACTCGGCGGCGTCGCGGTCCCGACGCCGACGGACCACCTCGACTTCGTCCCGCTCACGTTCTCGCTTCCCGCGGACTACTCGCTGTTCGCGGAGGAGTTCAGACGCGGCGGCGGCGACAACACGCGCGCGACAAACGCGACGACGTGGATCATGAAGCCGACGGGGAAGGCGCAGGGGAAGGGCATCTTCCTCGTGAACAAGCTCGCGCAGGTGAAGCGATGGGCCAACACCGGCGGTGCGCTCGCGGCAAATAATTCAGCGGCGCACTCGACGTCGAATAAACATCAAAGCGATCGGGATAAGACCGAACCGCCCGCGCAGGAGGCGTACATAGTGTCTCGATACGTCCACAACCCGCTGCTGATCGGCGGGAAGAAGTTCGACCTCAGGCTGTACGTGACCGTGACGTCGTACCGACCGCTGCGCGCGTTCATCTCGAAACTCGGGTTCGCGAGGTTTTGCAACGTGAAATACAGCGGCGACGTCGCGGACATCGACAACCCGTTCGTGCACCTCACGAACGTCGCGATACAGAAGAGGGGCGAGGAGTACAACGAGTCGCACGGGAACAAGTGGCCGCTGCGCGATCTCCGTCTGCACTTGGAGTCCACGCGAGGAAAGACCGCGACGGACGCGTTATTCGCCGCGATGCGCGACTGCGTGACGCACTCGCTGCGCGCGGTGAGCAACGTCATGGTCAACGACCGGCACTGCTTCGAGCTGTACGGGTACGACCTTCTCGTCGACGAGTCCTTGAAGCCGTGGTTGATCGAGGTAAACGCGTCGCCGTCGCTCAGCGCGACGACGGAGGCGGACAGGAGGTTGAAGTGCAGGGTGATACGAGACGCGTTGCTGGTGGCGGTGCCGCCCGGGAAGTTGGACGCGAAACCGCGGGACGGGGGGAAACGCGGCGTCGGGGTGGGGGCGGGGGTTAACGGAGGCCACGGCGGCCTCGGCGGCGTCCCGCCGGAGGCTGCGGAGACGCTGGAGCTTCTCGTGGACGAGGCTGCGGAGACGGCGGCGAGGGAGGAACGCGAGTTCGCGAGGGCGGCGAGGAAATCCGCCGCGCGGAATAAGAGCGGCGCGGATCGATGACAGGACGCGACGTACATCACCTTCTTTTAGCGCGGTAGAATGAATTAGCTTAGAATCATAAGCAACAAGACAACAACCTAAGGGTACATAGGGCGACTAATTAATAACCTGCGTAATATAAAGTAAGTAGTCAACGAAGCGCGATCGATCGCTCGCGCGCGTCACGCGGCTTTTGCATGTTCCGCGGCGCGATAGGCCCGTCGTAAAAGTGATGCCGGAGCCCGAACGCCAGCCTCGAGACGTTAAACACGAAGAAGCAGCACCACACGCCCTCCACGGTGGACCCCCACAGCTGCAGCGCGCCCAGCATCAGCGTCGTGGACACGAGCATCCCCCCCGCCAGCCGCGGAAACGCCTGATGCCCTTGCATCAGACCCTCCGCGACGAACACGAGACCGTTGAGCGGCATCTGCGGGGTCGTTCCGGATGTCCATCGGTCAGTTGAAAGAGGACGTGGTCAAATGTTGAAACCGGGCGATGGGTGAAAAACTTTTGTCTGGAACGCACCTGTAACGCGCCGATCATCACCGGCCCGCGCGCCATCGCCTGCACGTTTTCCAGCGGCGTGAAAAACTTGAGCGCGGGCAGCGCCGCGAGCTGCACGCACGCCAAGAACGTCCCCAGCAATAAACCCCATACAAGCAGCCGGTCCGCGCACGTCTTCGCCGCCTCCGCGCCGCCTCCTCCGTCAAGCGCCGCGTTGAGCTTCTGCGGGATGAGAATGCTCGCCAGCGTCGACAGCGCGAGGACGGCGATGAGGCACAGCTGGAACATCTGCGCGGAGACTGTGTGCGCCGCCGCGGCGGTCCCCGTGGCGTCCATCGTGAGTATCGCGCGCATCACGGCGAGAAACGTGATGTTCTGCGCGATGGACCGCATCTGCACCGCCGCGCCGCCCACCATGAGCTTCCCTATGTTCCCCCAACTCGGCACCCGCATCAGCGAGTTCAGAGTGACGATCCCGCGCTTCAGCATCGTGCTGAGGTACAACGTCGCGGACATCACCTCGGACGCGGACGTCGCCATCGCCGCGCCCGCCACCCCCATCGCC
>Ga0181554_1001674_pt1 | contig 20606 bp, 25 predicted proteins | sample 011ome_16_FD_145602 | JGI IMG/M metagenome (GOLD analysis project Ga0181554, IMG submission 145602) | Coastal salt marsh microbial communities from the Groves Creek Marsh, Skidaway Island, Georgia - 011503CT metaG (spades assembly) | ecosystem: Environmental > Aquatic > Marine > Intertidal zone... | reverse complement strand
GGATTACCATGGGGGCGACCACGAATGAGGTATGCTGCATCTGAGAAGTTGGAGATCATTCGGTTGGTTGAAGGATCGCACCTGTCAGCACGCCTGACGTTGGCCAAATTGAGCATCCCTCGCACCACATTCTATCGTTGGTATGATCGGTATCTGCAGCGTGGCGAGGCTGGTCTGCTGGACCAATCTCCCAAGCCAAAACACGTGTGGAACCGCATCCCTGATGAGGTCCGGCGCAAGGTGGTAAAGCTGGCTTTGAAGGAGACGGAACTGTCGCCGCGAGAACTGGCGGTGACCTTCACTGACAAAGAAAGCTATTTTGTATCAGAGGCTTCGACGTATCGGATACTGAAGGCGCACGATCTGATCACCAGTCCTGCCTTCATTGTTATAAAGGCGGCGAGTGAATTCAAAGACAAAACCACAGCCATCAACCAGCTTTGGCAGACGGACTTCACATATCTCAAAGTGCTTGGCTGGGGCTGGTTTTATCTCAGCACGATCCTGGACGATTACAGCCGCTACATTATCTCGTGGAAACTCTGCACAAACATGAGGACCCAAGACGTCACAGACACGTTGGATCTGGCTTTATGGGCATCAGGATGTGACCAAGTTCATGTCGTTCACAAGCCGCGATTGTTGAGCGACAACGGCTCCAGCTATGTCTCAGGCGACTTGGCTGAATGGCTGCAGGACAAAGGCATGAAACACTCTCGTGGCGCGCCGTATCACCCTCAAACCCAAGGCAAGATCGAACGGTGGCACCAGACCCTGAAGAACCGCATCCTTCTGGAAAACTACTTCCTGCCCGGCGATCTTGAAGCTCAAATTGAAGCCTTCGTCGATCACTACAACCATCAACGCTACCACGAGAGCCTGAATAACGTCACACCCGCCGACGTCTACTTCGGACGTGACAAAGCCATTCTGCAGCAAAGGGAAAGGATCAAACGAAAGACGCTCGAAACGCGCCGCTTGCATCACAGACAACGCGCCGCATAATGAAACCAACCAGATGAGCCAAACTCTCTCTTAGCTTAAGCCGCCTTTGGTGCCAAAAACCCTGACGACGGACATCACAGGGCCCTAGATCGTCATAAAACGTGTGTCTTACAATCGAGATGCCAGTGGCCTTGGTCATAACTAGGGCAACAATCGGATGAATTGAGACCATTTCGTGGACAATCAGCTATATTGAGTGCCGATTAGCCACCATATACCATTAATGCCGTCACCAATGCGCCCGGGTTTGCGTTGTAAAGGCCAAGATCCGATTGCATTTGGAATATCCGGGCAGGGCGGTCTTCAACAGGAATGTTTGCCGTATCCATCGCCTCGGTCAGGGTCACACCACCGCCTGCGTTGATTTGTTCAATCAGCGCGGGATGGTTGGTTTTCACGAAAAGCTCGACCGCGCCACGCCGCTGGCTGTAAATGGCATTGCTGGCAGCGGTGGCAAAACCTGATATTGGGGCTGTGAATGGGTTGCCGAGGTGATTTGCCTCATTCGAGCAGCCCGCGAGAAGCGCTAGGAAAATCAGGGTGTTTCGCATATTTTTGGCCTCTCTGGGGCTTGACTTGAACCCGTAATGGACAGATAAGCCGCCATCCGGGCAAGTGATTTGTTCGGGACTATGCGAAATTACGCCCATAGGGGCGCGCAGTCCAAAGGTACCAAACGCCTGTTTTTACAGGGGCCTCAGCGACGCGGTGAAATGAAGGAAAGACATATGTTTGCGGTTCTGAAAACCGGCGGCAAGCAGTACAAAGTTGCCTCAGGCGACGTATTGCGTATTGAAAAGCTGGACGCTGTTGCAGGCGACAAAATTCAATTCAACGAAATTCTGATGGTTGGTAACACTGTTGGCGCGCCTTTTGTGGCAGACGCTGGTGTCCAAGCTGAAGTGATCGACCAGATCAAAGGCGAAAAGACAATTAACTTTGTTAAGCGTCGTCGTAAGCACTCTTCCGCACGTAAGAAGGGCCACCGTCAGCAACTGACACTCGTTCGTATTGGCGACATCCTTGAAAAAGGCGCTGAAAAGTCCGGTGTTAAAGCGGCTGTTAACGGCGCTGGCTTCAAGATCGAGCCTGCTTACAAGGGTGCTCCGACATCCAAGAAAGCCGCTGCGGCGGTTGAGCGCGCGTCCAAGCCAAAGGCAGCAAAAGCAGCTCCTGCCAAAGCAGCACCTGCTGCGGCTGGCGACGACTTGACACAAATCACGGGCGTTGGTCCAGCAGCTGCTAAGAAGTTCAATGATGCTGGCATCACAACTTTTGCGCAGGTTGCGGCAATCGACGTAGCTTCGTTTGACGCAGTTAAAGTGAAACCTGAATGGGTTGCACAAGCTGCCGATTTGGCGAAATAAGCAGAGTTAAGGAGAGACACCATGGCACATAAAAAAGCAGGCGGTTCATCCCGTAACGGTCGCGACTCAGCTGGTCGTCGCCTCGGCGTGAAAAAATACGGTGGCGAAGTTGTCATCCCAGGTAACATCATTCTGCGCCAGCGCGGCACTAAGATGTTCCCAGGTATGGGCGTTGGCATGGGCAAGGATCACACGATCTTCGCAACTGCTGAAGGCAACGTACAGTTCCATAAGGGCCTGAAAGGCCGTACCTTTATTTCGGTTCTGCCAGTAGCAGAGGCCGCTGAATAAGCCGATACCTAAGGTACAAATAGTTAGGGGGATCGGTGAAAACCGGTCCCTTTTGTTATTTTAACATTTCGCTCCTATGTGGAGGTATGTGCGAAATGAGCTTTCGAGGAGGAAAGCGCGATGGATCAAGTTGTGATCACGCAACCCACTATTGAAACCACACGTTTTGTCATGCGTGCGCCCCGCAAATCGGACGCAGGCTTGATTGCGATGTATGCCTCTGACGAGCGCGTCGCGCGTGGTTTGCGCGCAATTCCGCACCCTCTCCCTCCTGGGTCTGTTGAGGCGATGATCACACGTGCGCTTTCTGCGGACCGCACTGAGGACGTTTGGGTACTTGATGGTTCGGCTTACGGCTTTGCCGAGGCTTTTGGCATTGTCAGCCTTGATAATATGGACCGCGACCAGTCTGAGATTTTCTATTGGGTCGCGCCTGCGTTCTGGAATATTGGCCTTGCAACCGAGGCTGTGCGCGCGTTGATCGCTGCAAATCCGCGCAAGGCAAAGCGGTTCTTTGCGGAAGTTTTCCAAGACAATCCCGGCTCGGCCCGCGTTTTGACGAACTGCGGTTTTGAGTATCTTGGCGATGCAGAGGCCTTCAGCGTATCGCGCAATGCGACTATGCCAACGTGGACGTATACTCTGAAAACAGGGCTATGACGCCGCCAGTATTGACGACGCGACGATTGACGCTGCGTCCTATAACGCTTGACGATGCTGCAGCGATCCAACGTGGCGTGAACAATTGGGATGTGGTTCAATGGCTGACCGCGCCACCATTCCCCTATTCCGTTGATGACGCGCTTCATTTCATAAATGAGATTGTCCCACATACGACCAGTTGGGCGATTGATGCCGGTGACGGTTTCATCGGCACAATCGGCTTGAAACCTGCTTTGGGGTATTGGCTCGATGTTGACTATCACGGGCAACGGATATTGGATGAGGCGGCCGCAGCCGTTGTCGCGTGGCATTTTGGGCAATCCGGCGAAGCGTTGGTGTCTGGTCATCATCTTGGCGACGACGCCTCACGACAGGTATTACAAAAACAGGGTTTTATTGATACTGGGATATAGGAGCGTTTGCAGACGTCCACCCAAGAAAACGTCACCGTGCAACGCATGGAGTTAACGCAAGGGGTCTGGATGGCAAACCTCGAGCGCTAAAACCTGTCGCGCGATATATCCCGCGCTTGTGTCCTCATAGACCACCAACACGTGATGATTGGCATGGCTTGAGTAACGCGTCACAATAGACTACGTGACAGGCTCAACATGCCCGCCCGAAAGGCCCAATTACTATGAAGTTTCTTGATTTCGCCAAAGTCTATATCCGCTCGGGTGGCGGTGGTGCGGGCTGTATTTCGTTTCGCCGTGAAAAATTCATCGAATACGGCGGCCCTGATGGTGGTGACGGCGGCAACGGCGGCTCTGTGATTGTTGAAGCGGTTGACGGCCTCAATACGTTGATTGATTTTCGGTATCAGCAACACTTTTACGCCCAAAACGGCCAGCACGGCATGGGCAGCCAGCGGACTGGTAAAGACGGCGAGGACAAGGTCTTGCGCGTGCCTGTTGGCACCGAGATTTTGGACGAAGACGAGGAAACCGTTATCGCCGATTTGACCGAAGTCGGGCAAAAAGTTGTGATTGCCAAGGGCGGCAACGGTGGCTGGGGCAACTTGCATTTTAAATCTGCGACGAACCAAGCACCACGCCGCGCCAATCCGGGCCAAGAGTGCATTGAGCGCACGATCTGGTTACGGCTGAAACTGATTGCGGATGTGGGTCTGCTGGGCATGCCCAACGCTGGGAAATCCACGTTTTTGGCTGCCACATCCAATGCGCGCCCGAAGGTAGCCGATTACCCGTTTACGACGCTTGTGCCGAACCTCGGGGTTGTGGGCATTGATAACGTAGAATTTGTAGTCGCCGATATTCCAGGCCTGATTGAAGGTGCCAGTGAAGGGCGCGGCTTGGGTGATACATTCCTTGGTCATGTCGAACGCTGTGCAGTTCTATTGCACCTTGTTGACGGTACTTCTGGCGATCCGGTGAATGACTATGAGGTCATCATTGGCGAACTTGAGGCTTACGGCGGCGAATTGGCGGATAAGCCGCGGATTACAGTGCTCAATAAGATTGACGCGCTTGATGATGAGGAGCGTGCGTTCCTGCAGTCCGAGATGGAAGAGGCCGTCGGCGGCCCCGTCATGATGATGTCAGGCGTGAGCAAAGAGGGCGTGCCAGAAGTCTTGCGTGCGCTGCGCGGCGAGATTGACGAAAACCGCTTGCGTGATCGTATCGAGTTGGATCAAGAGGCGGAGGACGCTCCGTGGCAGCCTTAAAAGACGCCAAACGGCTTGTGGTCAAGATCGGTTCGGCGCTTTTGGTAGACGCCAGAACAGGTAAACTGCGGCGTGATTGGCTGGTGTCATTGGCCGAAGATGTTGCCGCGATCCGCAAGCGTGGCACAGATGTGATTTTGGTCTCGTCGGGGTCAATTGCCTTAGGGCGCGGCGTTTTGGGCCTGCCTGTGGCGGCGTTGCCGTTGGAACAATCGCAAGCGGCGGCAGCTGTCGGACAAATCCAGCTGGCGCGGGCCTATGAAGAAGTCCTGAGCCCTCATGGCATCATCACCGCACAAGTACTTGTCACGCTTGAAGATTCTGCGGATCGCAGGCGCTATTTGAATGCGCGCGCGACGATGGAAACTTTGCTTGGTTTTGGTGTTACACCGATTGTGAACGAAAATGATACTGTTGCCACGGATGAGATCCGCTTTGGTGATAATGACCGCCTAGCGGCGCAAGTTGCCGTGACGGTTGGAGCGGATCAGTTGATTTTGCTGTCTGACGTCGATGGGCTTTACACCGATAACCCCAACATCAACAAAGATGCGCAACATATTGAGAATGTTGATGTTATTACGATTGAAATTGAAGGCATGGCAGGGGATCCTACGTCTGCTTTGTCCAAAGGTGGCATGAAAACTAAAGTCATGGCTGCTAAGGTCGCGACAGAGGCTGGGTGCGCTATGGCCATCACATTAGGTACGCCACTTAACCCTCTGGCAAAGCTAGAGAATGGCGGCCGCGCCACATGGTTTAGCCCGCAGACTGACCCACAAGCTGCACGCAAACGCTGGATCGCAACAATGAAGCCGCGCGGCGGTTATGTGCTTGATGATGGTGCTGTGAAAGCTTTGGCCGCTGGCAAGAGCTTGCTTCCTGCTGGCGTTGTGAAGATTGAAGGTCGCTTCGGCCGTGGTGATCCTGTGACGATCCGCGATGCGGGGGGCACATCTTTAGGGCTGGGGCTTACGCGATATACCAGCGACGAAGCCCAGCAAATTAAGGGCCGCAGGTCCGATGAGATTGAAGCCGTGTTAGGATATAAGGGCCGTGCGGCCCTGATCCATCGCGATGATATGGTGCTTTAAGGAGGCCAAGATGGACATTTCCGCGGTCATGAACACAATTGGCAAACAGGCGCGCGCGGCTGCACGCGAGCTGGCCGTGGCATCCTCGGAGGCGAAGGCGGGGGCGTTGAACGCGGCGGCAGATGCGATTTGGGAAAAGCGGGAAGCGATCCTTGCGGCCAATGCCAAGGATTTGGATTACGGGTCCGAAAAGGGCCTGTCGCCCGCGATGATGGACCGTCTGATGCTCGATGAGACGCGCATTCAAGGGATAGTGGATGGCGTGCGGGCGGTTGCGGCCCAGCCCGATCCTGTTGGTGAGGTGATAGAAGCGTGGACGCAGCCAACGGGACTTCATATCCAGCGTGTGCGCACGCCGATTGGTGTCATTGGCGTGATATACGAAAGCCGTCCGAATGTTACCGCAGATGCGGGTGCGCTTTGCCTGAAATCTGGCAATGCAGTGATTCTGCGCGGAGGGTCCGAGAGCTTTCATTCGGCGACCGCGATCCATGCATGTCTGATGGAGGGGCTAAAGGCCCATGGTTTGCCTGAACATGCAATTCAATTGGTGCCGACCCGTGATCGGGCCGCTGTGACGGCAATGTTGCAGGCGGTCGAATATATCGATGTGATAATTCCGCGCGGCGGCAAGGGGCTCGTCGGGCTCGTGCAGAAAGAGGCACGCGTGCCGGTTTTTGCCCATCTTGAGGGGATTTGTCACGTTTATGTGGATGGGGCGGCTGATCTAGAAAAGGCGCGACGCGTGCTGTTGAATGCGAAAACGCGGCGGACGGGGATTTGTGGCTCTGCTGAGTGCTTGCTGGTTGATCGTGCATTTTATGACAAACATGGTGATATTCTGGTGCGCGATTTGATCGATGCGGGGGTTGAGGTCCGCGGCGATGCGGCGATTGCCAAGACGCGGGGCACCGTTGCGGCAAAGGCAGATGATTACGGTCACGAATTCCTAGATATGATTATTGCAGCCAAGGTTGTGGACGGCGTGGATGAGGCAATTGCCCATATCCGCAACTATGGGAGCAACCATACGGATGCGATTTTGACCGAGGACGATGCCGTTGCGAACCGTTTCTTCCACCAACTCGATAGTGCCATTTTGATGCGCAACGCCTCGACACAATTTGCCGATGGCGGGGAGTTTGGCATGGGCGCCGAGATCGGGATTGCGACGGGGAAATTACATGCACGCGGACCTGTGGGTGCGGTGCAGTTGACCAGTTTTAAATATCTCGTGACTGGCGATGGAACGATCCGTAGCTGATTAGAAACGAACGATAATTTCGTTTTCTGTGTGAGCCAGATTTGGTGTTAGTCCGATGTTTTTCATGGCGTCGGGTAACATTGCAAATTGTACTTGCGCGGGCGTGAAATCATGGTTGGACGCAGTCCCGTCCAGGCCATGCCACAGGTCGGGATCAACGTGAATGCGTTTGCCAATGCCTGTGAGGGTCCATGTGGTACTGTCAGATCGGATCGTGATTTCGCCACCCAAAGGCATGGCCGTTTCAAAGCATAGGAGCATTAGGAGGGCGACGCGCACGGTGTGGCGGGGTTGGTCGTGTTCGACCTGCCAATCGTATGTAAGCCGTCCGCCGCGCCCAATGGCGCCAAGGATTTGGCGCATCTCTCTGTTTCCAATCGCATGCTCACCTGAGCCCGCGCCAAATGCGATCCGAAAGAATTTGATCCGGGCATTGGCGTTATCAACGCTTTCGGTGACCAGCGACAATTCGGGGCCAGTGTCTGTTCCCGTTTGTGTCAGAGACAAAAGTTCCATGCCATTGCCGATGGCCCCAATTGGGCTAATAAGGTCGTGACAAATACGCGATCCAATGAGAGCGGCAATATCGGTGCTCATGGGGTGTCTCCTAAATGGTTAGGTTTCGGAATGGATAATATGAATGCAATGCTAGAGCCGGGAATGTTCGTAAGGCACCCAAATCAGCCTGACTGGGGCATGGGCCAAGTCCAATCCAACATCGCGGGGCGCATCACGGTCAACTTTCGTGAAGCAGGAAAAGTTGTTATCGATGGCGCGCATATTGAACTTATCCTTGTCGATCCGCATGGTTAATCAACCCAAAGTAGCAGTGGTTAAGTGCCTGTCAACCTTGGTTAATGCGCACCTTCGGGCAAAAAAGTTGCCAAAAGGTTACCTGAAATCTAAAAAGCCGCGAGTTGCCGTCCAGAAAGGTCTTTGATGCCCAATCTCTCATCAGAATTCACGGTGCGTTTGGCGGCAACGGGCGATGATTTGTTGGCCGTACAGGGGCTGCGGTATGAGGTCTTTGTCAATGAACTCGGCGGCTCTGGTTCGGGTGTGGATCATCAGCGTTGTATCGAAACGGATCGGTTTGATCCGTTTTGTGATCATCTGATGCTAGAGAATCCGGATGGACGCCTTGTAGGTGTCTATCGGTTGATGACCGAGGCCATGGCAGAAAAGGCGGGTGGGTTCTATTCCGAGGCGGAATTTGATGTTTCGGACCTTCGGGCACGAGGCAGGCCGCTTTTGGAGTTGGGACGTTCTTGTTTACACGCCGACTTTCGCGGGAGCGCGGCAATGCTTCATCTTTGGGCCGGCGTTGCCGACTATGTGGCGCATCACGGGGTGGAGATTTTGTTTGGCGTGGCTTCGTTTCACGGGACGGATATCGGTGCGCTGGCTGGACCGCTTTCCCTGCTTGATGCAGCCCATCGCAGTGATGACCTGCAGTGCGTTGCGCACAAATCTGGGGCCGTGATGATGAATATCCTGACCACCGATGCGATTGATCGCAAGGCTGCGATTTTGGCGATGCCTGCGTTGATCAAAGCCTATCTAAGGCTTGGCGGCGTGGTCGGGCAGGGTGCCTATGTCGATCATGCCTTTAACACGACGGATGTGATGATGATCCTTGATGTCGCGAAAATGGATCCGCAAACACGCGCGGCCTATGCAAAGAGGGCTGGATCATGAGTGAGGTTTGGCGTGCGCAGATTGAGCCTGAGCAACCGAAGATTGGGCTCATGGGTTTGGTGCGCGTCATAGCACGCGGTCTGCCGCTTGGGCTTTTGGTCTTTGGCGCTTTGCTGTTGCTCCTGCTGGTGCGGCTTATTGAACGGCCGCTGTTTGACGCGGGGCGGCCGTGGACACCGTTCATCACGCAGTTTGTGTGTCGTTCGGCTTTTTTCATCCTTGGAATGGGGTTTGAAAAACAGGGTGAACCGATGCGAGGCGCGGGGGCTGTCGTGGCGAACCATTCGTCTTGGCTCGATATCTTTGCGCTGAATGCCTCCAAGCGGATTTACTTTGTGTCCAAAGCCGAGGTTGCAGAATGGCCCGGCATCGGGTGGTTAGCGCGCGCGACAGGTACGGTGTTTATAAAGCGGGATCGCCGTGAGGCGACATCACAAATCGCGGTTTTCAAGGAGCGGTTAAGTGTGGGGCATAAGCTGTTGTTTTTCCCAGAGGGGACGAGCACCGACGGGCTTTTGGTTTTGCCGTTCAAGCCGACACTCTTCGCGGCGTTCTTTGATCCGGCCTTGGCGGATACACTGCGCCTTCAGGCCGTGACACTGATTTACGAGGCCCCAAAGGGCGCTGATCCACGGTTTTACGGCTGGTGGGGCGATATGGCGTTCGGTCCGCACTTGCTCGCGACCTTGGCGGCACCAAAGCAAGGCAAAGTGACAGTGGTCTATAATCCGCCAGTCAGACTGACGGATTATTCAGATAGGAAGGCTTTGGCGAAAACGCTAGAGGATCAAGTTCGCGCGGGCCTAGTTCATCGCGGCAATGAGGGTCTTTAGCGCCGCGGCCGCATCGTCTTGTGCCCAGATTTCGTCGCCGATGCCAAAGAAATCAGTGTAAGGCGTGAGCTGGCGAATGAGATCAGCGTCCAAGGCGCCTTCAGCGACCTGAGGGACTTCAATCATTTGCGACCACCATTCGAAAAGATCGAGGGGGGCGATAGCACCATTGCCGAGCGCGGTCATGCCGACGGGCCCAAAGCTCACGTAATCCGCGCCAAGCTCTCCCGCTGTCATACCGTCATGAGCCGAGTTGCCGCAGAAGGTGCCGATGATGGCGTCAGCACCCAATTCTGTGCGTGTCGCCTTGATAGAACGGGAACCGTCTTTCAAATGCACGCCGTCAAGGCCAAGGCGTTCGACCATCTGGATATGGCTGTCGATGACAATCGCTACATCACGCGCATGGGCGATTTCGCGCAGCGCGTCGGCGGCTTTTGAAATCCGCGTTTCGTCGGAGGTCGCCAATGTCAGGCGCACGCAAGAGATGTCAGCCGTATCTAGGCAAGCCGACAAGCGGTCTGGGAATGTCGCCAGATCAAGGTCAGGGGGCGTGATGAGGTAAAGCTGTGGCTTATCGGCGTCGGACATGGTGATTTTCTCGATCTAAACTGATTTGCACGGCTTCTACCTCGGATAATGCGGCTTGGCTACTTCGGAGGCAGCGATTTTGCGTAGGAGAGCGTAAGTTCCACGATTTTGCGTAGCCGTTCGTCACAGGCTAGTACATCTTCGTTGACGTCAACCATGCCGCCCATTTTGCGACCCGTGAAACTCAGCGGTTCAATTCCGTCCATCTTAAGCGCCTCAGCTTCGCGGTCCTTACCGATCCGCGCCATGCCACCACCTTTATGAACTCCGCAAACCATGTGACCGTTCAGCATAAAGCAGAGCCCGCCAAACATCTTTTTCTCGGTAATGCCGAGCGTCCCAATGAGCGCGTCGCTCATCTGTTCAGCGTGTCCAGGATCATAGGCCATGGGTCGCTCCTTGCGTGATGTTTGCGCTCAGCGTATCACGCGGCCAAAGCCGAAAGGAAGCCCCATGCCAACAGAGCGCCCACAACCGACCTTTATCCTGATCCGCCCGCAAATGGGCGAAAATATCGGGGCCGCGGCGCGTGCGATGTGGAATTTCGGGCTCGACCGGATGCGGATCACAAGCCCACGTGACGGCTGGCCGAACCAAAAGGCAGTTGTGATGGCTAGTGGCGCGGGGCGCTTGCTCGATGAGGCGCAGATTTTCGACAGCACAGATGATGCGATTGCCGATTGCACCTATGTCTACGCAACAACGGCCCGCGACCGCGATCTGACCAAGCCTGTGTTGACACCAGAGGCCGCGATGATCGAGGCCCGCGACCGCATTGCCGCTGGTCAAAAAGTGGCCGTGCTGTTCGGGCCAGAGCGCGCAGGGCTGGAGAATGGCGATATTGTGCGGGCCAATGCAATTATCTCGGTTCCTGTAAATCCTGAGTTTGCATCATTGAACCTTGGGCAGTGCGTTTTGTTGACCGCTTATGAGTATCAGCGAGCCACAACAGAAGTCGCCCATGAAACGGTGAGCCATGTTGGCAATTGGGCAGAACAGTCTGAAATGGCGGCACTAGCGGCTCACTATGAAGAGCGGCTGGAGACGGCTGGGTTCTTTTATCCGGACCATAAGGCCCCGAATATGAAAGCCAACTTGCGCAACCTGTGGAGCCGATTACCACTGACCCGCGCAGATGTGCAAATGCTGCACGGCATTCTGCGACAGATGGTCCGTTGGAAAGAGCGCGGCGATAGCTGACTTGTCGGCGGCACGATCCCGTCCTAGGTTGCCCTCAAACGTCAGGAGAACCCACAATGGTCAATAAAACCCGCAACATCTTTGAAGAGGTCGGCACCACGCAAAAGCAGGTCGCAGCCCCCGGTGGGATTGATCGCGGCGGGCAGGGTGCCCGTGGCCCGATCCGCATCTGGTTGGGGGTGATTTTCGCGCTTGTAGGTGTGATGATCCTTGTCGGTGGGTTGACCCGTCTGACGGACAGTGGCTTGTCGATCACGGAATGGGCACCGATCACGGGGGCGAAGCCGCCCGCGTCCGAAGCCGAATGGATGACCGCATTCGAGAAATATCAGGCGATCCCCGAATATCAATTGCAAAACAAAGGCATGACCCTGACCGAGTTCAAAGGCATTTTCTGGTGGGAATGGGGCCATCGTCAGTTAGGCCGCGTGATTGGCCTTGTCTGGGCGGTTGGGTTTTTTGGCTTTCTGGCTTTGCGCAAAGTTCCAACGGGCTGGTCAGGCAAGCTCTTGGGCCTTGGTGCCTTGGGCGGATTGCAGGGCGCGATTGGCTGGTGGATGGTGTCGAGCGGGCTCAAAGACGGGATGCTGGACGTGGCGTCTTATCGGCTCGCGACGCACCTTGGCCTCGCATTCATCATTTTTGGTGTGATCACATGGTATATTCTGAAGCTGTCACGGCGTGAGGTTGATTTACTACAGGCCCGCCGCATGGCCGATGCCCGACTGTCGAAACTTGGTTCATGGCTGATTGGATTGGCTTTTCTGCAAATCCTGCTTGGAGCATTGGTCGCAGGCATTGATGCGGGTCGCAATTTCCCCGATTGGCCACTGATGGCGGGTGGATTTTTTCCACCGCAACCCTTTGACCTTGTCCCGCTGTGGCGCAACTTCTTCGAAGATCCGGGGCTCGTGCAATTCATGCACCGCATGGCGGGTTATATTGTGTTCGCATTTGCGATTTATGTCTGGAGCCGTGCGCGCAAGGGCGCGAATATCCGCACGAAGTTTGCCTTTAACGCGATGATGGCGATGATGTTCATCCAAGTCGTGATTGGCATCGTGACCGTCATTTACTCCGCGCCCGCCAATATCGCCATCGTTCACCAGTTGGGAGCAGTTGTGCTCTGGGTCCTGATCATCCGCGCCCGTTTCTTGGCCGCATACCCCCATCCACAATCCGTGCGAGGAAAAGCCTAATGTCTGCATACGATGATTTGATGGCGTTTCAACGCCAGACCGAAGCGCTATCTCAAGTGGCGGGTCGTTTGGGCTGGGATCAAGAAACGATGATGGCCGAAGGATCAGTGCCGCAGCGGGCCGAAGAACATGCCGCCATGGCCTCGGTCCTGCATGCCCGCCGCGTTGATCCGCGTGTGGGGGAGTGGTTGGCGAGAGCCGAGGCCACTGACGAGGTCGCTACCGCGAACCTGCGCCATATCCGTCGTTCCTACGAGCGCACTGCAAAGGTGCCTGCGAAGCTGGCGGAAGAGCTTGCCAAGACGACATCCCTTGCCCATCGCATTTGGGCCAAGGCCCGCGCCGAGGAAGATGTAGCGTCTTTTCTGCCCCTCTTGGAAAGGGTTGTGAAACTGCGCCAAGAAGAGGCGGCTGCTTTGGCGCAAGGCGGCAATCTTTATGATGCGCTTTTGAACGATTATGAACAGGGCGCGACGGGTGCCGAGCTTGAGGCGATGTTTAGCGCCTTGCGCCCCCGTTTGGTGGCATTGCGGGCGGCAGTTCTGGATCAACCAAAGCCGAAAGGTTTGAGCGGTTCATTTGACGAGGCCGTGCAATTGTCGCTCTCGACCAAACTGGCGCTAGCGTTCGGTTATGACATGAACAAAGGCCGCATTGATAAGGCCGTGCATCCGTTTTCTAGCGGTTCGGGGCTCGACGTGCGGATCACAACCCGCACCAATGCGGCCGATCCGTTCAACTGTTTTTATTCGACAATTCATGAGGTTGGCCACGCAACCTATGAGCAGAACATCGATTCAGCCTATCTGCTGACCCCACTTGGTAGTGGTGTTTCAATGGGCGTTCACGAAAGCCAAAGCCGTATCTACGAGAACCAGATTGGTCGCAGCCGTGCCTTCACGGGTTGGCTCTATGGCCAAATGCGCGATGCCTTTGGTGACTTTGGCATTGCGAGCGAGGATGAATTCTACGCCTGCGTGAACCGCGTGAACGACGGGTTTATCCGCACTGAGGCCGACGAGTTGCAATATAACCTGCATGTGTTGATGCGCTTTGATCTGGAGCGATCGCTGATTTCTGGTGATCTGGCGATCAAGGATCTGGAAGCCGCTTGGAATGATCGTTTCAAGGCCGATTTCGGCTATGCGGTGGACAAGCCGTCAAACGGCGTGTTGCAGGATGTGCATTGGTCCGAAGGGCTAATGGGCTACTTCCCGACTTATACGCTCGGCAACGTCTTTGCCGGGTGCCTGAACGAGGCGATGCGCGAGGCTGTTCCAACATTGGATGCTGATTTGGCCAAGGGCGACACGTCCAAGGCGACAACGTGGTTACGCGAGAACGTGCAAAAGCATGGCGGGCTTTATGAGCCGAAGGACGTGATTACGCGGGCCTGCGGATTTGCACCAAGTGAGGCACCTTTGCTGAACTATCTGGACGCGAAATTCGGCGGGATTTACGGGCTATGACCATAAAGATGGACGTGGCGTCCTTATCGTCCTTTCTGCTGGAAACCTTCCCGCAGGTGCACACTGATTTCGTCGTTGAGGCCGTAACCGAGCAGGGTGTCCGCTTGCGCCTCGTGACGGACGAGCGGCATTTGCGCCCCGGTGGCACGGTATCAGGCCCCGCGATGTTCGGTCTGGCCGATGTCGCTATGTATCTGGCGATCCTCAGCCGTATTGGGCCGGAGGCGCTGGCTGTCACGACCAATTGTAGCATCGATTTTATGCGCAAACCTGTGGCGGGAGTTGACCTGATCTGCGACGCAGTTATTCACAAGCTTGGCCGCGTCTTGGCTGTTGGTGATTGCTTGATCTACAGTGAGGGCAAGGCCGAGCCTGTCGCGCGCGCCTCGTTGACCTATTCGATTCCACCAAAATAAAGGCCGACACTCTGTGTCGACCTTTCTGCATTAATCGCGCCAGAACGGCTTTTGTGCCTCTTGCGCGGCGGTTGATTTTCCGACGCCGATATCGTTCAAATGATGCGGCTCTAGCTTTGCGAGCGATTTTCGGGTGCGGCGGAGCCTGTCCCACTTCGTCACAACCACCGCCGCAAAAATCAACGCCTGAGCCGCAGTTGGCAGGCGGGATTGATCATTGAGCAAAGCGATTTGCGCGGATTGTAGCGCTGGTGACATGGGGTGGCTCCTAATATTGTATTGACACAATGCAACGGATTGCTGCAATACAATTGCTACAATGACCGCTACTTGAGGTAAACAAAATGATTGTATCCGATACAATTTGGATGCCAGACCTTTCAGGTGCGGGCAGATCGAAATACAAAGCCTTGGCGCAAGCTATTCGCGATGCGATTATGACGGGTGCACTCTCGGCGGGCGAGCAGCTGCCGCCTATGCGGGAACTCGGGTACCGGATAGGTCTGACGCCCGGCACAGTTGCGCGAGCCTATGCGATCTTGACCGAAGAGGGCCGGCTTGAGGCGCAAGTCGGGCGCGGTACTTTTGTTGCGGGGAAGGCCGTGCGGCCACCTGTTAACCCCGATAGTTTGATCTATCACGTGGACGAAGGCTTTGCCGATTTTCGTAGCAGCCGCGTGCCTGATGTCGGGCAGGGGCGATTGATCGATGCTGCGCTGATTGCACTCGGCCATTCGCACCGCAGGCGGCATATTAATTATCCGACCGCGCAGACCGACCTTCAGGCCCGCGAGGCCATTGCAGGTTGGATAGATGCAAGCCGCCTTGGCCATATCACGGCAGATGACGTCGTCTTAGGAAATGGCGCTCAGAACTGTTGTTTGCTCGGGTTACAGGCCGTGTTACATGGGGCAACACCTGTAATTTTGACCGAAGAACTGTCTTACCCGGGCGTGCGTCACGCGGGGCAGTTACTCCGGGCGAAAGTGGTCGGTGTGGCGATGGATGATGAGGGGATTATCCCCGAGGCGTTAGAGGCTGCTTACCGTACGCATGGCGGTCAGGTTCTACTCACGGCGGCCGAGGTGCATAGCCCGACAACGATCAAAACAACGCTGGCGCGCAAGCAGGTTCTGGCGGCGTTGGCGGAAAGGCTTGGAATAACGGTCATCGAGGATGATTGCCACACGCCACTTGCGACCGATGTTCCAAGCTACCGCATGTTAATGGGCGGAAATGCCTATTACATCTCCTCATTAACCAAGACCGTGAGCGGCGCTTTGCGTTTTGGTTACATGGTGGGGCCGCAGGGGCAGCAGGATAACTTGCGGCAGGTGGCGCAAAGCTCATTTTATGGGGTTTCACAGCCAATTACCGATCTCTGCGAGGATTTGATCCGCTCAGGGGCAGCGCATCAAATCCGCAAAGATGTCTTTGCGGCAACGTCGCAAAGGGTGCAGCTCGCGGTCAATGCATTAGGCGCATGGAATATTCGCTGGCGCGAGGACGCGCCGTTTATCTGGCTACAAATGCCCAATGGCTGGCGCGCATCAAGCTTCTCGATGGCCTGTGAAAAGCAAGGGATCAAAGTGCGCCCGTCCGATGAGTTTGCCTTGTCCGATGCCAAAACGCCAAACGCGGTGCGACTTGCCTTGAATACATGCGTGGATACGCAAGTGTTTCTCGATGCGCTTGGAAAAATGAACACCCTTTTGGCAAATCCGGCCAGATTAATCGACGGGTGATGGGGTAATATATTACCTATTTTACAAGCTATTGTTTTTGCTAGTATATTTCGGATAAGTGTCGCTTGACGCAGGCTTTGGCAGGCTTATAAGCCACCTATCCGAATGACGGGCCGTTATGGCCCCACAAGAAACTGGTGACAAATGAATACCTTTACCGCGACTCCTGCGGATATCGACAAGAAATGGATCCTGATCGACGCTGAAGGCGTTGTTCTGGGCCGTCTTGCTTCGATCATCGCAATGCGCTTGCGTGGCAAGCACAAGCCTTCTTTCACGCCGCACATGGATATGGGCGACAATGTTATCGTAATCAACTGTGAGAAAATCCAGATGACCGGTAACAAGCGTGCAGAAATGTACTACTGGCACACTGGCCACCCAGGTGGCATCAAGGAAAAGTCCAAGGCGGACATTCTTGAGGGTAAGCACCCAGAGCGCGTTATCATGAAAGCTGTTGAGCGCATGTTGCCTGGTGGCAAACTGTCCCGCCAGCAAATGACTCACCTGCGCGTATTCGCAGGTACAGAGCACGGCATGGAAGCGCAGAAGCCTGAAGTTCTGGACGTCAAGTCCATGAACAAAAAGAACACGAGGACTGCATAATGGTTGATCAAGTAAACTCGCTCGAAGATCTGGGCAAAGTCGCAGAAGGCGTTGAAGCGCCAGCTGCTGCCCCTGTTGCGATCAACCGTGAGCCAGTGCGTGACGCACTCGGCCGCGCATATGCAACTGGTAAGCGTAAAGACGCGGTTGCTCGCGTTTGGATCAAGCCAGGTTCCGGCAAAGTTGTTGTGAACGGCAAGGAAATGTCTGTGTATTTCGCACGTCCAGTTCTGCAGATGATCCTGCGTCAGCCATTCCAGGTTGCTGGTGTTGTTGACCAGTTCGACGTTATGGCGACTGTTGCTGGTGGCGGTCTTTCCGGCCAAGCTGGTGCTGTGAAGCACGGTGTTTCCAAGGCTCTTCAGCTTTATGATCCAACCCTGCGCGCTGCGTTGAAAGCTGCTGGCTTCCTCACACGCGATAGCCGCGTTGTTGAGCGTAAGAAATACGGTAAAGCTAAAGCCCGTAAGAGCTTCCAGTTCTCCAAGCGTTAAGCTTCAGAGACTTGTATTTGGAAGAGGGCGGCCAACAGTGGTCGCCCTTTTTCGTTTATTGTCAGGATATGGTGCCATGTATTTACCAGATCACTTCAAGGAGACCGATCCCGCTGCAATCGCGGCATTGGTTAAGGCTAATCCACTCGCCACAATCGTGGCGCAGGGCAACGATGGGCTTTTCGCAAATCATATTCCGTTGATCATGGTCGCTGATACACAGTTGATCGGCCACATCGCGCGGGCCAATGACATGCACCGCATTCTCGCGGACGGTCAGGAAATTCTCGCAGTCTTCCAAGGTACACATGGCTATATTTCTCCCAATTGGTATCCGACCAAGGCAGAGACACACCAGCAGGTGCCGACTTGGAATTACGAAGTCGTGCATTTGCACGGGCGGATTAGGTTTCAGCATGATGAAAAATCCAAACGCGCGGTCGTGGGCCGTCTGACAAAGCATTTCGAGACTGCTCAGAATGGTGCGCAGGCATGGAAAATGAGTGATGCGCCACAGGATTATATGACTGCGAGATTCGCCGAAATTGTAGCCTTTGAAATTGATGTGACACGTGTTTTGGCCAAAGCAAAATTGAGCCAGAACAAATCCCCGATCGATGCACAGGGTGCGGCGAAAATGCTCGCAGAAAATGGGCAAGGTGCATTGTCCGAGCGAATGATTAAGAAATTGGCGCCAAACACTGACTAACCTCACAATTCCACTTGCACTTTTTCTGAACTCAGTAAGTATCGCGTTATGTGGGAAAAACTGACAGCGACTGAAGGACGACGCGGATTGCTGATGATCAGCCCGCCGTTGATCTATGCGATCCTGATGCTCGCGATCCCAATTGGTGCGATTGTTCTGTTTAGTTTCTGGACACAGAACTTCATGGATGTCGACATGACATTCACGCTCAATAACTACCGCGAAATCATCGAAAAGCCTATATATTTCGCACTTCTGAAGCGGTCGCTCTTTGTGTCCGGGACGGTCACTTGTGTGACGGTTTTACTTGCATTTCCGGTGGCGTATTTTGTGTCCTTCCATGTCCGCCCAGACCGTAAATCTCTCTGGCTCTTTTTCATTACGATCCCGTTTTGGACCAGCTATCTGATCCGCGTTTTCTTGTGGAAAGTGATCTTGGGCTATAACGGTGTGGTAAATACGGGCCTCATTAATATTGGGGTGATTGACGAGCCGCTGACCTTCATTCTCTATAACATTAATGCGGTTATCATTACGCTCGCCCACGCATTTGCGCCGTTTGCGATCTTGCCGATCTTTGTGGCTTTGGAAAAGATCGATCGCTCCTTGCTGGAGGCGTCTCAAGACCTTGGTGAAAGCAAACTCTCCACCTTTTTCCGCGTGACGCTGCCGCTGTCGATGCCTGGATTGGTTGCCGCTGTGTTGATCGTTTTCATCCCGACAATCGGCGATTACGTGACGCCAGAATTGATGGGCGGGGCAGGTGGCAAGCTGATTGCCAACATGATCCAAACTCAGTTCCTTGCGCTCAATAACGCACCCCTCGGAGCCGCACTGGCGATTGTTGCCATGTTGTGTGTAACCGCGGTCAGCCTGTTTTTTGTCTTCCTTAACCGCCGTTGGCTGCGAGGCCGTTCATGAGCCTGCGGATTTATGCCATCGCGTATCTGGTTTTCCTCTACGCACCTATCGTGCTTTTGCCGCTGTTTGCATTCAACGACGCGACGATCATCGCCTTTCCATTGACGGGTTTCACGACCAAGTGGTTCACGGCCCTGACCGAAACCAAGGCCCTACATAATGCGGTGCAAAACTCGCTTTTCATCGCGGTAGTCACATCTCTTTTCTCAACAATCCTCGGGGTTTGCGCCGCGCGGGCAGGGGCGATGTATAACTTTCCGCTCAAGCGGGGCATCATCGGACTGGTCATGCTGCCACTGGTCTTGCCGGAGATTATCGTCGCGGTTTCCTTACTCGTTGTTGTCGTTCAAATGCTCCACCTCAGCCTGTCAAACTGGACGGTGGTCGCGGCTCATGTGCTCATCTGTACCCCATTTTCAATCGCGATCCTCAATGGCGCATTTCAAAACCTCGACCCAAGCATGGAAGAGGCGGCAATGGATCTGGGCGAGAGCCGCTGGTCGGCGTTTCGTCTCGTGACACTGCCACTGGTGATGCCAGGGATCATCTCGTCGATGCTGATCGCCTTCACGATTAGCCTAGATGAGTTCATCATCGCATTCTTCCTGACAGGGGCAAACCCAACGATGCCAGTGTATATCTGGGGCTTGCTGCGCTTTCCGGGATCATTGCCGGTTGTGATGGCCTTGGGCACCATTCTGGTCGCGATGTCGATCGTGTTGCTAACAATCGCAGAAATTTTGCGCCGCCGAGGCATGGCCCGCGCTGGCGTAAAAGACAAAGGGAGCTTCCTGTGACCGCATTGATTTCACTCACGGGTGTGAACAAATATTACGGCGATTACCACGCGCTGCGTGACATCAATCTGACGATCAACGAGGGCGAGTTCTTCTCGTTGTTGGGGCCGTCTGGCTGCGGGAAAACCACGCTTCTGCGGACGATTGCCGGCTTTGAGGGCGTATCTGATGGCGTCGTAATGATCGGCGGCAAGAACATGCAAGGCGTGCCTGCAAACATGCGGCCAACCAATATGGTGTTCCAATCCTATGCGATCTTCCCGCATCTGACCGTGGCAGAGAACGTGGCCTTTGGGCTGCGTAAGAAAAAAGACATGGATAAGGCAGCCAAAGACTTGGCCGTCGAAGAAGCCCTTGGCATGGTCGGGCTCAAGGGCTTTGGCGACCGTCAAGCCCATGCGCTGTCGGGGGGGCAGCGGCAACGTGTGGCCTTGGCCCGTGCGTTGATCCTGAAGCCAAAAGTTCTTCTACTTGATGAGCCGCTCTCGGCCCTCGACAAGAAGATGCGCGAGCAGATGCAGGTGGAGCTTATCCGTCTCCAGCGCCATGTTGGTCTTACA
>Ga0181554_1001673_pt1 | contig 20629 bp, 19 predicted proteins | sample 011ome_16_FD_145602 | JGI IMG/M metagenome (GOLD analysis project Ga0181554, IMG submission 145602) | Coastal salt marsh microbial communities from the Groves Creek Marsh, Skidaway Island, Georgia - 011503CT metaG (spades assembly) | ecosystem: Environmental > Aquatic > Marine > Intertidal zone... | reverse complement strand
CTTTACTTCCATCAATTGAGGGGTGGGTATGATCCAATGGAGTGCTTCTTTAGGAAGGGGTTCAATTCCTTCATAGCTGGCATAACGCTCTGCAGCAGTTGGTATGTTGAGGTTTTCTATCCCCTCGGTATCTTTCCAAAGAACGCTATGAGCCAAATCATAGGTGTTGCCCGTTTTTGCATTGTGCACAAAAAAGCCAACAGGACCCATTACTAAGCGTGTCATGATACCCGATTGGGTAAGGGAAAATTTCATACGTTCGCCCGGTTTTAGACTGTAATCCGCTCCAAAATTGAGCATCCAATACTGACTGTTTTTGGTGGGTTGAACCGACATTCCACTGGGCAAACTTTCGGGTTTTATCGAACCTGAAAACTGATTCCAATGCAAGGACCACTGGCCGCCCTCCCAGACTTCCTCTGTAGGGTTATACAGACTAAATTGTACTTGCATTTGATTGTTGGGCACGTCAAAGGTTTTAATTTGAAAAACCAAGGGAGGGGTTTCTTTAAGGGAGCTTTGACATCCAAGCAGTATAAAAAGGCTTAGAGTGAATAGAAGTGCTTTTTTCATTGTAATCTGTTTTGACTAAAATAATCAAATAAACACGATTCCTACTCAACTACCCTAAAAGCTTTGATCGCTTTATTAGGTTCTATGATGGAATAGCCTTCCCAAAAACTAGGGTCGTATTGGGTTAAGTTTACCGGGAGTACAGTAGCTTCTTCCGTAATGGTATCAAAGCTTTCTTGCGTTATAGGGCTAGATTCAAAGACAACCATTTGGTATTTTTGGTATTGTCTGGTAGCTAGATCCAAATCCATTTTAAGTTGGTTTTGTGTGTTCCGTCCTTTGACTACTTTATTTTTTTCTGTAATGACCAAGGGACGCTCAAAACCTGCCTGAAAGCCCATTGAAATTTCTAAATATTCTATACTGTATTTGCCATTTGAAGTTTTTTTAAACTGGATAATCACCTCTTTAAGATCCTGATGAAATGACACGCCCAACAAATCAAAATCGGAAGTGTTTTTTACGTTTTTATATTCCACACGGAGCAACGTCATTCGATCGGCATCTACAAACAATTTCCCTTTTAATATGGCATTTTTTTTGGGTTTGAAGTCTAGTATATAGACAGGTGTATCCCCAAAAAAAGTCATGTCGGTTACTTTAAAATCGTATTTTGAGGCTTTATTAAGAAGGGAAAAATTGAATTCATTTTGATCAAATAAATTCTTAAGTAAGTTAGTAAGTTGATTTCTTTTAGAGTCTAAAAAATTTTTTTTCCGCTTCAAATCAAGTTCTTCAGGACTGAGGGTATCCTTTTTGGATGAATTGATGTCATCAGCCTCAATTTTGGTTCCCAGGATACCTGTACGCACTTTAAAATAAGAAGTGGATTTAACGTTTTCTTTGAGTAGGGTATCAAATAACTTTTCGGTATTTTCAAAAATGGCAGATTTAGCTTTATCCTCCAGATCCAGGGCTTTGTCAAGCTGTAACTTTTGATTGTCTTTGGTAAAATCTCCATAAAGAGTTCCCGCAAATTCTTGATAAAATTCATTCGTTTTTGGAATCGTAGTCAAGATACTGTCCCAAAAAACTTGATGAAATTCCGCTATTGATGTCTTTTTGATTTTAACAGTAAGCCGTTCAAAAGTGGAATGACTTGTTTCTCTAAAGAACACTTTTTTTTGGGTCAGCCCCAATTCGTATTTGTCAGGGATATTCTTTTGAATGGCTTTTACAATTGCATCGGCATCCATTTGCCGATTACTTAAAATAACAGAATTTAAAGCGATTGCTTTGGGCGGTAGGTAAAAGATGCTGTCTTGGAGCTGGGCTATGGAATGTTTTACCGTTTCATATCCCATACAAGATATAAACAAGGAGTCTTCACTCCTGACATCATGAGGAAATTGCAGTCGAAAACGCCCTTCTTCGTTTGATACGGCACCACTTCCAGACTTGAGATAGATGCTAGCAAAGGGGATGGGATTTTGATTGAGACTATCTAAAACAAGCGCATTGAGCTCTTGCGTATAGCTGTGTCCGCTGCATAAGAGGAGGCAACTGACAAAAAAAGAAGTGAGGCAAGGTTTCATTTTACATTGGATTATATCGGTTCGTTTAGTTACAACTGTTCTTGTAAGGTTTTTATTTCATCTCTGTAGTTGGCAGCTTCAATAAAATCTAATGCTTTGGCTGCTTCTTCCATAGATTTTCGCAGTTCTCTGATTTTTTTCTCGATTTGGGGTTTTGACAAATAGCGGTTTTTTTCTTCGGCCACCTTCCGCGCTTCTAATTCTTGTGCATGGGTAGCCACAGAGTTTTTTGCCAAGGCACTGGCTAATGATTTGTTTAGGGCTGTAGGGGTGATGTTATGGGCTTTATTGTATTGAAGTTGTTTTTCTCTTCGGTAATTGGTTTCATCTATGGTTTTTTGCATGCTTTTCGTAATGGTATCGGCATACATGATCGCCTTTCCGTTTACATTTCGTGCGGCCCGTCCAACGGTTTGGGTGAGCGATCGGTTGGATCGTAAAAAGCCTTCCTTGTCTGCATCTAATATGGCGACTAAGGATACTTCAGGTAAATCCAAGCCTTCTCGTAATAGATTTACACCAATTAAAACGTCAAAAATTCCCTTTCTTAAGTCCTGCATGATTTCTACCCGTTCCAAGGTATCGACATCACTGTGGATGTAGCGACAACGAATCTGTGCCCGACTCAAATATTGGGTCAATTCTTCTGCCATGCGTTTGGTTAGGGTGGTTACCAAAGTCCGTTCGTCTTGTTCGGTGCGTTTTTGAATTTCTTCCATCAAATCGTCGATTTGATTTAAACTTGGGCGGACTTCAATCACGGGATCTAAAAGTCCTGTAGGGCGAATGATTTGTTCTACATAAACCCCTTCGGTTTTTTCCAATTCGTAGTCTGCAGGAGTGGCACTGACATAGAGGACTTGATTTTGCAGGGCTTCAAATTCTTCAAATTTTAAGGGTCGGTTGTCCATAGCGGCAGGAAGCCTAAAGCCGTAGTCCACCAAATTTTCTTTTCTGCTACGATCTCCCCCGTACATGGCGTGTACTTGAGATACGGTAACATGGCTTTCGTCTACGATCATTAAAAAATCTTCGGGGAAGTAATCCAACAAACAAAAGGGACGACTCCCTGGAGCACGTCCGTCCAAGTAGCGAGAATAATTTTCGATCCCTGAACAATAGCCCAACTCTCGAATCATTTCCAAATCAAATTCAGTACGTTCCTGCAGTCGTTTGGCTTCTAGGGGTTTACCAATTTCCCTAAAGTAATCGATTTGTTTGACCAAATCCTCCTGAATCTGAATGATGGCATTTTGAAGTATATCGGGTGAGGTTACAAAAATATTTGCGGGATAAATTTTGACTCGATCAAAGGCTTCCAGGCGTGTATTATCAATAGGATCAAAGGCTTCTATTTTTTCGATTTCATCGCCAAAAAAATGGATTTTAAAAGCGAGATCGGCATAGCCGGGAAAAACATCAATTATATCACCCAACACTCTAAAGTTACCCCGACCAAAATCTGCAGTGGTTCGTGAGTACAAGCTCTGAACCAAGCGATGCATCAACTGCGTCCGAGATAAAATCTGATCGCGTTCTAGGGTAATTACATTTTTTTCAAATTCTGCTGGATTTCCAATGCCATATAAACACGATACAGAAGCCACAACCAAAACATCTCTCCGTCCAGAGAGTAAGGCAGAGGTGGTGCTTAGCCGAAGTTTTTCAATTTCTTCATTGATGGATAGGTCTTTTTCGATGTAGGTCCCCGTTGTTGGAATATAGGCTTCGGGTTGGTAGTAATCGTAATAAGAAACAAAGTATTCTACCGCATTGTTTGGAAAAAACTGTTTGAATTCGGAATAAAGTTGGGCAGCTAGAGTTTTATTATGGGCCAGCACCAAGGTGGGTACTTGTAGTTGTTCTACCGCATTGGCCATCGTAAAGGTTTTTCCCGAACCGGTTACCCCTTGAAGGGTGACGTAGGGATCTTTGTTTTTAAATTGAGAGACAATTTCTTGTATCGCTTGAGGTTGATCCCCGGTGGGTTTAAAATCGGAAACGAGTTGAAATTGCATATATTTTTAAAACGGCCAATTTACAAAATATCCAAAGGAGAACCCTAGTGCATCCGTTAAGAATCCTATAAATCTCGACGTTGAAGCAGACGGTACGATCCCCAGATAAAGAGAACAGACCATACCACGACTACCATCAGGTTTACAAGGGAAATAGCGTAATCTTTATTTAACCCCTCCCCAATTTGGTCGGCAATATTTTGAATGGCCGATAGACGAGTGAAGGGTTCACTGATGAGATTGCCTAGGGCTTGAAGGGGAAAATATTGAATCACTTGTTCGGCACTCAGGGTTGGAATGAAATCGGAGAGCTTCCATCGCATGAGTCCGTAGGCGATGCCTTCAAAAACTTGCCATAAGGCTAAAAAACCTAGGGCAAAGGCAGAGCGTTTAATCAGTATGGCTAAAAACAAACAAAAACTAAAGAAACCAAAAAGCTTAACAGCATAAGCCAAGAGGTATTCCAAATCTGAAAATATGATTTGAAATTCGTTGTAATCAGAGTAAATGCCTCCCAAAATCAAACTGATGATAAAGACCAAAAGCGTAGAAATTCCTACAAAAGCTCCAATGGTATAGACCTTGGACTTTAAAAATTCTGCTTTGCTCAGTCCGTCAATTAGATTCTGTTTGATGGTTTTGTAGGAGTATTCATTTCCGATCATTGCCACAATCACAACTGCAAAAAAGATTTTTAAAATTGCAATAATAAAGGTGTTAAAATGCCAGATGTAGGGAAAATTAAAAATTCCCTGTTCAGCCAGATTGAATTTAATAGGACCTAATTCAATAGTAATCGTGCTTAAAATGGCAATACTGAAAATAAGGAGAAAGTAGCCAATCATCAACACACGCGAGATTTTATTGTGCCAAATTTTATAGAGTTCTATTTCCAGCAGTCGCATTTAGTGGGTTTGGGTTAAGGTTAAAAACTGATCTTCAAGGGAAGGTTTTTTCTTGGCAAGATGGCTCACAAAAATTTGAGCTTTAGCCAGTTTTTCCGAAAGTTCTTCGGAGTCTAATTCGCTCTTTAAAAAGACTTTGATTCCGTCTTTTTCTTCTTCAATACGATCTACTTGGTCAATTGTTTTTAAAAATTGTTTGAGCTCGTCTAGCTTTTTTGCTTTTAGTTCAAAATAGCCAAAGCTCTGGCTGATTCCATCCACGGGACCCTCGTAACATTTTACTCCATGCTTCAGCACGATGACTTGGTTGCATACTTTTTCTACTTCATCAAGAAGGTGAGAGGCTAAGAGAATGGTCGTGCCTCTTTTCGCAATTTGAAGGATCAATGCTCTGATTTGATGAATTCCCTCTGGATCCAGACCGTTGGTAGGTTCATCCAATATCAATAGCTCTGGATTGTTGACCAAGGCAGCCGCTATCGCCAGCCGTTGTTTCATTCCTAAAGAATAGGTTTTGAATTTACTGTGCCTTCTTTCCCACAAACCCACCAATTTCAATTGTTCTTGTATGCCGTCTGTCGAACACTGTTTTATTTTGCAGATCAATTGAAGGTTTTGAAGGGCCGTCATATAAGGGTAGAAATTGGGCCGTTCAATGATGGCCCCAATTTTTTTTAATGCTTGATGGGTGGTCAGCGCTCCGCCGTACCATTGAAAACTTCCACTGCTGGGATTCACCACATTGAGAACCATGCCCAAAGTGGTGGATTTACCGCTTCCATTGGGTCCTAAAAGTCCGTATACATTTCCTTTTTTTAACGTGAGGGAAAGCTGATCAACTGCTTTGATGTGTCCGTAGGCTTTGCTGAGTCGGTTGAGTTTAAGTAGGGGTTCTTCCATGCTGCTGTATTATTCTTATAACGATCAAAGGCAGGTTTTGTTACAGAAAAGGTAGTACATTTGAAGAAATACGGTATGGCAGATAAGTTAATTTCAAAAAAAAAACCATTTTATCCCATCTCTTCTGGCTTAAAGGGATTTTTAAAATCCTACGACCGGTGGATTGATACGCCTATATTTTATGAAGACTTGCTTCGCTTTTCAGGTTCTGTAGCCGTTTACGATAAACATGACAATGATACCCTATGGGTTCGGGTGTATTATACCGATACGGAACGAAGAGAAATAGACTACAATCTAAAGAAAATTTATACCCTATTGCATTCCGATGGAAATGAATCAGGCATACAGTACTTAAATATCGACGCCATTGACTATTGCACTTTTGGAAATTCCAAGCCTTTCAGAATTAAAATTCGCAATGTGTTGAATGACAACTTTACGTATTATTATCTCAAACGAACGGATGCCTCCAGGGTTTATGGTTTAGAGTTGGAGCATATGTTATCTCCTTACAACTTAAATTTCCTAGTCAATCAAAGCACACTGATAGAAGAGCATATTGCAGGAATTCCAGGGGATCAATTCATCAAAGAGTTTTTGCCTCAATGCACGGATGCGGAAAAGTCTCAAATTGCCAAAGAATACGTCAAATTCAACGAAAGGAGTATGATTCGTTTATTGGGCGATATGCGTGCGTATAATTATGTGGTGGTTCCCACCCACGATTTTGATCAAGTGGTGTATAAAATTCGTCCGATTGATTTCGATCAGCAGTCTTTTGAAGGAAAATTGAGTGTGTACCGTCCTCAGTTTTTTAAGGAAAATAAAGCATTAATGGATTTGGTTAGAACCAAATTGAATCACGATTCTATCAATCAATATAAAATTGAAGAGCGTTCCATCGTAGCACGAAGAATCATAAGCTCTGGAAGTCGTCTGCAAAGTTTGGTTCGTATCATGCAATCGGAAACCCTAAGCTTGCAAGAAAATCTCGAACGCCTGCGGCAAGAGATTTATAAATTCACCAAGGACAGTGCGTTTAAACGCAGTACGTCTATGGGGGATATCATGCAAGCAAGTCTGCGTTTTGTGCGTTTACACTACGAAAAAGTAGACATGCACAATTTATTCTAGTAAAAATCACTCTCGTCATAGTCCTCTGAATCCTCGTCTTCATAGTCGGCTTCTTCTTCCAGAGTACTATCGTTTTCACTTTCAAAGTGTTTTTCAGGAGCTTCTTCAGGGACTTCTCCTTGTGCGTGTATTAAATTGGGATAGGTAGTTCCCGCTAGGGTTTCTCCTACTTCCATCAATTCAACGAAAAAGGTCCAAAGGTTTAAAAAGTCGTAAATGTAAATCAAGTGGTGTTGGCTGGCTGAAATCACACGATTGAGTTCTTGATCCCTACAGCTTTCCTGAGAAGGATCCATCGCTTCAAGAGGCATTTCTTCCCCTTGGGTCCACGCTTGGTCTGAACGGTAAAAAGAAGCCATTTCATTTCCCAAAAATCCAAAGGCTTGGGTAATGGCGTGGTGCAGGTCTTCGAAAGTTGCGGTTTCTTCTATTTCGATATCCCTTAGGACATCTTCTTTTACATCTAAAATAATTCGAAATCTATAGATCATGTTTTCTTAACTACAAATAATAAATAAGTCTGTGCACCGAATAAAAGTGTGGCTAAGATCAAATGAAGCGGTTGGGAAGCAAAGGGGAAATCAAAATAATACATCCAAATTCCTGTCAGGATTTCCAATCCAATACAGGCTAATATTCCTTTAAATACCAATGGAAAAAGGTTGTTTTTTAAAAACAAATACCCCCAATAGAGGTGGATGAAAAGAACGGCTATAGAAAAACTACGATGAACATAGAAAAGCAAGGGTGCTTCAGCAAGCCAAAGGGCAGGCTGACTTAGGTCAAATGCATGCATTTGTTCATCTACATATTGTCTTACTTGGGTTCCCATAGCAATTTGGACGATGCTCAGAACAAGCGCAGCCAAGGCGAGTCCTTTAAATTGTTTAATTTCTGGGAGTTTCAGTTGGTCTTTGCGTTCCCGACTCAATAAATAAACCAGCAATACTACAATAAGCAGCGCCATTGCCATATGAATACTGATTTTATAGGGGAGGAGGTTAGAATCTACCACTGTTTTTCCCAGCCAACCCTGAACGCCCATCCCCAACACCACGAGGGTTGATCCTATCGTTGCGATTCGGTCTGATTTGAAACGCCAGAGGGCTGTCAGCAAGAGTCCAAGCGTTGCAAGTCCGGCTAGAGCCCCTAACAAGCGGTTGATGAATTCAATCCAAGTATGAGTAGGGTTAAATACGGCATAATCGTGTTTGGTATAGGCTTCCCAATTAGAGGGATTGTATTGTTCTTGGGAAGTAAAATCGGTATGCGCGACACGCAAACTTTCCGCTACTATGATGACTTGTCCGTTTTGGTAGGGGTGCTTGGGTTTCCAATCCAATTGGGCTCGTTCCGTAGGTGGAATCAGATAACCAAAACATTTGGGCCAGTCAGGGCAGCCCATGCCACTCCCTGTCATACGCACGGTTGCCCCAGCAAGAATGACCAGATAAACCAAGCTTAAACTGAGAACTAAAAAAGGCTTATACAGATTTTTCATGTGGTGTCAATCCAAGTTTTTTTCCTTCTTCTTTCATCCGTTCAAACGCCGCTTCAAATTCATTGGGTATTTGACCCTCTAGGATTGCCTCTTTGATCGTTTCTTTGATCATTCCGATCTCTCTGCAGGGAGGTATCCCAAAATACGACATTATGGCTTCTCCGCTTACAGGAGGTTGAAAATTTCGCAATTGATCTTTTTCTTCAACTGCGATTATTTTTTCCCGGACCAATTTAAAATTGTTGTGGTAGCGTTCAAAGCGTTTTGGATTTTTAGTCGTGATGTCAGCCTCGCAAAGAGTCAATAAATCGTCTAGGGTTGAACCTGCATCAAAAACCAAACGCCGAACAGCAGAATCGGTAACCTGATCTTCTGCAATGACGATGGGTCGTGAACTCATCAAGACCATTTTTTGCACGAATTTCATTTTTTCGTTCAAGGGCATTTTGAGGCGTTTAAAAATTTTATAGACCATTTTTGCTCCTACAAATTCATGGCCATGAAAGGTCCACCCTACCGGCGGTTTGAATTTTTTTGTGGGAGCCTTACCGACATCATGCAATAAAGCCGCCCATCGCAACCACAAATCCTCACTGTGGGGACAGAGATTGTCTACAACTTCTAAGGTGTGATAAAAATTATCTTTATGTCGTTGTCCTTCAATCTCTTCAACCCCTTTTAGGGCAATGAGTTCGGGTAAAATATAATGGAGAAGTCCTGTTTTTTCCAAAAGCGTAAAGCCGATGGAAGGCTTTGCTGTGGCGAGGATTTTATTCAGCTCATCTACGATTCGTTCTTTAGAAATAATTTCAATTCTCGAAGCATTTTGGGTGATGGCCTCTAGGGATTGTTGCTCGATTTCAAAGTTGAGTTGATTGGCAAATCGAATTGCCCTGAGCATTCGCAAGGGATCGTCTGAGTAGGTAATGGCTGGATCTAACGGGGTACGAAGGGTTTTATTTTGTAAATCTTTCAGGCCCTCGAAAGGGTCGATAAACGCACCAAAATCAGCTTTATTCAAACTAATGGCAAATGCATTGACGGTAAAATCTCTGCGGTTTTGATCGTCTGTCAGACTTCCTGGGCTTACCTCTGGATTTCTACTTTCAGGCAGGTAGGATTCCTTTCGTGCACCTACAAACTCGATGTCAATTCCATTCCAATGAATCATGGCGGTGCCGTAGGTTTTAAAAACTTGAACCGGTTTAGCCTGGGGTAGTTTTTTTTGTACCGCTTTTGCCAAATCAATTCCAGATCCAAGCGCCACTATATCGATATCCTTTTTTTGAACTCTGCCCAATAGTTGATCTCGAACAAACCCCCCAATGATATACGCCTCTATACCAATTGATTCCGCTGTCTCTTTTAAAATGGTAAAGAGCGGATCTTGTAAGGTTGTTGAAAAGTCAGTGTGTAGCTTCACGGGCGAAGGATGTGTATGGCACCTTTAGAATCAATTTTAACTACTCGTGAGGGTTGATTCGTACTTGTTTCCCTCAAAGGTACAATATAGTCAACTCCCTCCAAAATATCACTTGCGATCTGTTCAAATGAATGGGGTGTAGGCTCCCCACTGATATTGGCTGAAGTAGAAATAATGGGTTTACCAAATTGTTCGATTACTTTTTGACAAAACGAATGCTTTGGAATGCGAATCCCGATGCTGAAATCTTCTCCCAATAAATTGGTTGCAAGGCCAACTCCTTTAGGATAAATAACCGTTGTGGGTCTGTGGTCTTCTAAAAAAGGTATGGCTTCCTCTGGAAATGAATCTACATAAGATTCGAGCATATCCCTATGGGCAACGAGCACGATCAAAGCTTTATGGTCTTCTCGTCGTTTCAAACGATATACTTTTTCAACCACTTTTGGATCTGTCGCATCTCCACCTATGCCCCAAACGGTGTCGGTAGGGTAGAGGATGAGTTTTTTTTGGCGCAATACGTCTACTGTCGCATCAATCATTTGGAGGTATTATACGGCTACATTGTGTTCCCTCAGGGCCTCATTGAGTGTGGTTTTCTTGTTGGTACTTTCTTTTCGTTTGCCGATAATAAGTGCACAGGGTACTTGATAATTTCCTGCTGGAAACGTTTTGGTGTAACTTCCAGGAATTACAACGGAGCGCGGTGGAACCGCTCCCTTGGTTTCAACAGCTTCATTTCCGGTGACATCAATAATTTTTGTGGAAGCAGTCAAAACAACATTGGCTCCTAAAACGGCTTCTTTACCAACTCGAACTCCTTCTACTACGATGCATCTGGAACCTAGAAAAGCATTGTCCTCCACAATGACGGGAGCAGCTTGAAGCGGTTCCAAAACCCCTCCGATACCTACCCCTCCACTGAGGTGTACATTTTTTCCTATTTGGGCACAACTACCCACCGTTGCCCAAGTATCGACCATAGTTCCTTCGTCTACATAGGCACCGATATTGACATAACTCGGCATCATGATGACCCCTTTTGCGAGGTAGGCACCGTGTCTTGCAACCGCATGAGGAACTACCCGAATTCCTTTTTCTTGATACCCTCTTTTTAAAGGCATTTTATCGTGAAATTCAAGAGGTCCAGCCTCAAGCGTTTCCATTTTTTGAATCGGAAAATACAAAACGACAGCTTTTTTTACCCACTCATTTACCTGCCAACCTGAGGCTATGGGCTCTGCGACTCTAAGCGCCCCCGCGTCTAATTGTGAAATTACGTTTCTAATGGCGTTTTGGGTTTCGGTTTGTTCGAGCAGGGAGCGGTCTTCCCAAGCTGCTTCTATGATGTTTTGCATGTTCAAATTTTTTGGCAAAGGTAACCAATTCAAAGGGATTGGTTTGGAGTAAATCCTATTGAAAAAAGTATATTTGTCAAAAAAAAGAATGGCCTGTTTGGTAGGAATAGATTTTGGGTTAAAACGTACGGGTCTTTCCTGTACAGATCCCAATCAGCTCATAGCTAGTGGGTTGACTAACCTTCCTACTTCAGAGCTGCTTGATTTTTTACAAAACTATTGTCAAGAGCAAGAGGTTGAGGCATTTGTCATTGGTCAGCCTCTGCAAAAAGAGGGAAACGCTTCCGCCATAGAAGTCCAGATTCAGCAGTTTATCAAAGAACTAGAACAGCTTTTTCCAACGCAAAAAATTGAACGTTACGACGAGCGCTTTACTTCTAAGATAGCTGTGCAAGCCCTAATTGAGGGAGGTGTAAAGAAAAAAAAACGAAGAGAAAAAGGAATGATTGATCAGCTAAGTGCAACCTTGATTCTGCAATCCTATTTAGAGTATAAAACAAATACAACCCTATGATACGACCCATAGTTGCCTATGGCGCTCCCGTTCTGAAAAAAAAGGCAGAAGCAATTGAACCCGAATATCCCAAATTAGCTCAATTGATCGAAGATATGTGGGAAACCATGTATGCCTCCAATGGGGTTGGACTAGCCGCCCCTCAAATTGGCCTATCCTTTCGGCTTTTTGTAGTTGATGCAGCCCCTTTTGCAGCGGATGAGGAATTGGACACTGCTGAAATAAAAACCTTAGAATCGTTTAAAAAGGTATTCATCAATCCTCAGATTATTAGCGAGGAAGGTGACCCTTGGGTGTTTAATGAAGGTTGTCTTAGCATACCCGATATTCGAGAAGATGTTCAGCGTAAAGCACAGTTGACCCTTTCCTATCAAAATGAGAAATTTGAACCCCTAACCGAAACCTTTACGGGGCTTGCAGCACGTGTTGTTCAACACGAATACGACCATATTGAAGGGGTCTTGTTTACCGACCACCTGTCGCCACTGAAAAGAAGGTTGATTAAAAATAAATTAAACGCAATTTCTAAGGGACTCATTTCAGTTGATTATCCCATGAAGTTTCCTAATAAATCAAAACGCAACTAATGGACTTATCCAAAATAATAGCAATCTCAGGTCGCCCTGGCCTTTTTGAAATCAAAGCGCAAACCCGTTCGGGAGTTGTAGCGACATCTTTATTAGATGGCAAGCGAATTACTACCAATCCCAATGCCCAAATCAGTGTATTGAATGATATACAGGTATACTGTATTGGAGAGGAAATACCCTTGACTACGGTCTTTGAAAAAATACTTGCTTACGAAGCGGGGGCTCCGACACGTTTGAGTCCAAAATCCGCACCCGTAGCATTAGAGGCTTATTTTTTTGAAATAATAGAGAATTATGATGAGGAACGGGTGTATCCCAGCGATATTAAAAAAATAATGCAGTGGTACAATCTGCTGTTGTCCAAAAATCAAATCAAAGCTTCAAAACCTAAAAAAACGAAAACGGAAGAAAAAGCGAACCCAGCTCAAGAAACGCAAGCGGATTGATGAATTCAAAACAAGCTAATTTAGAGGCATTTAGCCGTTTGTTGGATATCATGGACGAACTTCGGGAGCAATGTCCGTGGGATAAAAAACAAACTTTTGAAAGCTTACGACACCTGACAATCGAAGAGACTTATGAGTTGGGTGACGCTATTTTGGATCGCAACCTTACCGATATCAAAAAGGAATTGGGAGATTTGCTTTTGCATATTGTGTTTTATGCAAAATTGGGGAGCGAGGAAAATGCATTTGACATGGCCGATGTAGCAAATGATATTTGTGAAAAATTAATCCATAGACATCCCCACATTTATGGTTCGGTTGCCGTTGAAAATGCAGAGGAAGTAAAGAAAAATTGGGAAACCCTCAAACTGAAAGAAGGAAAAAAAAGTGTATTGGAAGGGGTGCCTAAGGGACTTCCGGCTTTGGTAAAAGCCCAGCGAATGCAGGAAAAAGCCGCTGGTGTTGGATTTGACTGGGAGCATAAAAACCAAGTATGGGGAAAATTTCAAGAGGAACTCCAAGAACTCAACCATGCCCTTGAGTCCAAAAAACAGAATGAAATTGAAGACGAATTTGGCGACGTTTTATTTTCCTTAATAAACTATGCTCGCTTTATTGATGTGAATCCTGAAACCGCTTTAGAGCGAACCAATAAAAAATTCATCAAACGTTTTCAATACATAGAATCTCAGGCGAAAAAATCCCAGCGCTCTATTGAACAACTAACATTGGAAGAAATGGAAGTGTTCTGGCAGGAAGCCAAAACTATTCAGTAGTTGATTCCTGATCTTCTTCGCTACTTTCGTTGCCATGTTCGTTTTCTTGATTAGCAAGCTTGGTTTGAGCGTTTCTGATTTGTTTCAAACGGATGTACTCCTCTTTGGCCTTATCAATTTTCTTTTGGCAGCTGTTTATTTGTTTTTCTACGTTTTTGTAAAGAGGATTTTCCGCACTGGAATCACTAAAGAATTCAAGGTTATTCTCTAATTGTGTACGTTCGTTGTTTAGTTCATCTAAGGTCGCTTTTACCTCATTTAGCTCTTTTTGGAGTTTGTTTGGATCGTTTTGAAGCAGCTGGGTGTCTAACTTCAGTTGTACTTCTTTAAGTGTGTTTTTATCCAATTTGAGCTTAGAAATGGCTTTAGATAAGGTGGAAGTAAATTGCTTGTTCATCTCCATTTCAGTTTGCCCTCCAACTTTTTCCATCGAGTTCCATTGCTCCCATAGGGCGGCTAATTCTGTCAGCAGTTGTTCCGGATCTTCAGAAAAAGCGATGGCACTGATTTTGTCTATTTGCTCCTGCTTTTCCTTTTTAAGAGCTTCTTGCTCTTCGTTTAGATGCTGATAGCCAGATTTGATACGATCAAAAAATGTTTTGTGAACCACAGAAAATTCTGACCAAAGTTTGTTGTCCAGTTTTCGAGGAACAAAGCCAATGGCTCTCCACTCCTTTTGGAGGGTTTTCATTTCTTGCACTTTGGAATCCCAAGCAGGATCTTCGACAATCTTTTGGGAACGAAGAATAAGCTCTTTTTTCCCCTCTATGTTTTGATTGAATTCCTTTTTTTGGTTTTTGTAGAAAATATTTTTCTTATGCATAAAGTCCCTTCCAATTTCACGGAATTCTTGCCAAGTGTCTTTACTCTCTTTTGAGGGTACGTAACCAATTGTTTTAAAGTTTTCTCTGAGAGTATTGAACTTTTTCAGCGCATTTTGCCAGCCGCTGTGATTTGAGGGTTCATTTTCAGTAAGCCCTTGCATTTCCTTGAGTAGTGCTTTTTTCTTTTCAAGGTTTTCTTTCATTGCACCGGCAACATCTTTCTGATACTCTTGTCTTCTGTCCTGGATGATTTTGGTTGCGTCCTGGAACCTTTTCCAGAGGGCTTCGCGGTGTTCTTTAGCTACAGGACCTAAGTCGTTTTTCCAAAGTTTGTGAAGGGTGTTGAGGTCTCTACTTGCTCTTATTACGTCAGGAAGTTCTTGGAGTGCCTCAGCTCGTTCAATGATTTTTAATTTTTCTTCATAGTTGCGTTTGAAATCTAGCTCTCGAAGCTCTCTGTTGAGGTGAAGAAAATCGTAAAAACGTTCGACATGGTGTTTAAAAGTTTCCCATAGATTTTGATTTTCAGAGCGGGAAACAGGTCCGGTGTTGTACCAACTTTCCTGAAGGGTTCGAAAGTTTTTGTAAATGGTGTTGATGTTGTCGTCTGCACCGATCAACCCTTTGATTTCTTCTATAATCGCTTTTTTCCGATCAAGATTTACTTTTTGTGCGACTTCTTGTTCTTTGTAATGAGATCGTCTTTGTTTTCTGTATTCATAACCCAATTGATCAAATACTTTTTTGTATTCGGGTTTGTAGAAAAAGTCAATTTCATTTCCCCCTTCTTCAATAAAAGCCTTCTTTTTGGCCTCTACATCTTCGTGAAATTTACTTTCAAACAGACGGTTGATGTTTTGGATTTGAGCGTGATTTTTTAACCAATGATCGTTGGTTGTCAAATCCCGATAAGCTTCTATCAGCTTTTCTATAGGCAGCTCTTCATAGGCTACCTCATTTTCCTGTTCTGTTTCGGGTTCACTTTCCTTATTTTCAGTAGGAATTGCCTCTTTTTGTTTTTCCTGAGCAGCAGGCTCTTCAGAGGATGACGGAGCCTCCTCAACATGTTCTTCTGTTGAAGCAGCTGCATCCGCCTTAGATTCATCCTCTTTGACAGGTACTTCCTCTGAGGGTGTGGCTGTATCCTGAGGAGGAGGAGTGGTTCCTGGATCCGTATTTTCTATGTTTTGCGGCTCTTTACTTTCCTCCGCACTAGGTTTTTGGTTTTTCTCTTCCATTTTGAGTTAGGTATGAATACAAATAATATACATTTTTTTTAATTCTAAAAATAGAATCATCCAAAATTAGGGTATTGATTCCAGAGCTCCCAAGATTTTTCAGCTTGATATACGAGCATTTGGTAGCCATTACTCACTTTGGCTCCTTGCGCTTTTCCTTTTTTCATAAAGAGGGTTTCACTAGGATTGTAAATTAAATCAAAAAGAAAATGCCGTGAGTTCAGAAGGTGGTAGGGGAGTTTTGGTACTTTTTCTGTATTTGGGAAGGTTCCTAAGGGAGTAGTGTTTACAATTAAATCAATAGAATCGAGGATCTCTTGGGTCAGTGCTTCATAGGTCAATTGATTTTTTTCAGGGGTCCTAGAAACGAATTGAACTGCACAGTTTAGATTTTCTAAAGCATAACGAATTGCGCCGGAAGCTCCACCCGTCCCTAGGATTAAGGCTTTTTTGGGTAGCGTAGTGAGCTCTTCTTCTAATGCTTTGCGAAATCCTGTATGGTCGGTATTGTGTCCAACAGTTTTTCCCTCTTTATTCCAAAGTATCGTATTTACTGCTCCTATGGCTTTTACTTCATCTGATACTTCATCCAAAAAAGGAATTACCTCAATTTTATACGGAATGGTCACATTTAATCCACAGAGGTGTTTTTCGTTTTGGAGAATTTCGCCAAAGTTTTCCAATGAAGGAAGGTCAAAATTGACATAGGTATGTTGGGTCAGATGTTCTCTCGAAAATTTGTCTGAAAAATAATTTCTTGAAAATGAGTAGTCTATATTTTTACCTAAAAGCCCAAATTTCTTAGGAGTTTCTTTTTCTGTCATAATAATCCAATAAAAACAATATTGCTGCTCCAAAGAGTATAGCCAAAATTACGACATAGGTCTCAATTTGAGTTACCTCAGGTAGAAAATAGTAGTAATTCACAAGTTCTGGGGTTCCTACCCTGTTGGTAATAAGTTCTCCGTTTGCGTCTAATAGGTATTGTTTTTCTTTCCAAGGATATACCAGTCGCAATGTTCCTATGATAAACCCAATGATGCTCACCAAGGTAGGGTGGGGATATTTTTCTAAAACTACTTTAATCAGGTTGGAAAACGAAACCAGCCCCGTAAGGGAACCACCAGCAAATACAGCCATGATGAGAAGTAGCCTACGGGTAATGGGGTCTTTTAAAGGAGCTAGATCACCCACTAGACCCGAAGAAATTACGTCAAATAAAGCGTTTACGGCATCTACCAGCAAGAGGTTGTAGTTTCCTAAAATCAAAAGCAGGAAGGATCCTGATAGCCCAGGAATGGTCATTCCCGAGACCCCAATTAGTCCACAAAAGAACACAAACGCCAGGTTGTCATTTTCTGCGATTGGTTTCGCCAGGCTGAGACTGATCCCTCCCATAAAACCGATGAATAAAAAAATAAAAAGGGTGCGATTCCAGTAGGGAACTTGCTTGGTGACCAGGTATAAGGAGGCCAATATCATTCCTAAGAAAGCTCCCATCACTAAGGTTTCGTTTTGGGTAAGGGCAAAATCAAGAAACAGGGATACGCTAAAATAGCTTATGAGTACGCCTCCAAAAAGCAGCGAAAGAAAAGCTCCATTGACATAGGTCCAAAAAGCACTCAACCGACCGCTAAAAAACAATTTAAACGCTACCCAATTGAGTCTTTGAAAGGAATAAATGAGTTCTTCATAAAAACCACCCACCAAAGCTACAATCCCGCCAGACACTCCAGGAACCTTATTGGCAGCACCCATGGCAATTCCCTTTAAAATCAAAAAAAAAGCTTCTTGCTTGCTTCGTTTTTTTTGAAAGGATTTCATTTTGAGGTCCCGATTTTTATCCGTTCAATGAAAAAAAGAATACCAAAGCCCAGACTCATCCAGAGTAAGGCAGTGAGGAGTTGAGGGTCTCCTTCAAAATGCTGAGGAAGTACCGCAACCGTTTTTTTGATAGAAGCCACATCGGCATTTTGCCAAGGCCAAACCTTGTGCAAGGCCCCCAGCATCAAGCCCACTAAAACAGCGATGCTTCTTTCGGGGTAGCGGTCCAATAGCCAGCTTAAGAATTTTGCAAATACTTTTATACCCAGGCCAATTCCGAGTAGAAACACCCCTAAAATACTGGCAGTATCGATGAATTGATTTTGATCAAAATTGACCATCAGATCTTGAGCTAGGCGCACATTGGATAGAATTGTTTGATACACTCCCATGATGACCAATAGATAAGCACCCGAAAGTCCCGGTAATATCATGGCAGAAATTCCGATAAAACCAGAGAGAAATAAATACCAAAGGCTGCTCTGGTTTTCTCCACCGTTGAGCTGGGTTATTAAAAAAGAACTAACGGCGCCAAAAAGTACATAAAGTAGCGTACGTAGGTTTAAGGATAATTCTTTTTTAAAAAGGTAAATAATACTGGCAACCAATAAACCAAAGAAAAACGACCATAGAATTAAAGGATGAGATTCAATCAGCCATTCAAGCAGTCGTGAAAACAATAAAATACTGCTAAGGATGCCCCCAAAAACAGCCAATAAAAAGGGTCCGTTTAGTTTTTTCCAAACCGATTTTAATCCTTCTTGTTTCCCTATTTTCAGAGTAGCTAGAGAAAAAGAATTGATACTTTCTAGCAGTTCCTTGTAAATACCGGTGATCAGCGCAATCGTACCTCCAGAAACCCCTGGCACAAGATCTGCTGCACCCATAAGCATTCCTTTCAGATAAAGTAGTAAATAGCGCATCGGTTTTTGACGTTTCAAACAAAGGTAGAAAACCCCACCAAATTAAAGGGATTCTCCTTTTTTAAATTGGGAAAGTGAAGGAAATAGCTTTAATAAATCACTGAATTCCTTTTTGTCCAATGCCTCTAAATTTAAAAAATAAAGTGCCTCATTCGCATTGCCCAATTCGAGACTGCATCCTCCCAATCGGAGAGCAAGCGCTCTGCTTTCAGGAAAGGATTTATAGGCTTCATCCAAGAGTGTTCGTGCTTTGTTCCATTGGCCCAGCTTAAGGTAAAGGTCAATATGTCCCAAAATTAAGTCGAGTTCATACAGCCCAAGGTCGTACAGTTTTTCATAAGCCGCTAGGGCTTTTTCGTATTGGTCTAAGGCGGTGAAGATTTGAATTCCTTTTTTCCAAAGTGTTGTTGAATCGCTATTTACTTCGAGTGATCGTTTAAAATAGTCCTTTGCTTTTTTATAGAGTTCTTGTTGGATAAAAAATTCAATTAACGCTGCCCAACTGCTTTCATTGCTGGGTTCCAAATGAATTGCTTTGAGATAAAATTTGGTGGCTAGCGCCTTGTTTTCTAAAGTTTCATGACACCTTCCGATGCACTGATATACAAAAGCACTGGGGTCATTGGTGTTTAGAGCGATTTCATAATTCTCAATGGCTTCGTTTATACGCCCCATTTCCTCTAAAAGCTTCCCTTTTTCTATATAGGCTCCCGTAAAGGTATCGTCGCTAATGAGGGCAAAATCAAAGGCGGATAAGGCTTCTTTTTGAAGGCCTTTTTTTAGTAAAACCAATCCGAGTTGATGCCAAGCTACCTCACTGTAGGGATCAACCTCCAAGACCTCATTAAGAACAGCGATTGCCTCATCGGTTTTTTCTAATTGTTCGTAGGCATAAAGTAAGTTGTATAAGGCTGAATAGTCTTGTGGGGTATCGTCTACACAATTTTTAAAAAAATAGGAGGCTTCCTCATATTCTTCTGCTAGCAAGTGTTCCATTCCTAAAAGGTTCCAAATTTCAAGTGGATCTTTAGACAATTCCAAGGCTTTATGCAGGTGATTTATAGAAGCTTGATGGTCTCCATTTTTGGATGCAATGCTCGCTTTTTGCAGGGAGATTTCCTCATCCATTGGATTTAATTTTTCTACGTAGTCAAGGAGTTTTGAGGCGGCTTCATATTTTTCATCCAAAATCAAAACTTCACTTTGAAGCAACATTAATTCATGGGAAGTAGGATGTTGCTCAAGGCCCATTTTCAATGCTTTTTTTGCTAATTGATTATCGCCAAAACCAAGATAATGAACAATGATATCTTCAAACTCTTGAGCATCAAAATAATAGATGTGATTGGTTTTGAGCATGTGCTCAAATTTAGAGATTGAAGATTGGGTCTCTTCGGAATTGAAATTTAGCATAGTGATTTTTAAAAATCTTCTATTTTAAAGTTAACGTCTAGAAGAACTAAATTCTTTTTTATAAAGGATTGTTTTTAACAATTTAATTAACATCCAGTGACTTCATCTATCACTGATTTAAGAATGGAACAGCCTTTTTTTATTTCTTTTTCAGTAATGGTCAGGGGCGGGCTAATACGAACCGCTTTTTTTTCCCATAGAAGCCAAAAGAGCATCAACCCTCTGTCGATGCATTTCAAAATAATTTGATTTGCTTCATCAACCGTATCAAACAGCAGCGCGAGCATCAGTCCAGTCCCTCTGATTTCTTTAATGGCGGAATGGGTGAGTTCTTTTCTAAACAAGGCCTCTTTTGCTGGAATTTGCTTCATGAGCTTACTGTCTCTGATTTCTCTAAGGGTTGCTAAACAAGCGGCAGCAATCAATGGATTTCCTCCAAAGGTGGTAATATGACCTAATTTGGGTTGATCCTCCAAGAGCCGCATAAGTTGATGTGAGGCGGTAAAGGCCCCAACGGGTAGTCCTCCCCCCATTCCTTTACCCATCACGACAATATCGGGACTGACTTCAAAGTGTTCAAACCCGAAAAATTTTCCTGTTCGACCAAAACCAGGTTGAATTTCATCAAGAATCAATAAGGCTCCTACGGCCTCACAACGTGCTTTTACTTTTTTTAAGTAGTCGTCTTCAGGCAGGATAAAACCTGCTCCGCCTTGGATGGTTTCTAAAAT
>Ga0181554_1001667_pt1 | contig 20700 bp, 25 predicted proteins | sample 011ome_16_FD_145602 | JGI IMG/M metagenome (GOLD analysis project Ga0181554, IMG submission 145602) | Coastal salt marsh microbial communities from the Groves Creek Marsh, Skidaway Island, Georgia - 011503CT metaG (spades assembly) | ecosystem: Environmental > Aquatic > Marine > Intertidal zone... | reverse complement strand
GCCCCTCAACCACCCTGGACAACGTATTGGCAACGGGTACAGCGGTGATGAATTATTGCGACGATGTTCGTCTCTTTGCCGGTTGTCTGACCGGTCGGCGTGACTGGCCTTTGCTGGCTGCGGATAAGATCGTCGGTTATCGATTGGCTGGAGCGTTGTCCCATGCGGAACTGGAGTTGTTTCGGTACGAGGACGATTCCGTTCGGCCGAAGCTATATTGCCGGGTCGTCCATGAAGTCACGCATGCTCCCTTTCACGGTTTCAATAGGGCGCAGTTCGCCGTTCTTGAGGCATCCATTCTGGTCAGCCGACTGCACATGCTGCCTCCGGAAAAGATCGAATCAGAACTGGCCTACCTGCGGATTGGTCTTGATAAAACCGCCGGTCCCAACGAACGGGAGGCGTGGGATTGGTTGATGGAACGGATCGACGCTTTTCGGGAAACTTCCTCATGACACGTCTCCTGGCCAGTGTGGCAAACCTGAAGGAAGCTCGGATGGCGTCCGAATGCGGGGCCGGCATCATCGACCTCAAGAACCCCCGGGAAGGCGCGCTGGGTGCCTGGTCAGTTGTTGATGTCAAGACGGCAGTTGATACCCTGCAAGGGAAATGTCTCCTCAGCGCCACCATTGGCGATTTGCCCATGGTAGCCGAGACGATCTGGGCGGCCGTAGAGTCCATGGCAGCGACCGGGGTGGATTACGTCAAACTCGGCTTTTTTCCTGACGGCGACTGGTATGAGGTGATCGCGACCCTGAGGCCGATTTCACAGCAGGGAGTCCGTCTCGTAGCCGTGATGTTCGCCGATCATGATACTGACTATCTGGGCTGGATTCCCCGGTTGGCGGAGGCTGGCTTTGCCGGTGCCATGCTTGATACAGCCAACAAACGAAAGGGCACGTTGACCGTGCTTCGCGAAGCCGCTTTCCTCAAGCAATTCGTCCGTGAAGTTCAGCAGGCGGGAATGTTATGTGGGCTTGCCGGCTCCCTTCGAAAAGAGGACATTCATCCCCTACAAGCCTTTGGACCCGATTATCTGGGTTTTCGCGGCGCATTGTGTGGAGGAACTCGCACGGATGCTCTGGACCCTCATGCTGTCAGAAACCTGCTTAGCGTCCTCTCCACCACCAGCGGTCAGCCGTCTGAAATCGCTCCATGTGATATCCGTTATGCTTTATAACCTGCTTCGACCGGCTCTTTTCCAGCTTGAGCCCGAAACCGCTCATCACCTGACTTTGCAGAGCCTCAAAGCGTTCTCCCGTTTGGGATCATTCAATCCTTTCAAGCAAGCCACGCTAGGGAAACCACGCACGGTTATGGGGTTGAATTTTTCCAATCCTGTCGGGCTGGCTGCCGGCCTTGACAAGAATGGCGAGTGCATCGACGGTTTGGCTGCACTAGGTTTTGGCTTTATCGAAATCGGCACGGTCACGCCCCGTGCGCAACCCGGCAATCCCAAGCCGCGCCTTTTTCGGTTGCCGGAAGCCCAGGCAATCATCAATCGCATGGGATTCAACAACGAGGGGGTCGACTACCTCCTTCGGCAGGTCAGTCAAGCTCGGTATTCAGGCATCCTTGGCATCAACATTGGCAAGAACAAGGACACTCCTGTTGAGCAGGCGCTGGATGATTACCTCATTGGATTGCAGAAGGTCTATTCGGCCGCGAGTTACGTGACTGTCAACATCTCCTCGCCCAATACGCCAGGTCTTCGCAACCTGCAATCGGGCGAGCATCTCGACCAACTCCTCAAGGGCCTCATGGCGGAACGAGTAAAGCTCGCTACTCAACATAACCGCATCGTGCCGATCGCTGTCAAGATTGCGCCTGATCTGGAGCCAGCCGAGATCGAATCAATCGCAGATGCACTGGTGCGTCATGGCGTCGATGCGGTGATTGCCACCAACACCACCTCGGCGCGCAATGGTGTAGATCACCTGAAGCATGGGTCTGAATCAGGGGGGCTGAGCGGTCATCCGGTCCTGGCCGCTTCGACGGCCGTTGTCGGTCAGCTGGCAAGGCAACTTGATGGACGGATGCCGATCATCGCCTGCGGCGGCATCCTGAGTCTCGATGACGCCCAGCGTAAGTTCGATGCCGGCGCGTCCTTGGTTCAGATTTATTCCGGACTCATTTATCGGGGGCCGGTGTTAGTGAAAGAGCTGGTTAGCGGGTTGGGATAAGTGTTTCGCTTATTCCAGGTCAAAGCTCGCAGGAAAAAGACTTGAGGCGCCATCGATGTCGCCAGTGTCCCGGTATGACAAAGGTTCCGTCGCAGGCCTCAATAGTGAGCCACTGATGACGCGACCCATCATCAGTACATGGTCTCCAGCGGGAGACTCCCCGAATACTTCACACTCAAAATGGGCAACAACACCATCCAGGAGGGGTGCACCGGTTTTACCCGATGACCAGGGAAAACTTGCCAGCTTGTCGGTGACAGCCGGTGCTCCAAAATGGGCAGCCATATGCAATTGATCTTTGCCCAACACGTTGATTGAAAAATACCCGCTTGTCTTGATCATGGCATAGGTGGAGTGGTGCGGATTGATGCTGATGACCAGCAGGAGCGGTCGGAATGAAGCCGGCATTACCCAAGCTGCCGTGAAGGCATTTTGCTTCTGGTTGGTCGTTGCACCGACCACATAAACTCCGGTAGTGATGCGTTTCACCCAGTCGGCTACATCTTCACTCATCTTGCTTGGCCTGTTGTAGGTTGGTGGAACTTTTATAATTCCCTGTTTATTTCAGCCACTACCCTCTCCCTTTACGCTATGAACTCACTCACGCATTTTGACGACACCGGCGCGGCCCACATGGTGGATGTCGGAGAAAAAGCAGTAACTCAGCGGGTCGCCGTGGCCGAAGGCGTCATTGTGATGAAGGCGGAGACGCTGGCCATGATCATGGTGGGCACACATAAGAAAGGCGATGTACTGGGTATCGCGCGAGTCGCCGGTATTATGGCAAGCAAAAAGACTGCGGATCTGATTCCGCTCTGCCATCCGCTCGCTTTGTCTCATGTGAATGTCCAACTTGAACCGGAGCCTAGCCATTATCAAGTGCGCGTGACGGCGACGGTCAAGACCGCGGGCCAGACCGGCGTCGAGATGGAAGCGCTGACCGCCGTTCAGATCGCGTTGCTCACCATCTACGACATGTGCAAGGCTGTGGACAAAGGAATGATCATGCAGGAAATTCGACTGCTACAGAAGTCCGGAGGGAAGTCGGGCGACTGGCAAAGGGCAGAACCCTTTTGCTCATCGCTCGCGGGTAAATGATTAAGTCCTCCGATCTCTGCAATCAGCGATGTTGACCAACCTTAAGGGTCGAATCGCGTAATCTTTGACCCTTGAATTCCCAGTCCGCCCATGAGCCCTTTCTGACCATAAATGAAGGCGTAGACATCGTCTTTCGCGGTCGTAGTAGTCATGGATTTTGCGGCCCCCTCGTCCACGATCACAATGCTGGGTCCTACTCCGATCTCTAACCCTGCCTCGGTATCCAGATAATCCATAGCACTGTCATTCATGAACAGCATAGCGTAGTTGAAAGACTGTACGCCCGCCTGAAGACCATAGGATCCAGCAACGAAGTTGTAATAACCTACAGTCCGCCCATGTTTGCGTAGCGCACCAACGCCGAATTGTGCTCCACCGATGAACCCTGCTTTAACAACCCCCGGAAAAATCAGGATACCCTTCGCACTTTTAGCCAATTTCTTGGCTACGGGTGAGGTGACATAAAGATTGGACAGCGCCGCATCCACATCGTTATCGATCTGGACTGTATCGGTGTACTTTGAGTTGCCACCAAACAGCTGACAGCCGGCAAGAGAAAACAGCAATGCAAGGCTGACCAGAAAATTGCTTTTCATCGACTTTATCCTTCAGGTTTCAGGAGGTGATTTATTGACGTCGGCATGAATGATGATGCTATTGCTTGTTGAAGTGACGAATAAGGTCGGCCGTGGTGACCATGCCAATCAGTTTTCCCGTCTCATCTACAACAGGCAAGCTCTGAAAACCTTCGCGACTAAACAACTCGGCGGCCTCATGAATGCTGGTGGCGGTCGATAGCGTAACCACCCGTGTCGAGAGGATGGATGTGACCGTGTTGGACGACGGCTGAACCGGTGCGGCTGTCTTGTGTTCGTGAGGTCTGGACTCTTTGGACGGAAGAACGGGATGAGCGGATTGGGTTTGCAGGCTAGCTTCAGGCCGCGTTGGGGTTGTCGGATGCCCCTGGCTTGGCGTCCGGTTCATGACATCTTCGCGGGTACTTTCGCAGATATCGATAACCTCCTTAATCAGGTTTTCCGGTGCGTCAAGCTGGTTCAGCGTGCTGCGCAGATGATCTAGAACAATATCGAAGTGCCGGTCATTCATACCCATGCCGACCAGCTTGGCGTGACTGCGTCGCATGTCTCGTCCCGTGTATTCGTGCGGGCCACCAAAAGCCATGCTGAGGAACGCTTTCTGTTTGGCTGCCTGCTCGCTGATGTTCACCCCAAAGAAAAAGTAGTTGATGCGGGCATCGGCAATCACCTTGCGATAAAAAATATCGACCGCCGTATTGACTGCAGGTTCGCCACCTAGGCGCTCATATAGTGTGGGGTTAATTGTGGCCTGCGTAGGATCGGCCTTTTTGCGGAATAAATTGGACAAAGTCTCGCTCACGGTAAATTCCTCTCAAGCGTTAATGGGTGGTAGTCGGGTTCTTTCTTATGAGAGCTCAGATATGGTGAGATGGTTCTGACGGTGGGTCATCTGCCTGAGCGATTCAGGTCTGGACTCTCTCCAGATCGACAAAACAATAACTCAACCCGGTGTGTTCGTCCTGTTGGTTGCCCCCTCTCGTCACTTCATGCCATTCCTCCCAATCTACCTCCGGAAAGAACGTGTCACCCGCAAAGGTCTGGTGGACAAGGGTCAGGTAGAGCCGATCCGCCACCGGTAGGAACTCCTGGTAAAGACCCGCACCGCCAATCACCATCAGCTCGGGTGCATCACCCGCTGCCCGCATGGCCTCATCACGATGGTGAACAACAATACAGCCCTCTGACCGATAGGTGGGATCTCGGGTGAGAACAATATTCGCACGCCCCGGCAAAGGTTTTCCGATCGACTCATGGGTTCTGCGCCCCATCAAAATGGGTTTGCCCAAGGTGATTGCTCGAAAGCGTTTGAGGTCAGCGGAGAGATGCCACGGCATGCGATTGTCGACGCCGATCACCCGGTTTTCGCCCATCGCGACAATCAGGGAGATCTTCATGCGGCTCAGTTTGTTTCCAGTACACTGAAATCAGGCAATCCTTCTTCGCCGTTTTGCTGCCTGAGTGTCGGGTAGTCGACATAGCCCTGAACACCGCCGCCGTAAAAGGTGGCTTGGTTGGGCTCGTTGAGTGCAGCTCCGGTACGAAATCGCTCTGGAAGATCGGGATTGGCAATAAATGGCCGCCCGAAAGCAACCAGATCTGCCTGGTGGTTCTGGATTGATTCCTGGGCACGCTCAAGGGTATAGCCCCCACACACCATAAGAGTTCCGGCAAACTGATCACGGAGTATCTTCATAATGGCAGCCCCACGAGGGTCTGGCGCTGTGGTGGTCTGATGACCGCCATAGCTGGGATCGACCACATGCAGATATGCCAGATCGAATTCGCTCAGCTTTTTCGACACATAGCCAAACAAAGCTTCTGGATTCTCGTCTCCCATGTCGTTGAACGTGCCCATCGGTGAAATCCTGACTCCGACTCGATCGGAACCGCAAACCCGTGCAATGGCTTCCACAACCTCCAGCAATAGTCTGGCCCGATTCTCGACGGAGCCCCCATAAGCATCGGTTCGCTGATTCGTACTCGAGTTAAGGAACTGATCCAGCAAATAGCCGTTGGCTGCATGGACTTCTATGCCATCCAACCCAGCTGATAGGGCGTTTTTGGCGGCCTGCACATATTGCTTCACCAGCGCGGGCAACTCGTCGGTTTCCAGAGCGCGCGGTACAACGAAAGGGACAAATTCCGGCTCGCCCTTGGCGTTGGTGATAAAGGTCATGCCAGTGGGTGCAATGGCTGAGGGCGCGACCGGAAGGGCGCCCTTGGGTTGCAGGGCGGGATGGGAAATTCGTCCAACATGCCAAAGCTGCATAAAGATCAACCCATCTGCATCATGAACGGATTCCGCGACCAGACGCCAGCCTTCTATTTGCTCTTCCGTGTAAATGCCGGGTGTCCACGCGTAACCCTGACCCTGTTGGGAGATTTGTGTGGCTTCGGTAATAATCAGACCCGCACTCGCGCGCTGTGCATAGTAAAAGGCGTTCAGACGGCCGGGAATATTCCCGGGCTGCTGACTGCGGGAGCGGGTCAACGGCGCCATCACCATCCGATTCTTCAAGATGTAAGGGCCGATCTCGTAACGGGAGAACAAGGATAGAGTCATAGTGATCTTTGAATTAGATATAGTGATGCCGGGGCTTTACCACATCAGGTCGTCAGGTACCTGATAGTCCGCATAGGGGTCATCGCCGGAGGGTTCATTATGCCCGCTTGGTTCATTCAACAGAATGAGAAACGTCGCATCTCGCTGACGAATCTTTTCCGCTGTTTCACGTGGAACCAATTCATACGCCTGATCAATTTTGACGATGGCCAATTGTCCTCGTACTAATTGCTCGCGGACGCGCGTCTCCAGCATCAGCTTCTTGATCTTGCCGGCATCAGTGAAGCTGAAGGGTGTCTCCCCCTCATTTCTGGGCTGCTTGTGGACTTCAATCAGCTGTCGAGCTTGTGCAGCCAATGCCTTTCTGTCGGCGTCTTCCTTTCTTTGCTGGTTCAGCGCACGATCACGTTGCAGTTTTTCGTATTGCGCGTTCAATCGGCTTTGTGCCTCTTTGTCTGCAGCCGCCTTAGGGTTGCCGTGGCTTCGTTGCTCCTTTTGTTTTTCTTTTTGCGCTTTCCTGATCTGTTTTTCGTTCACCAGTCCTGACTTCAGAAGCTGATCACGTAGTCCTGCCATTGCACATTCTCCTTTCCGTGAGTCCCATAAGTCTGGGGTTGGATATCGCTAATAAGTACATTGTCCTGATGCGAAACTCTTCAGGCAAGCCGCGATCTTGGGCGCGTCACGGCGCTGAATCGAAGGTTCACCGTGCTATAGTAAAATAGTGCTCCTGGGTCAGACGCATCGTCTTTGATGATCTGTTCATCGGGAATCCGCCTCGGCCAAGGTGGACATTCATTCCTTGAGTGACTTCTGGTCATTCAGCACGGTTCTCTGTTTTGTTCCCTTTTAAACTTTGTATTTCGTATGCTTGCTTATCCGAACATTGATCCGGTCGCCATTAGCATTGGACCTCTGAAGGTGCACTGGTATGGGCTGATGTACATTGTCGGTATCGGTGCAGCCTGGATCATGGCGCGCCAGCGGGCCAAGGAGCCCGGTTTCCCCTGGACCGCGAATCAGATCGAGGATCTGATCTTTTATTGCGCTATCGGATTGATGATCGGCGGTCGCCTCGGCTACATTCTTTTCTACAATTTTTCCGCATTCATCAGCGATCCGCTGATGATCATTCGCGTATGGGAGGGAGGAATGTCATTTCATGGTGGCATGCTGGGCGCCTTCGCCGGGATGTGGTTCTTTGCGCGGCAAGTAGGTGCTCGTTTCTCTGATGTGACGGACTTCATCGGACCCTATGTGCCGCTGGGTCTCTTCACCGGACGTATTGGCAACTTCATTAATGGCGAGTTATGGGGCAAACCGACCGACTTGCCATGGGCCATGATATTTCCGACGGGCGGCCCCGAGCTGCGCCACCCCTCTCAGCTCTATGAAGCCTTCCTTGAAGGAATCGTCCTATTCATTATCCTGCAATGGTTTCGCCGGCAGAACCCTCCCCGAACTGCCGTCAGCGGTATGTTCATCCTGATGTACGGGGTTTTCCGCTTCATGGTGGAGTTTGTCCGTCTGCCCGATGCCCATATCGGTTATCTCGCGTTTGGCTGGGTCACGATGGGTATGGTGCTGACCTTCCCAATGATCCTGATTGGTGCTTTTATTCTGATCCGTTCATATCTCTGGCAGGATGTCTCTGTGTCGAGGTCCTAAGGTATGCGACCGCATCCCGAACAGCAATATCTCGATCTGCTGGAGACGCTCCTGACCCGGGGGGATTTGCGGCAGGACCGAACCGGTGTAGGCACCCGTGCGGTCTTTGGCCACACCCTGCGCTTTGATCTCAACGAAGGATTCCCGGTTTTCACAACTAAGAGAATCTTCTGGAAAACAGCATTCAAGGAAATGCTCTGGATGCTCTCCGGCGGTCGCAATATCCGTGAATTGCTGGAACAGAACGTTCGCATCTGGACTGACTGGCCGCTTAAGCATTACCGGGAGGCGACCGGGGAAATGATCAGTCAGGAGGATTTCGAGCGTCGTATTATTGACGATGAGGCATTCGCTGCCGCTTGGGGAGACCTCGGCCCGGTTTATGGCTGGCAGTGGCGCCGATGGAAAGCGGCCGATGGTCGAGAGATTGACCAGCTCGCGGAGTTGATCGAAGGGCTCAAGCAGAACCCTTCCTCACGTCGTCTCCTCTTTGAGGGCTGGAATGTCGGTGAGCTCGACGCCATGGCCTTGCCGCCCTGCCATAAGACCTATCAATTCTTTGTATCCAGCGAGACCGGAAAGCTTTCCGCAGCGCTCATGCAGCGATCCGCCGATGCCTACCTCGGACTTGGCTGGAACATCGCCAATCTCGCATTGCTGACCCATCTGCTAGCACACCAGTGTGGATATGAACCCGGCGAAATTGTGTGGTTTGGCTGTGATGTTCACCTTTACCTCAATCACCAGGAACAGGCGCGCACACAGATCGCACGGGAGCCCCGCTCGCTGCCTCAGTTGCTGATCCGCCGCAAGCCAGATAACCTGTTCGACTATACCATCGCTGACCTCGACCTGATGAGTTATGACCCGCATCCGCACATCGCGGCAGATGTCGCGGTTTAAGTCGATAGTCACAAGTGAACCTATGGAGCGGATCTCTTAACCCCGATTTGCGCACTTCTTATCGTCAATTATCGGCTCCCAGAATCATGCCGCGTTAGTGGGGGTGCGGTTCTCGCCGCTTGTCGGTCCTGGTGACTCTGACCCTCATCCAGTAGCCTTTCTTCGCCAAAACAGGAGGCAAGCGTCAGTCTTAACTCGTTTCATCTCAGGGGCGGTCAAAAATGTCCGTCAGACCTTGTCGCGATTTTCTGGCCCGATGGTCCCGCTGGCTTCATTTGGGACCCCTCTTGTTGCCTGTGAAATCACGGCACGAATGCAACGCAAAATTGGCCTTTGAGGTCATGGCAGGGGCGTTTCACGTGAAACAATTCCGACTGCCCACAATGGAAGGCTCTCATTTAGTCACTCGAGGATGGCATCATCAATCCAGCCAAGGTGGCAGGATATTTTTCTGGCCTCTGAGTAGCGGTGCTGCAGGTCAGTCATCAGTGAAGCTCCATAAGACCCTTTTGCCCAATGATTTCCGATTCCATGGCTATGAGGATTTTGTGTTTCGGGGAGGAGCAATACATGAACATGAACATGAACAAGTATCAGGATAATCTCGATGTGAATGAAGGGGAAAAACGAACCGAAGGCATCCATCTGCGACTCAATGCGAATGGTGCACGCTCGCACACGGTGTTCCGTACAGGTCATCCGTAGACGACGCGATCTAGGTGGGTAGGTCGAGTATCAGGAGGATGCGAACGGCGAAATGGAAGCTGTGACTGAGCGAGTACCACTGTGACTAGCCAAGCTCAACATCGGGCTACGCAACAAAAGCCCGGTAGCTACAAGCCTGGTTCAGATCTGATTTGTCGGAGTGGTGCTGGGTTTTCGCGGCAAGCCAATAGCCAACCAATTCATCGAATTAGATGTGTTTGAACGCAAGAGATATCCGTCTAGCCGCTGTATGGATGACGGTGGAGAGCGAGGGTGTAGCCGAAACATTTGTGGCCTAGCTCAAAGGCAAGTCTCCCACGATAGATTTGCCAAATACGAGGGACAAACACCCTGAATGTGTTTGTCTCGGTGCCGGCTATCTGGGGAAGACCGGGATCAGTAGCGGTATCTACATTCCCCAAAACTAAGGACATGACTTCAGTGGGTCGGTCAGGGTGCGGACAGTGCTGGCCAATTCATTGAGGGTGCCGGAGTTACCTGCACTGGCGTCAGTGGGCGGGGCGCCGAGCGGTTTCGCGACCCCTAACTACGAAGTCCGCAGCCAGAGCTGGATGGACTGCAACTCAGGTGGAAATCCGATGGTCGAGTATCTAGATACCCTCCGTTTTCAGGTAAGGCATCCCGATAATGGGGCACGTCGACGGACAATTAGTGCCAGCCGCCATATTGTTTTGTGGGATCACCCTTGAAGCCCGCCGACCCGCCGCTGCCCCCCGTGCTTTTGCGCTGGGAAATCGCGGCCCCGGCAGCTTTGGCAAGATTGGTATCCGTTAACCCGCCCAGACTCATGGCCGTATTGACGACAATCGTCGTTACGCTGCTGATGTTCTGATCGGTTGCCAGACCGCTGGTAATGGCCGCTTTCAGCGGACTGCCTTCACCCTCAAAGCTTGCGCTCAACACGACAGGGTACTTCGTGCCGACAGGGATGGAGATGCGGTAATGCCCGTCACCGCTAACCTCGGTGTTGGCAATGATCTTGCCAACAGAGTCAGATGCCTCGATCCTGGCCTTCGTGATCGGGGTCTCATCCTGTAAGACAATCCCGGTAATGTTTGCCGGAGTAGATGATTGACTGCTGCCCGAATGAGAGGAATCTCCACAGCCCGACAAGGCCAGCAGCATGGAAAGAAACAAGGGGGTGATGGGTGTTTTGCTCATGTTAGCCTCAAGTTACGTAAAAGATGATCGGTATTTCCAATCCCGGATGAAAATGATCAAACGCATAAGAGTGGCAGAGGGTCCATCTGTTCCCTGGACTCCCCATTTAGTCGCCCCGGATTTTGCGCTATCGCGTTTGCACGGCTATCGATTTACGTGTCCAACGATCATTCCAAAAGCAAGATCACGGGAATCAAAAGAAAGATACGGGACAGAATCAGAAGATTCGGCATGGTTTTCATTCTGGGGAAAACGGTTAGATGGAAATGCGGGGCCGAAGATGACCCTTTTTCATCAGGGAGTCACCAGAAGAGCGCTGGGGCTTGTGGTTTCCGAATCACACTGGCTAGATAAAGCTAAATTTGCCAATCCAGCGGAGCCTCCCGATTCCTGACCGCGTCTAGTGCACGTTGATGCCGGTAATGAATCACACCCCGTATCCAATAAAGGGCCATAACGACGAAGGCTGTCAGCAAACCACGAAAAAATTCGTGATGCTCCCTGACCAGCCGTTCAACGTCATCCAAGGCCTTCCAGGATAGTTCTCGGTTGAGCAGATATGCGGCGATCGCGATGACAAACAGGCCAAAGCCGCGCCGAAGCCCGCTATTGCTCACATATCGGGTCAGCGCGCTACCTATCAGGCTGCCGAGGATGGCAACCCCTGTTATCAACCCGGCAAAGCGCAGATCGATATCGATATACCCGACGTAACCCGCCAGCGCCGCAGCCGAGTTCATAACGATGATCAACAGGGAGGTGCCGATAGCGGAACGGATAGGCAGACCACCCAGCAAATTAAGCGCCGGAACAATGACAAAACCGCCGCCTACCCCAACCAGCCCGGTGATGGTGCCAACCAGCAAACCATCGAACAGCACCGCCGGCAAATTCAGCCGAGTTGGACAGTTCGCATCGCTGGCTACTTCAGGACCCTCCCTACGGCGGATAAGCATGGTGAATGCCGTTCCTAACATGATTACGGCAAACATCAGCAGCAATACGTTACCGGGAACATAAGCCGCAAGATGCGCGCCACCATAGGCGCCCAGCATCCCGGCCAGCCCGAATGCCCAACCGTTTTTCCAGCAAACGCGGCCACCCCGGGCATGCCCCAATACCGCCACCAGACTGGTCAAACCCACTACCACTAAAGTTGTTGCGATGGCGACCTTGGTCTCCAGGCCCACCAGATAGACCAACACCGGCACCAGCAGAATGGAGCCGCCGCCCCCGAGCAAGCCCAGCAGCAGGCCAACCACCAGGGTAATGACCACCAAGGAGGGAAGATTCATAGCGTTCGCACCCAGCAGCCCGATTTACAAAGATGAGGCATTAGCCCTGAGTTATGACGGCATCCGGGTTGCCACCACAGGACAAATTGGCCGGCAATGCGGCATCGATGTGCTTAGGGTAAGCCAGTTTGAGCTGGCTCATGATCCCGATGAACTCCTCGCGGGATTTACCGCCGCCTAGTCTCGGGTTTTTCTGCATTTCCTGGCGGATGGTGGAAACGGTGTTGCCGTTATAGTCATGGCCAGGAAACACCAGGGTGTCGGGCGGCAGGGTGAAGAGCTTCTCATGGATACTGTCATAGAGCGTGCCGGAGTCTCCTTGCTGGAAGTCCGTGCGACCGCAGCCACCAATCAGCAGGGCATCGCCGGTAAAGACTCGATCCGCCAGCACAAAGCTCATGCAGCCTGAGGTATGTCCCGGCGTATGGCGTACCTGCAGTTCAATATGCCCAACTTGCAACAACACGCCATCGGTGACCAGCACGTCCGGACAGAGCGTACCCGCATCGCGATGCACCACGCTCTTGCTGCCCAGCCGTTCCCGCAGCAGGCCGGAGCCGGTGATGTGGTCCGCATGAACATGCGTTTCCAGAGTATAGATCAGTGTCAGACCGAGGCTATCGAGTAGCTCGATATAGCGGCCTACCTCACTCGCCACGGGATCAATCAGGAGCGCCCGGTGGGTGCGCTGGCACCCGAGTAAATAGGTATAGGTTGAGGTGTCGGTTTCAAAAAGCTGGCGGAAGATCATGGACATGATGCTGGGTGGCTCAGGGTAAATTAGAAGACCCTGATAATAATCGATCCACCGCACTCTCGTCAGTCTTCCACCGGCTCAATGGCAATGGCTGGGATCTTTCAGGGGGATTTGGGTTTGCAGTTAATGACCTTGCCTTCGGATGTGAAGGCTTCATCAGTACCGTTCGTATAGGGCAGGTAACGGACCCCGTTGATGCAGGTTTTGGGGTCTTTGCTCAGATCGTTCTGGATATCCTCGTTCAGCCAAGTACAAGCGGCTTGACCAACGAACAGGAGTGGCAAGAGCAGGAATTTCATACGAATCATCTTCGGTCTTGAAAAAAAGCGGGCGGAGTTTAACAAATCACACCCCGAGAGCTGGCATAAAAGTTCCACTCTTAAACCAAAGGGAAACAAATTCAAAGCCTTCACCCTTCTTTGTGTTCAGTCAAAAAAAACCCCGCGAACGCGGGGTTTTCAGAGGCTAATGGAGGCTCGACACGCAGGAGCTAAATACGGGACGAGCTTTTATCACCTATATGGTTATGTGTCTTCGTCCAGCAGTTCGATTTCCTGTCTTTCTAACAGATCAGCTGCTTCCTTCTGACACTTGCTTTTGTCACCGTTATTACGTTTCTTGCATGCCTCATAGGCAATTCGTTCAGGGCTCTTGGTGATGTTTGGATTCTTGGATGGCGGCACCCACGCGCAAGCCACCATTAAGGCAACAAGAGGCATGGTGAAGATCAAGATTTTCATAAATGAGCATCCACGATGGCTTATTTCGGTGCTGTCATCAGAGCCATCGCCTTGGCCTGTTCAGCCACGGTCTTGCGCTCCGCATCAGGTAGGGCAATCAAACCTTTGTCCGCGAGATAACCTTCCGGACCGGCAGCCTTTTCACTAGTGAATTCCGCTACATATTCTTGAACTCCAGGAATCACTCCGATATGACCCTTCTTGACATAGAAGAACAGCGGACGGGAGACAGGATATTTGCCCTCGGCAATGGCTTCATAAGTTGGGGCCTGACCATCCACGGTGGAGGCATTCAGTCGATCTTCATTCATGGCCAGATAGCTATAGCCGAAGACGCCGGCGGCATCGGGATTGGCTTCCAGTTTCTGCACGATGAGATTGTCATTTTCTCCGGCTTCCACATAAGCCCCATCTTCGCGCACCGTCATACAGGTGCTCTTGAACCATGCATCGTCTTTTTCCTTTTTGGCCTTGATCCAGGGTATTTCCTGGCAGCCGCCTTCCAGAGCTAGCTCGGCAAAGGCATCGCGGGTACCGGAACTCGGGGGGGGGCCCAACACCTCAATCTTTATGGCCGGAAGAGCAGGGTTGATCTCATTCCATGTCTTGTAAGGGTTCTCGACCAAGGTTCCAGCTTCGGGATTCTTGGGGTCTGGAACCTGTTTAGCGAGAGCCAGGAAGACATCCTTGCGGGTCAGCGGCAGAGGATTCTTCGCCTTTTTGGATTGGGCAATGACAATACCGTCAAAGCCGATCTTGACCTCGACGATCTCCTTCACTCCAGCTTTCTGACAAGCGTCATATTCGGACTTTTTCATCCTGCGCGAGGCATTGGCGATATCCGGGAATTTGGGTCCAATACCGCCACAAAATAGCTTAATGCCGCCTCCGGTCCCGGTGGCTTCGACCTTTGGGGTTTTGAACTTGCCACTTTTGCCAAATTGTTCTGCCACAGCGGCAGAGAATGGATAAACCGTGGAGGAACCGGCGATAGAGATTGAATCACGGCTTCCGCCGGCGGCAAGGACGGTCCCTGTTACGTGGAGTCCGGCCAGGAGCATGCATGCGCTGAGAATGTTTCTTTTCATTAGTGGTCTCGTGATGTGAGAGGGAAATCAAGTTTATGTGGTGATAATTGGACTGAAAATGTCCAGGCTCACCACTGAGCCTGGACAATCTTTCACTAAAAGTCTATCCGGACAGCCGTTTGCCACATATCCGGGCTCAGACCGTTAAAGCATCCGATGCTGGATCCACTGCCCTGCTTCGGAAATTTGCATCCGTCGGTTTCCGCAAGGGCTTGGCCAGTGTTGGTCGCAAACACATGGACCCAGTCGGTCATCAGTCGAATACGTGGAGTCATGTACCAGTTAAGTCCAAGCGTACCGATGCTCAGCCCGCCACCATCGATATTGTCGGTGTTCATATCCAGCCAGTCATAACGTGCGGCAACCTCAAAGGCTCCCCAACCATCACCTTGCAAAAAGTTAGCCCGCGGAATTAAACGATTCCAGACGCCTTTTTTCACGTCATAGGGCCGCGTTTCTCCGGTAATGAACCAGCCTGTCTGGACATAGGCACCCTGGAGAAGGTCTGCACTGTCGTAACCCTCACCATTAATCTGCGCCATGATGTATTCAGCCTGGGCGTGAAAAGGACCGACGGCACCTGCCAATTCGGCACCAAACATTCCTACGCTATCAACCTGTTGGTTAACTGCCCAGTGAGTACAGATGCCTTTACTGTCCTTTTTGTCACAAACTGTGTTGGTCAAATTGCCAGTGTTTGCCCAATTGGTCCGGTCAATTGCCGTATCGGGAGCAGTTTGATAAGCCCAGCCGCCCGTTCTGAGTGTCCCATCCTCGTTGAAATTATTATTGGTGCTTCGCCAAGAACCCCAGACGCCAGTATGTATCAGATTTCCATCCTCATCCTTGTACGGCAGAATCACACCGCGACCAACTAACTGGTAACTAGTGTCGCCGCTGAAGGCATTACGGTTATTGTTGGCTCCAACCGCGTTTCTGCCTCCCGAGGTGTTGGTTGTTCCCTGAGAATTGTCTGAACTATTGCCCGGCCCTGGCGCGCCGACGGACTCTGTGGTGATACCGCCATGCAAGACATAGGGCAAGTCCCAAGCATCGCTGAAATATTCAGCCATGGCGCCCACCTGATACTTACTGTTCGGACCCGCCTCGATAAAGGCATTGAGCGGAAGGGCACGCTCGATGAAAGTCAGATAGTTGTTACTCATCGTCGATTCAAGCGTCTTGGTTTCGTTTTGCTGGCCGACGATCACGGCAAAAGGCTTGAAATTGATGAACTTGACATAAGCATCGGTGATGCCCTGCAAGCCCCCGTTATTTCGCGCCCAGTCATACTCGAAACGGTATTCATAATCCTTGAACATCACGCCTTCCGTGTAGAGACGTGCTCGCCGGAAACCCGCACCATTAGCAAGTCCGGCACCGGCTGGGGTGTTTGGGTCATTCCAGTTGATTTGCGAATCCACCTGTATACGTCCGCCGAGCTTGGCCTTGAAGTTGCCATCCCGTGAACCCCACTCCAAGCCCTTCTCGTTGAAGTGCACGTAACCCTCTTCCGCATCCTTTTTGGCATCCGTTTTTCCGGCGGGCTTCGCATCCGCATTGACCAGTTTGACAGGTTCTTTAACGGTCTCCTTGGATGGCTCGTCTTTCTTAGTCAGCGCCTTGGCTTGATCCTTGGTGAGCGCGCCATTCTGAGCCAGGATTTCGATCAGATCATTACTGCCCAGGCTCCCGCCTTTCTTGGTCAGTGCATCGAATTGCGACTGTTTGATCACCCCGTTTTTAAGAAGCGTCTCCAGAAGTGCCGTATCGGTTGCTGCCGTTGCGGTTGCCAATGCGGAAGGACTGGAGATGAGGGCTAACAGCCCAAGGCCGGCAACAGCGCAAACCTGATCCCTGAAGGTTTTCTCGCGGTGGATCATCTGTAACTCTCTTGGTGTGTGGGTCGTTATGATTTTTTTCGAACTTGTTGCAATGTCCCAACGGTCATTGCAAAACAGGCGACGAACTTTAACGACTCAGCATTACCGGAAAGTTACGGAAATATGACAGTTTGATGACAGAGGTTAAGTGCCCATGAATAGGCATCAAGGCTTGGTGTGACAATGGTCTCCTTTAATGAAGAACCCGCCGTGATGGGCGGAAGGGCACAAGACCGTCTAAACCCCACCATCCATGGCATTCCATTCCTGTTCCTGAAGAAGATCGTTCTTGATCTGGCTGCAGTCCCGTGCGTCCGTCGCTGATTTCTTAAGGCAGTCAGCGTAAAGATTCTTCAACCGATACTCCTCATTCAACTCACCATCTGAGGACATATCAGCTTTAAGGCCGGCGCAACCGGCAAAGATCAACGGAGCAATGATTAACAGTCTTGGTGTGTTCATGGATTAAACGTGATCGTTTACTGGAGACAGAAAAAAGAGAGCTCAAAAAACTCGATATGACCCTTGGCAGGTTTTGAAACAACGGGAGGCGAGATCCCTGATCAAGAATTATCTCGCGCATCAGTTGGGTCGCAGGTTAAAGACATCATCGAATCACTGAAAATCGATAACCGAAACCTCGTACCGTCTGGATAAGGTTCTCGCGGTCGTGTTCCGCCAGCAGTTTACGCAAACGGCGGATGTGAACGTCGACGGTTCGCTCTTCAATGTAGGCGCTCCGGCCCCAGACCTGATCGAGAAGCTGGGTTCTGGTGTAGACCCGATCAGGGTGGGTGAGGAAAAACTCCAGCAAGCGATACTCAGTTGGGCTGATGGTCACTGGATGGTCGGCGATGGAAACGCGATGCTGGTCGGTGACCAGCGTGATGCCACCCGCCTCGATACGGCTCTGCTTTTCCAGCTTTCCGCAGCGACGCAGGACGGCCCGGATACGCGCCAGCAGTTCACGCGCTGAGAATGGCTTGGTGATATGGTCATCCAGCCCGGTATCCAAACTTCTTATCTTGTCGTCGACCTCCCCCCTGGCCGTCAACATGATGATGGGAATGTCGGCGAAGAACTTATCCTTTTTCAGGCGTCGAGCCCATTCCAGGCCGGTCTGGCCCGGCAGCATCCAGTCCAGCAGGATGAGATCCGGGGCCTGATTCTGCAGGAGTTCGAAGGCTTTCTGGGTATCCGATGCGATCTGGACGCCAAAATCGGATTCCTGCAGCACATCCCGCAGCATGTCCCGAATCGGGATATCGTCCTCGACCACCAGGATGTTCAGCATCGCACTTCCGTAAATTATTAAGCCGCGAGCATAACAATTTACGGGGCAAATATTACAAACAGGTTACAAAGAGAAGTTATTTGGCTTATTCGCGATGAGACTACGGGTAAGTGAGACTTACTGAAGCTCCAGTCGCGGGCAGAGTAGCAAGGCCCAAACCAGACCAGCCAGTACCAGGGCCGACAGGACTGCCGCCGACCCGACATCCTTGGCTCTGCCGGAAAGCTCGTGTCGTTCGAAGCTGATGCGGTCCACGACAATTTCGATGCCGGTGTTGAGTAACTCAACGATCATGACCAAAATCAAACTGCCCACCAGCAAGGCCTTTTCGACACCAGTTTGTCCTAGCCAAAGACCCAGCGGGGCACCCAGGACAAACAAATAAACCTCCAGACGGAAGGCTTCTTCATGCATCCATGTTGCCTTGAAGCCGCGGAGTGAATGAAAGAATGCGGCGTAAATACGCGCAAACCCGGTTAGATTCTGTCCTGCCATGGTGTTTGAAAGGGGATGGGGTTGAGTCTTTAAAAGGCGAAGGTCGGCTTCTGGCTGCCTTCAGTTGAGTCGCTCGCAGCGGTCCCAGACGCTCTGGATCCAGGAGGGTTCAATCGTAAGATCGCCTCGCATCAGCCAGTCAGTCACCGCACCGGCTACATCGGGAAAACGCAATGCAGACGCATGAGGTTTTGCCAGCCACTGAGCCACGGTGGCTGCATCCAGTTCGTCCATGACTTCGCCCAAATTCAGTCGATCCAGCGCCAACGCATTGGAACATTGTTCCATCTGGCCATGCAGGGGCTTCACGAGAAGCTTCTTGCCCTGATGCAAGGCCTCACTCGGTAACTCAAATCCGGCATTGCACAGTACGCCGCCGCAATCAGCAAAATCAGCCTGAAATCGGTCCCGCGACAATCCCCTCACCCTGATATGGCTCATCCGGGAACTTATTGTTCGCTCCCCGCCGGGATGATAGATATGAAACTCATGATGGGTGAAGGGTTTGAGCAGGGCAAGAATTGCCTCGATATCCTCAAAAGGAAGATAAACGATGATCTTGCGCGGATTCTGCGGGTAATCAGAAAGGCTGGTTTCTATCATGGGCGGGAGAATCGGGCCATCAAAGTGATGCCAATGAATACCCAGCCCGACAGTCGCGGGCGCAAAATATTTGAGCAAGCGGGTTCCCATGAAATCCGCCCCGGCGATGGGTATATCCAGGCCGAAAGCATATTGATGACCGATGCCCACCGTCTTGACGCCCTGCAAACGGGCAGCCCAGGCAGTGACTGGTTCGAAGTCAGTAATGACCCGATCGTAACCCGTCAAATCCAGCGACCGGACATCATTAAGAAATCTAAACAGATTGTTGCGAAACGCGGTGCACAGGTAATCAATGTGGCCATGTCGGGTCTGAAAAGTGAGCCCACTCCGCCATTGGAAGTCACCAAAGACTTCCATTTCGAAAAAGTCTTGCCTGGGTCGGCCGCTGAACAGCCAAGTGACCTCCGCCCCGGCCGCCCTGAGTTTGGGTGCAATGGCCCGGGCCCGGGTGATGTGACCGTTGCCCGTACCCTGAACTCCGTAAAGTATTTTCACGAATCAAGTCTCTCCAGACGATCAATGATCGTCGCATTGCCCTACCTAGGGACGGTCATGGGATGTCATGAGCCGGCTAGGGCTCGGGGAATGGGGGCCAGATGGCTCTCGAACAGGCGGGCACAGCGTTCCCATGTGTAGCCGAGAGCATACTGGCGACACTCGTCGCGGTTGAGTGTCAGGGCGGTGGTCACCGCCTTAGTCAAGTCATCATGCAGACAGCCGACCTTGTCGCTAAGAATGACATCTCTCGGGCCCTGAACCGGATAGGCGGCCACCGGAACTCCGCAGGCAAGGGCCTCAAGCATCACCAGACCGAAGGTATCGGTCCGACTGGGGAAGACAAAGACATCCGCCGAGGTGATGTGACGGGCCAGTTCCTCACCCCGCCGGTAGCCCAGAAAAGCCGCAGCCGGATATTTGACTTCCAGTTCGGCCCGTTGAGGACCATCGCCGATGACGTACTTGGTGCCGGGTACGTCCAGAGCCAGAAATGCCTCGATGTTTTTTTCAACCGCGACTCGCCCGACATAAAGCAAACGTGGGCCCGGGCCGGCCAGACGATCACGTTCTCGGGGGCAAAACAGATCTGTGTCGACGCCACGGGACCACAAGGCAGGCGTCTGAAAGCCCCTTTGTCTGAGTTGATCCACCAGACCTGGCGTGGCGGTCATGGCTCGCTCGCCGGCATTGTGAAACCACGCTAGAAACCGATAACCCCAGGCTAGAGGTAAGCCCGTACGAACATTCACATACTCGGCGAACAGGGTATGAAATGAGGTGGTAAACGGCAGTCCACGCTTCAGGCAGTAGCGTCTGGCGGCCAGGCCCAGCGGACCCTCGGTGGCAATGTGGATGGCATCCGGGCTGTACGCATCCAGTCGCTTATGCAGCCGCCGACTACATCCCAGGGCCAGACGGATTTCTGGATAGGTTGGGCATGGCCAGTTGCGAAATTGATCGGGGGTGAAGGTTTCGACGGTGTGACCAAAGTCCCGCAGGCATTGGGACACGGTGCTGAGCGTCGTTACGACGCCATTAATTTGCGGCCGCCAGGCGTCCGTGATCAGGGCAAGTTTCAAGAACAGGATCCTCGAGTAGCCGGGCACTGTCTTCCACCCAGCGAATGATGGACAGGGAGCCGTC
>Ga0181554_1001662_pt1 | contig 20719 bp, 15 predicted proteins | sample 011ome_16_FD_145602 | JGI IMG/M metagenome (GOLD analysis project Ga0181554, IMG submission 145602) | Coastal salt marsh microbial communities from the Groves Creek Marsh, Skidaway Island, Georgia - 011503CT metaG (spades assembly) | ecosystem: Environmental > Aquatic > Marine > Intertidal zone... | reverse complement strand
GCCGCCGCCGCCGCCGGGCCGGACCTGGTCCCACCCCGTGCGGCTCTTCGCCCGCGCCGTGTTCGCCCTCTTCGCCGTCGCCGTCGCCGTCGCCGCCGTCGCCATCGGCCTCGCTCGCTTCCGCGTCGCCTCTGCGGCGGCTTTCAAACGCCTCATCTCGTCGTCGTCGGCGTTCGCGGCGTTCGTCGCCGCCGTCGTCGTCGTCGTCGTCGTCATCGTCGTCGTCGTCGCGACGGCGTCCGCGTCGTTCCTGTCTTCCGGCTCGCCGTCCAAGGTGGCCGCGTCGTCGTCCGCGAACGGATCCTCCTCGTCCGACTCGATGATGTCCTGAATCAGGTGGTCGTCGTCGTCGTCCTCCTCCTCCTCCTCCTTCTCGTCCTTCTCGTCGCCGTCGCCATCGCCGCGGTCGCCGCCGTCGTACTCCGTCTGCACCGCCCCGGCGTCGATCCCCGTCTCGATCCCCGCCTCGCCGCGATCCTCGCCGCCGGCGGCGTCGTCGCCGCCGACGCTTTGCAGCTGCGCGACGCAGAACGCGAGGTGCTCTTGGAGCATCGCGTCCGTGATGATGTATTCTCTCGCGCCGCTCCTCGCGTCGGCGGCATCGGAAGACAAATCGCCCTCGTCCGCGAACCCTCGCGCGAGGAGCTCCTTCGCGAGCACGCTCGACGTGTGCGTGAACTCGTGCTTCGCGAGGAACGCGGAGAACACCTTGAAGATCTCCTGCGGGGTGTACCGCGGCAGCACCAGCCGAGGGCGCGGCAGCGGCGGCATCCCTCTCGCGCGGCGCCGTCTGGCGGGCGAAATCGTCGGGCGGTCGACCCAGACGCGCTTCCAGTCGTCCTGTCCGCGGTCGGCAACTCCGTCGCGATTCGAGTTATCGCGCGCGCGTCTCCGCGTGCGCGCGGCATTGCCCAGAGCGCGGCGGCACCGCACGGGATCGCGCGCAGAAGGAGTTCCGCGCACCGCCGATCCGTCCTCACGCGCGGCGGGGGTCCGATCGCGAGCGGAGGCGCGGCTCGAGCGGTCAGATCGTCCGCGGGGGCGCTTGTTACCTGAGAGGCGAATCTATCGATCGCGGCGAAACGAATCGCGCTCGTCGGGATCTCGCGCTCGCCGCCGCGGTCTTTCGCCTCTCGGTCAGACCGTCCCCCCCGCGCGATCCGCGCTTCGTTCTCGGGGCGGACGGCGCGCGGAGGAGAAGGAGAAGGAGAAGGAGAAGGAGAAGAAGGAGAACCGCGCTCGCGGCGTCGTCCCGCGGCGGCGCGGCGCGGAGGACGGCCGTCGCCGTCGTCATGCAGTCCATGGCCGAGCTCGAGTCGCTGTGCAACGTGCTGTACAACTCGCACAACCCGGCCGAGCGCGCGCACGCGGAGAACACGCTGCGACCGTTCAGCACGAACGTGGACTACATCGCGCAGTGCCGCGCGATATTAGACGCGGCGACGAGCCCGTACGCGCAGCTGTTCGCGACGTCGTCGCTCACGAAACTCCTGACCGATCACGACTCGCTCTCGCAACAACTGCGCATCGACATGCGCGCCTACGTGATCAACTTCCTCGCGACGAAGGGCACCGCGCTGGAGGGGTTCGTCGTCACCGCGCAGATCCAGCTGTTATCGCGCGTCGTGAAGACGGGGTGGCTCGAGGCGGACGAGGCGCAGAGAGACGTCGCGGCGGAGGTGATGAAGTTTCTGGAGCAAAACAATGCGACGCACTATCACATCGGTTTGAAGATCTTCAACCAGCTCGTGAGCGAGATGAACCAGCAGACCCCGGGGACGTCGCTCATCGCGCAGAGGAAGATCGCGGTGTCGTTTCGGCACACCGCGCTTCTGAACATCTTTCAGATATCCCTGCGCGCGCTGCAGTCGCTTCAGAATGATCCGGCGTCAGAGGCGAGGCTCAAAGAGAGCGCGTGCGCGTTGACGCTCACGTGTCTCTCCTACGACTTCGTCGGGACCTCTCTGGACGAGTCCACGGAGGACATCGGGACGATCCAGGTCCCGTCGTCGTGGCGCGGGATCATCGAGGAGCCCGCGACGATGGCGCTGCTGTTCGACGCGTACAAAGCGAGTTCGCCGCCGGTGTCGAACGCGGCTTTGGAGTGTTTGGTTCGCCTCGCGAGCGTTCGACGGTCGCTGTTCGCGTCCGAGGCTGAGAGGAACGGGTACCTCAGGCGGCTGATCGCGGGGACGTCCGAGGTGCTGCGACTGAACCAGGGCTTGGGCGAGCACGACAACTACCACGAGTTTTGCCGTCTGTTATCGCGGCTGAAGACGAACTATCAGCTCAGCGAGCTCGTCGCCGTGGACGGGTACCAAACCTGGATCCAGCACGTCGCCGAGTTCACGCTGACGTCGCTGCAGTCGTGGCAATGGGCGTCGTCTTCGGTGTATTACCTTCTCACTCTGTGGAGCCGACTGATATCTTCGGTGCCGTACCTCAAGGGCGAGGCGCCGTCGATGCTCGACGCGTACGTGCCGCGCATAACGGAGACGTTCATCACGTCGAGAATCGACTCGGTGACGGCGGTGGCGTCGGGAACCGCGGAGGAGGACCCTCTCGACAACGAGGAGTCGCTTCAAGATCAGCTCGAGTCGCTGCCGCACCTGTGCCGGTTCAGGTACGAGACGACGGTTCAGTTCCTCACGACGCTGATCGACCCGACGATCGCGGAGTTTAACATGGCTGCGAACATGCCGGCAGGGTCGGACCCGAGCGCGCTGAGCGTCGTCGAGGGAAGGCTCACGTGGCTCGTGTACATCGTCGGCGCGGTCGTGCGCGGACGACTGTCGTGCAGCAGCTCGGAGCCGCAGGAGAGCCTGGACGGCGACCTCGCGTTTCGCGTGTTTCAGCTGATTCAGGTCATGGACCAAGGGTTCCACGCGACGCGGTACGGCGCGGAGAGTCGGCAACGGTTGGACCTCGCGGTTTTAAACTTTTTCGGAAATTTCCGCAAGGTGTACGTTGGCGAGCAGGCGATGCACAGCAGCAAGGTGTACGTCCAGCTGTCCGAACGCATGGGGTTGCACGACCACCTCATGGTCATGAACTTGACCGTGACGAAGATCACGCAAAACTTGAAGTGCTTCGCGCAGGTGGACAAGGTGGTCGAGGCGTCGTTGAACTTGCTTCAAGACCTCGCCGTCGGGTTCATGTCCGGGAAGCTCTTGCTGCGTTTGGACGCCATAAACGCGACGCTCGCGAATCACACGCCGGACCACTTCCCGTTCCTGTCGCAGTACGCCAACACGCGCAACCGAACCATCTTCTACGCCACGCTCGCGAGACTGCTGTTCATGGAGGACGACGCCGCGAAGTTCGCGGAGTTTATGGCGCCGTTCGGCGCGTTGTGCGAACAGCTGTCCAACGCGGCGAGGAGCGACGTCAACGCGTTTCGATCCGACGCCGTGAAGCACACGCTCATCGGTCTGTTCCGAGATCTGCGCGGGATCGCGTCCGCGGCGAACAGCCGGCGGACGTACAGCCTCCTGTTCGACTGGATGTATCCGCGGCACGTCGGGCTGCTGCTGCACGCGATGGAGACGTACGCGGACGACCCGCAAGTCTCGACGCCGCTGCTAAAATTCGTCGCCGAGTTTGTGTTGAACAAGACGCAACGGCTGACGTTCGAGCCGTCCAGCGTGAACGGGATCCTTCTCTTCCGCGAGGTGAGCAAGCTCGTCGTCGCGTACGGCCGACGCGCGCTCGCGGCGCCGCCGGTGAAGGGCACGGAGGCGTACCCGCGGCGGTATAAGGGCATATGGCTCGCGTCCACGGTGCTCATGCGCGCGCTCTCGGGCAATTACGTCAACTTTGGCGTGTTCGATCTCTACGGCGACAACGCGCTGAAAGACGCGCTCGGGGTGGCGATATCGCTCTCGCTCACGATGCCCCTAGAGGAGATCATGACGTATCGCAAGGTGGCCAAGTCGTACTTCGCGCTCGTGGAGGTGCTCTTCCACTCGCACGTGCACGTCGTCGCGGCGTGCGATAACGCGACGTTCGCGCATCTCGCGCGGTCGCTCGAGGCTGGGTTGCGGTCGTTGGACGTCTCGATATCGTCGCAGTGCGCGGCCGCGATCGATAACCTCGCGGGGTTTTACTTCAAGGCGGTGAACCCGGTGATCGGGGAGAATCCGGCTCAGGGCGCGGAGGCGATCGCGGCGCATATAAACCAGCTCCCGACGTTGTTTCCCGAGATGCTCAAGACGCTGTTCGACATCGTGTTGTTCGAGGACTGTTCGAACCAGTGGAGTCTGTCGCGGCCGACGTTGTCGCTCATCCTCGTCAACGAGGCGCACTACGGCGCGCTCAAGGCGGAGATCACGGCGTCGATGCCGCCTTCGAAACGGCCGCTCATGGACGGTTACTTTGAGAAGCTCATGGACGGCGTCACGCGGAGCTTGGAGGCGCGGAACAGGGACCGGTTCACGCAGAATCTGACGGTGTTCCGGCACGACGCCAAGGCGGGGTGAGCGAGGCGCGGCGGACCGGGCTACTAGGATGAGAGGAGGGTGGGCGCGTGGTTGTGGGTGGGGGGTGTCGTGTTGTCGCGCGCGCGCGCGTCGATTAGGGCGTAGTCATGTCGTGGCGTTTAAAGCGAACGCGTCGTCGTCGCGCTTCGAGCGGACGAAGAGTCACGGAAATCAGTTAATCCGTTGATGAGTCACGGATCGAATCCCTCTTTTTGTCGGACACGTCCCGCCAGATCGGACACGTCCCCGCGCGCGCCGCCATGGCTGACGACGCCGCGGCGATGCGGACGGTCGTCGCGGAGCTCTTGGAGAGGAACGCGCGCGTGCTCGCGACGCTCAAGGCGCTCGCGCGTCGGCGCGGGGACGCGCCGCCGACGACGGAGGAGGTGGCGCTCGCGATCGTCGCGGAGGAAAACGTGCGCGAGCTCTGTTCGAGATCGGACGCGCCCCCCGGGATCTCGGACCGCCTGCGCGCGTTCGTGGACGAGGCGCGCGCGCTCGGGCTGATTCCGCCGGAGGCGTCGCCCGCCGCGCCGCCGCCGCCGCGCGCGATGTCGTCGGACTCGCCCCCGGCGACGCGCGGGGACGGGCGATTCGACCCGACGCTGTCGCCTAGTCGCAGTGATGGTCGGAGAGATAGTTTAGAGTAAACAGTGGTTTGACCGCGCGACGGGTCCGCTCAAGGGTCTAGGGTCTACAGGGGGGATACGCCGACTCGGGAGGCGTTCTTTTGGAGGGTCAAGATCGACCCGGAGGCCGCGCTCGGGGCCGTGCCGAGCGCGTCGGGGCGTTGACGAGTCGTCAAACGTCAACTCCGCGACGCCAGAATTTAATACGCATAATAAGTCTCGTCTATCTACTCGCCGCGTCGCACACGGAATCCACCGTGCACGTCTCGATGAACCGGTCGTTCGCGCCCGCGCGCTCAAACGCGGCGGTCGCGAACGCGGGCAGTCGCGAAGAGCGCGCGACGTATCGCTTTCCGTCGAACGCGAAGACGTACTCGAGCGAGTGCAACGCGACGCGGCCTCGCGTCTTCGGTTTCGTCCGACGCCGCCGCGCCGCGTCATCATCCGCCACGTCATCCGCCACGTCATCATCCACATCGGCACCCTCCACGTGCCGCGTCATCGCCTCGCGCGCGGCCGCGAAGCGCGCGGCGTCGTCGCCGCCGAACGCGCGCGCGTCGTCCGCGCGCGTCAGCGCCGCGAGCGCGAGCCCGCACTCGAGGCACCACGGCTGGTACGCGTCGCGAGTCATCTTCAGCAGCGTCCTCTCTTCGTCGTCGGCGTACACCGCTCGGCCGCCGGGACACGTCAGCGGATCGGCGGATGCGATATCTGCGGCGATATCCGCGTGATCGTCGTCGTCGTCGTCGGCGTCGTCGCGACGACCGTCGGCGTCGGCGTCGTAGTCTCGGTCGAAGACGATCGGGTGGCCGACGTGCGCGAGGTGCGCGCGAATCTGAGGGTCGTTCCATACAAAGCGATGGCGGGGTGGAGTTGAAAGGCGTCAGGTGGAGTTCAAAGGCAACGCGGTCGGGGATTGAACGCGAGGTGTGGGCGGAGAGATGGGTGGGCGGAGAGAGACGACCGACGGGCGAGAAAGTCGTTAAGGAATGAAGTTCACGACGCGAACGCGGTCGTACGTGGACCGGTGCGGAAAGGAGGACGCGCCTGATGGTACCGCCCGGACTTTTCCAACGCGACGGCCGCGAGCGTCAGTGCCTCCTTCTCTCCGCCGCCGCCCTTCGACGGCACCGCGACGACCGCGAGGGGGACGACGCGCGTCGCCGCGGGCTTCGCGCCGTCGCCGCCGACGACGGCCAGCCCGCGCTCGTCCTTGCGAAGCGGCGCGTCGACGACGAACCCCCCGCCGCCTGCGTGGGTGAAGCGATCGGCCAGTCGAACGTCTTACCGGTGAACACCACGTTGAAAGGGAAGCGCGGGTGAAGAGTGACGACGGGAAAAATCCTCAAGGAACGGCGTGCACCACGCGAACGGGGTCGTACGGGGAGCAGTCTCACCCGCGCCGCCGCCGCCGACTTCGACGCGGCCCTTCACGAGAGCGACGTACGTCTTGCGCGTCTCCCCGCGCGCCGCGCCCTTGTGCAGCGCGTCGCGCGCGCGCGCGGACAGACGACTCCCTTTCGCGAGGATCCACACCCCGGAGACGGGCTTATCGATTCGGTTCACCGCGAACAGCGGCGCGTCGTCGTCGTTGCCGCCGCCGCCGCCGCCGCCGCCGTCGTCGCTTTCTTCTCTCTTCCTCTTCGCCGACGCCGACGCCGACGCGCGAAGACGACGCAGCACCGCGACCGCGTTGTTCTCTCCCGCGACGCCCGGGCCGACGCCCGCGAGCGTGGGCAACCCCGGGGGCTTGTCCACGATCACGACGCGCTCGTCCTCGGTCAACACGACCGGCGCCTCCGCGTGCACGCACGGCTCGTGGACGTGGCGTCGCACGCGCAGCCGCGAATCTCTCGGCACGCGCTCGTCCAGCGACGCCGGCGTCGCCCACCAGCGCTCCGGGACGTCGCCGCCCGTGGGGAGCCGCGCGAGGACGTCGGAGACGATCGCGACGCGCCGCGCGTCCAGCTCGCCCTGCCAGTGCGCGCGGTCGCCGCCGCCCTTGACGCACTGCCCTTGAAACGCATGATGCCCGACGAGGCAATCGAGCACGCTCGCGCCCTCCCGAGTGGTCGACACCTTGTAGATCACGTCCTCGACGTACGGAACGACGTATCGGAGGCCGTTGACGATGACGTACTCGCGCGGGGCGTAGGACGTGGACGGGACGGCGTCGAGCGGCTCGACGCCGTCCCGCGACATGACGCAATGCGCTCGGAACGAGGACAGATCTACTCCGACTCGAGAGCTTTCGCTCGGAGCTCGCTCGTCGTAACGAAATTGGACTATTACAAGTGACACGTCACACACTCGACGGGCGAGGGAGACCTCTCTCCCTCCGCCCGCCGCCTCACTAAACTACCCCGCCGGCGCCCGGCCGCGCCCATCCGCGCCTCTCTCTTCCGATCTCATCATTCTTTCGGCACTCGCGTCGTCGTCGTCGTCTCGTCAACCCGTCGCCGCGCGTCCCGCCTCTCTCTTCGTCGACTCTTCGTCGACTCATCGACTCGCCGCCGACTTAAGAGTAGTACGGGAGCACCTGGGTGAGGAAGTACGACCACGCGACGCCGGAGAGGCCGCCGACGAGCCAGCCGGAGGTGAACTTCGCCCAGCCGTCTTCGCTCTGCACCGGGTCGCGCGAGATGTCGCGCCCCGAGAGGGTCTTGACCCCGATGATCTCGTCGCGTTGGAACGCCGTCGCGCCGTAGATGGAGAGGCACGCGGTGAGAATGATGACCAGCCCCGCGCCGGAGAGGCACCCCGCGAGCTCGGCGGCGTCGGTGCCGCGGAGCGGGCCGAGCTTAATGAACGGGCCGGTGAGGAAGAAGCCGTGCGCGAGGCCCACCTCGACGCCGCGCGTGAGCGGCGAGACGCCGGTGCGATACGCGGGGAGGTTGGAGAGGAAGTTGGCGACGATCGGCGCGGACGTGACGGGGGTCTCGAGCATGCCGATGAACGGGTCGCCGTTGATCGGCTTGATCACCTGGGCCTGCGGTCGAGGAGGGCGATGACGGAGAGGAGAGGCGGTGAGCGCGTCGCGGATGGATGAGCGGCTGGTTGATGGAGATGGATCCTCGCGATGGAACGATCGATCGGATCGATCGGGCGATTTTTCGAACGACGACGACGCGGGCTGACGCGCACCTTCTCCGCGGCCGCGCGCACGACGACGGAAGCCTTGGCGGCGCTGCGGTCGGGGAAGACGAGGGGGGGGGGACGTCAGCGGCGGGTTCGAGGGGCGCGCGCGGTCGCGCGATCGCGCGCCGCGCGCCGCGCGTCCGCGTCTTCACATCATCTTTTTTTATCGACCCCCGCCCCGGCCGCGCGCTATCGGCGGAACGGACCCTACTGGGCGCGCGCGGAAACGTCGTCGACGCGCGACGCGCGACGACGCGATCGATGCGGGAGCGAACGTACCGCGCGGGGGCGAGGCCGGAGACGCCCTTGCCGAGGAAGGAGCGGCGGGCGGTGACCTGGCGACGGAGAGGAGGGAGGGACGACGGACGGGGAGTGGCGCGGTGAGTCACCGGGGAGTGGCGCGATGAACGAAAAATCGCGCGAGCGGAAGCGCGTCTCGGAATACGCGCGCGGAGCGACGCGCGAGCGCGGCATCGCGAATCCGAACGCACCTTGGGCGCGGCGACGCGCGCGGCGACGGACATGGAGGCGATGGCGGCCATTTTTTCTACTGCTGAGGAGTAAGACGAGCGCGGGACGGGTGCGGGAATGGATCGCCCGTCGCCCTCGGCGACGCTTTACGGGCTCGCCGCGGCGGATTTCGCTCCTCTCGCGAGCCAATAAAAACGCGCGGCCCAGGCACCGCACGCGTTTCAGTCAGGAAAGAGTACGCAGAAAACGTAGTACGAGAACATCGGTCGGTCGACGCGCGAACCGAAAGAAATATTGTCGTTTGACCGCGGCGCACCCCATCGCTTCGCGCGTCGTCAGTCACGTCGTCGCCGCGCGCCACCTCGCACGACCCGCGGCAGACGTCGTCGCGCGCGATGTCCGCCACGGACGAGAACGCGCCCCCCGACGCGGAGGGATCCGTCCCCGCGGACGCGACGGAGCCGGAGCCCGAGCCGGAACCGGAGCCGTTCACGTTCACGGTGACCGTGCTGGTGCGCGCGCGAGCGAATCTCGTTTTAGCCCCGCTTTTGGACGCGCGCATCCATCATCCCATCTGACCCCTCCCCGTCCCCTCCCCCTCGTTCGCGTCCCTCCCCTCCCTCCGCAGTCGACGTCGCCGCTGTTCCCCGCGCCGCCGCCGCCGCCCGCGGAGGGCGAGGACGAGCCCGCGGAGCCGCCGCCGCGGCCCGCGCTGAAGATCCGATACGCCTTCCCGGGCAAGCCCGACGAGCCGGTCGACGAGGGCCCGTTCGAGTCGCGCGACGACGGCGCGTTCGCGTGCGACGCGACGCGGACGTTCGCGTTCCTCCCCGCGACGGACCGCCCGTCGATCACGACGCTGCTCAACGCGCCGCTGACGCTGACGCTGAGCCGAGACGACGACGTCGCGATCGCGACCGCGCGCGTGCCCTTCGACGGCTTCCTCGAGGTGCGTTCTATCTCACACTGGTCCCCATACGACCCCGTTCGCGTGGTGAACGCCGATCCTTAAGGACTTTTGCCGGCGCATCTCTGCGCCCATCCCTCGCTTTCAATCCCCGCCATCGACGCCTTTCAACTCCAACTGACGCCTATGAACTCCACCCCGACATCGCTTCGTAGGGACGCGACGAGGGCGTCGTCCGCCTCGAGTCGATCGCGCTGACGCGCGTGCCGTTCGAGGGCGAGGGCGAGGACGACGGCGCGGCGGTGAACGATCTCCTCCCGGACGCGACGATCGCGGTGGAGCTGCGGAGCTCGGAGCTCCTCCTGACGCCCGAGGAGGCGCGCGCGGGGAACGTGCTCTGCCTGCGCGCGATCGAGCTCTCGCCCATCCCGGAGGCGCGTTCTATCTCACACTGGTTCCCGTACGACCGCGTTCGCGTGGAGAGCGCCGATCCTTAAGGACTTTTCCCAGCACATCTCTTCGCCCAGGGTCCCTCGCTTTCAATCCCCTCCCTCGACGCCTTTCAACGCCAACTGACGCCTTTCAACTCCACCCCGACATGCAGACGCTCTCGGAAAAAGAAAACCCGACGGACGACGCCTTCTCGTTCGCCGTCGCGTGCCCGATACCGGGCTGCGCGGAGGGCGGCGTCGACCCGCTCGTGGCGACGGGCGGCGCGCTCGCGAGGAACCCGCCGCCGTCACCGCCGCCGACGCCGAAAGAGGGGGAAGAGCCCGCGCCGGCGCCCGAGGAGGATCTGAAGATGCGAAGGATCGTCTGGAGCGACGAGACGCTCGTCAAGCGGTGGCTCGACGGCGACCAGGTTCGCGCGTTCAAAGCGTCCGTCAAGGGCAAAGGCGCGCGCGTGTCGTTCGAGGTTGGACGCGTCGTGCGCGACGCGGAGACGACGACCGACCCGTGCTTCCACGCGTACCGCGCGGTGTGCGAGTTGAACCTCGACGCGCTCGTGGACCCGGGTACAGCTGTCACGACGACGTCGGGCGAGCTGCGGCGACCGGACCCGCCGCCGCTCGGCGTCGCCGCGTCCGCCGTCGCGGTCCTGCCGTTCCCGCCGGAGGAGGTTCCGCCGGGGGCGAAGCCGATCGCGGAGGAGCCGCCGCCGGACGGCGAGTCCGCGTGGGCGAGCGCGTCGGCGCCGCCGACGCTGTCGATCGAGGTTTCGCTGTACAAGCCGCTGGTGCCGGCGTGGAGGAAGCCGACGCAGCCGGCGGAGGCGGTGGCGGACCTGCTGCCGCCGCGCTCCCCGCTCGGGCCACTAGACCCGAACACGTCATCGCTGGAGCACTTCCGCGAGGAGGTGCTCGACGCCGCGAGCGCGCTCGCGCGGGAGTACGCGTCGATGTTCACGGGCGAGCCGTCGGACGAGCTCGGGAAGGCGAAGCGTCGGTCGGACCTCGTGTTCGAGCTCAACCGAAGCGGGAAATACCACGCCATCAAAGACCGTCTGAAGGCGGCCGCGCAGGGGATCATCAAGCAGCGCTTCCACGCCGGCGGCGAGGGCGTCCAGGGGCGATACAACGAGCTGTACCAGGCGCGTTCTATACAAAAGTTTTCACCCATAGCTCGGTTTCAACACTTGATCGCGTGCGTCTCCTTTCAACTGACCGATGAACTATTTTTGTATGGAACGACCCTCAGGCGTTGATCGAGGAGATGCACGCGGCGCTCAAGGCGCTGGGGAAGCCCCCCGCGGAAAACCTCGCGACGGACGACCCGGACGACGGCGTCGATCGCGCCGCGCTCGCGGCGTACAAGGCGTACGCGGACGAGTACGAGATCAACGACAAGTTAAACGTCGCGGACAAGTGGCACCAGGAGCGGCTCCTGCTGACGCGTCGGCACCCGGACGTGTGGAGCGACTACGCGGCGTTTTGCGCGCGGCGCGGGCGACGCGGGAAAGCAGAGGAGGCGTACAAGGAAGCGTTACAGCTGGACGGCGAGCACGCGCCGTCGCTGCTCGGCCTCACCGTCCTGACGATGTGCGACGAGGAGTATCAACGCGCGGAGGTGTACGCGCACGCGGCGACGACGTCCGCGAGGGCGTCGAGCGCGGACCCCGCGGCGTGGGCGCTGCTCGCGGCTACGTACGAAGGGCTCGAACGCGAGGAGGACGCGGCTAACTGCGACTTTGAGGCTCGGCGGCTCGCCGCGGAGGTGATGTCTCACGTCTTTGACGACGCGCGGCCGTCCCCCGCGCAGCCCGACGCGTTCGAGGCGGCGGCGCTCGCGTGCCTGGACCTCGCGTGCGCGGCGCCGGCGTCCAAGGTTCTGGACATGTCGCCCGCGGCGCGGCGCGGCGAGCCCGACGGGATCACAAGAGCGTTGTGCCTCGCGCGGTGCGCGATGCTCAGCAAAGCGCACGACACCGCGTACGCGCACCTGATGCGCGCGCTGGAGGTGGACGCCACGGACCCGCGGCCGTTCGAGCTGCTCGGCGACGTGCATTACGCGTGCGGCAGGTTCAAGGAGGCGCAGGAGGGGTACACGCACGCGCTCGCGCTCAGCGGCGGCGTGGACAACGTCGGCGGGCACCCGCCGGCGTCGCTCAAGCTCATCCTCAATCTCGGCAAAGCGTCGCTGGTGTGCGGCAGGCTCAAGGACGCGCGCGGCGTGTTCATGTCCGCGTGCGGGGTGTCCCCCGTCGCGTCCACGTGGCTCGGCGCCGGGATCGCGATGTGCCGCGAGGGCGACCTCGACGGCGCGGAGGCTGCGCTCGCGGAGGCCAACTTGCTCGACGCGTCCAACGCGGACGTCTGGGGGTACCTCTGCCTCGTCGCGTTGCTCTCCGAGCGCGTCGACGAGGCTGAGCACGCGCTGAACGCGGCGTTTAAAGTCGGCATCGACCACGCGCCGTTGCTCGCGGAGGTCGGGAGCCTGTTTTTGGAGCGAGGGCGGTGGAAGCACGCGGAGGGCGCGCTGCGGCGGAGCGTCAAGCACGGCGCGGGGGCTGACGTTCGCGTCGCGTTGGGCCGCGCGATTCACGAGCGCGGCGACGCGGAGAGCGCTCGGTTCGAGCTCTGCGCCGCGGTGGACGCCGCGGGCGGGGATAAGGAGGTGCTCGTGGGGGCGCTGAGCGCGCTCGTGGACGTGTACGGGGATCTGGGCGACGCCGCGGCGGCGCAGTCGTGCGAGGACGAGCTCGCGAGGTTGTGAGCGATGATGGATGAAAAAGTGCTCTCTGCCGAAACCAAAAACTAATAAAGTGCGTGCTCTCCGCCGTTGAACTCTCCGACGCCGGCGCGGACCCGACGTGGACGCTCAAGCTCCACAGTTGTCTGGGTGCGAAGTGTTCCACCAAGACTGAAGGTCTCGTTCTTCGAATTCCGGACAGTCTGGTTGCGCGACTATCCACTTGAACGTCGTTTCCTTGCCATGTTGATGGGCGTACACGGGCGAGAGGATATCCCACTGGCATCCCTTGGAGCGGGGGTACTTGAGGATCTTCAGGTGACCGTGCTGCGAGGCTTGCGCGCAAGCCCCTCCGTTGCCGCCCACGGTCTCTAACGATCCGCCGTTTTCGCAGTAGTACTTCACGCAGTCAAACTGTCCTCGCTCCGACGCGTATTTTAACGTGCGATAGTCCCACGGACAGCCGTTCTCGTGCAACCACTCGAGGCAGGCGAGCTGGCCGTTCTCCGCGGCTGAACAACACGTGAACTCGCTCCACGGGCACCCGCGCGAACGCGCGAACTGAAGCACGTCGAGGTGCCCGAAGATGGCTGCTTTCGCGCACGTCTCCGTGTCGCACGTCCCCGTTCGCGGCGAACACCCGTGATCGAGGAGCCATTCGAGCGCTCGGCGATGGCCCGCCGCGGCTGCGGCGGTGCACGCGTTCGAGAAGACGCGGCGTTCCCTCGAGGGTTGGCGGTGCACGGTTCTGGTGACTCCTCCGCCGATTTGGATTGTTCTTGGGTCTTTCGTGGGTTCGGTCGGAACCACGTACGGCGGGCGCGGCGGGTTCGAGGTGGGGTCGCCTCGCTCCGCGAGTCTCGTCAGCGTCTCGAGATCTCCCTCGAACGCCGCGCGCACGAGCGGGTCGTCTTCCATGGGGGGACGATAGGGTTCCGGCTCCAGCCATATCGCTCCCTCGCCTTCGGCCTGGGCCTCCTCCGCGTCGTAGTCGCTCAAGTCCATTTTTTCAAGGCGCGCCGCGTGCTGTCGGAGGGCCTCGGATTCCATTCTCATGTGATGGTCACGCATCGCATCAGATGGTATCAATGGGATGTCCGGGATGTCTCATAAAATTGTGGCAAGGCGCTGCATGTCGTCGCGCGCGCGAGTGAGAGTCCGTCCTTCCGTCGTGGTCTCGTCATCCGAGCGTTTTAGCTTCCGAGGAAAACCAAAAGACAAGACAAGTTGGAGTCGCGCCTCGCGCCAAGATCGGTCGGTCGCACCTCGTACGATTTGACTCGTCGATTAGACCGTCGTTAAGTCGTGGAGGCGTCTGTGGCCCGTGATCGCCCGAGCGCTTTACCGCTCGCCGTACAGCGCACCGCGGACGGACGGAACATCGCACCATCCCTCGCGCGCGCTTCACGCATTCGCTCGCGGGAGATATGGACGTCGCGGTCATGTCGCGTCAGGTTCAAGACGCGTGGAAGTCATGGGATGCCGCGGTGGCGGGCGCGACGTTCAAAGCGCTGAAGGTGCGCGCGCCGTCGTCGTCGATCGCCGCCGCGCCGTCGCCGTCGCCGCGTATGCTTTTTTTCTCGCCCGCTCCTATTATCCGTCGCCGCCGCTGACGTCCGTCCGCGCCCTCTCCTCGCCCCGCCCCGGCCCCGCGCAGTTCATCAACTGGGAGGTGCACCCGATAAGCCCGGTCACGAAGCACTGGTTCGCGGTCGCGTCCCCGACGGTGCTCCTCACGAGCCTCGCGTTTTACTTCTTCGTCGTCGCGACCGGGTTCAAGGTTCTCAAAAACGTGAAGAAGGATGCGAACGCGAAGGACGGGCTCGTCCTCCGCGGCGTGGTGATCTTCCACAACGTCTTCCTCGTGACCCTGTCCCTGTACATGTGCGGCGGGTGCATATTAGAGGCGTACAAGAACGGATACAGAGTCTGGGGGAACGCGTACGACCCGAAGGAGACGGCTCTCGCGCACTACGTCTGGGTCTTTTACGTGTCGAAAATATACGAATTTCTCGGTGCGCGCGAGACGAGACCGACGCCGACGCCGAGGCTCCCACCATCCCAGACGCGTCTTCGCTCGCGCGATCTCCTCTCCATCTCGCCATCTCTCTCATCAATCGCTGACCGCCCGCGCCCCCTCCCGTCTCTCCCCCCCTCCCGTCTCTCTCGCAGACACGTTCATCATGATCGCGAAGAACAACCTGAAGCAAGTCAGCTTCCTTCACGTGTACCACCACGCGACCATCTCGTTCGTGTGGTGGATGATCGCGCACCGCGCCCCCGGCGGGGACGCGTACTTCTCCGCGGCGCTCAACTCCTGGGTGCACGTGTGCATGTACACGTACTACCTCATGGCCGTCCTCGTGGGGAAGGACCAGCGGAAGCGGAAGAAGTACCTGTGGTGGGGTCGGTACCTGACGCAGATGCAGATGTTTCAGTTCGCGTTGAACCTCGCGCAGTCCGTGTACACGACGCTGTACTCGCCGTACCCGAAGTTCATCTCGCAGATCTTGTTCGTGTACATGATATCCCTGCTCGGGCTGTTCGGGCACTTTTATTACAGCAAGCACGTGTCGCCCAAGGCGAAGGCGACCGCGGCGGCGGCGACCGCGGACGGCGCCGCGAAGAAGGTGGAGTGAACTGGAGAGACGACGGAGAGACGGGGGCGGGGTTCGGGTCGGGGGCGGGTCGGGAGGGGAAGGGAAGGGAAGAGACGCGGTCGCGCGCGTGGGGGGGACGCGGAGGACGACAGAGCGCGAACGAACGAACGAACGAACGAACGAACGCGCCGCGGCTCGGGGGTAGACGATTTAATACGACGGACGCGAGGGTTGAAAACGAACTCGAAAAGAAGACGAACTCGTAACGACCACTTGTCTCGTCCAGCACAGAGCACAGACTAGCGCCGCGCGATGGGCGTCTCCGACGCGGAGAACCTCGCGCGTCTGAGGGACGCGGTCAGGTTCTCCCTCGACGCCGCGGCCGCGCACGACCTGTCGTTCTACCACAGGAACGGCGAGGGCGGCGTGGCGCGGACGCGCGCGAACGTGCGCGCGGGATGGGAGTTTCTCGCGACCGCCGCGGATCTCGGGCACGCGGGCGCGATACGCGAGCTCGCGACCGCGGCGGGCGAGCGGTACGTCCGCGCGCGCGCGGGCGGCGCGAAGACGCTGGAGGCGTTCTTGTCCGAGCTCGAGCGCGAGGACGCGCGACGAGGGAGGCCGTGGGTCGGCGACGGCGACGACGGCGACGACGCTCGCGCGCGACGACGCGCGCCCGCCGCGTCCGTCTCCGCCTCGAGACCGCTCTCCGGCCGCGCGCGCTGCTCGCACGAAGTCCGCGCGCTCGTGGACGCCGCGTCGCGCCCGCGCGGGCCCGACGCGGCCGCCGCGTGGACGCTCGCGTCGTGCCACCGCGACGGCGCGCGCGGGTTGGACGTCGACCCGTCGGAGGAGTGGCGTTGGCGCGACGTCGCCGCCGCCGCCGGCCACCCCGCCGCGCTCGACGCGATGGAGACCCCGCTCGGGTGTCTCTTCCGCGCCGAGGGCCCGGACTCGCCGCTGTTCATCCACGTCGCGACCGCGGGCGCGCTGGAGCGCGACGGCGTCACGACCTTCGAGGACGTCGGCGCGTGCTTCGAGCCCGGATACGACGGCGTCGGCGACGGCGTCGTAGCCAAATCGTTCGCCGCCGCCGTGTCGTGGTACCGCCGCGGCGCGGACTACATGGACGCGCGGTCGCAGCTCGCGCTGGGGCTTCGGTGCGCGGCGGAGGGGGAAAAGGGAGGGGAGGGGTCGCGCGCGATGCGCGCGGAGGCGCTGTTCTGGTTCGTCAAGGCCGCGGGGCGGATCGAGTACGCGCGCCCGACGAGCCGCGACGACGCGTTGACGCTCGGGAGACGGCTCGCGTGCCGCGAGGCGTCGGACGCGTCGGTCGACGCCGCGTACCGCGCGGGGGTGTGCTACGACCGAGGGCTCGGTACCGCGGTGGACGTGACGAGAGCCGCGGAGATGTACCGACGCGCGTGCGCGGGGCTGCACTACGACGCGATGTGCGCGTTGGGCGTGCTGCTGTTGATGAAGACGAGAGACGACGACGCGGAGTCGCACCGCGAGGCGACGCGATGGCTCAGAGAAGTCGCGGACGCGACGGGGAACGACCAGGCCGAGGTGCACATGGGGATCGCGTACGCGACGGGGAAGGGCGTGGAGAAGGACGTGGAGCGGGCGAGGGCGTGGTACGCGCGCGCGGAGAGCGCGTACGACGACGCGGCGATGGCGTTGAGAGAGGCTGGCGACAGAGCGTGGAACGAGAGAGTCCACGCCGCGCGCTTCGAAGGCGACGCGCCGACGTGATAGCGTTCGCATTCGCATTAGAGTTCTTCAGCGCGGTTTAATTCATCTTCTCTCGTCCTCCCCTCGCGTCCTCCCCTCACGCGGCGCCGCCGACGCTGCCGACGGCGACGTCGACGACGGCGGCGTCGCGAGCGCGCAACTCGCCGCCGCCGCCGTCCGTCGCCTCTCTCGCGAACGCCTTCGCCGCCGCCCTCAGCGACGCCGCGTGCGGTGGCGGCGCGCGGTGCCCGTCCCCATCGACTCCGCCGCCGCCGCCGACGATCTCGTTCGCCGCCTGCGCGCACGCGCCGATGATCGCGCCGACCCGCCCCACGGCGTCCGCGTAGTCCGCGCTGCCGTCGCTCTCTTTTTGCGACTTGATCGCCGTCTTCGGATCCGACGACGCGTACTCGAACACGTCGATCGCGCCCGAGGCGTCCGCGCGGCTCCCGATCCCCGGCCGCATCACCCCCGGCGCTTGCCGCGCGATCACCGTCTCGCGCAGGACGGATCGCGCGAGTCGCAGCTTGCGCGTCGCGGAGCCCGGCATCGCGGCTAAAAACGCGCGCTTCGACGCCGCGTCCTTCAGTCCTCTCGTCTTCATGTAATTCCGCTTGCACGCGTCGTCGAGCTGCGTTCGGATCGCGACGAGCCGGCGGTCCGTCGTCCCGCCCGCCGTGGACGCCCCCGCGCGCTCGAGCGCGTCCAGGAGCTCGTCGACGTACGCCAGGAGGACGTGCGCGGCGGCGGCGACGTCTCTCGCGCCCGCGTCCTCGGCGCCGTTGGCGAGCTCGAGAAGTTCGACGAGGAACGCCGCGCGCTCGCCGTCCGTGGGGACGTGGTCCGCGATGAACCGGTACAGGAGCGAGTCGCGGAGGAGGCCGGTCGCCCACACGCCCGCGGCGACGCGCGCGGGCGTCGCGGGCGTCTCCGGGACGCCGTCGCTCGTCGGCTGGCTGGCGCCGTCCGCGGGCGGCGGCGTTTCCGTCTCCGCCGCGGCGTCCAGCGTCGTCGTTTCGGTGTTCTCAGATGCCGACGAAACGCCCGACGTTCGAGCGTTAAACACCGCCAGCCGCGCGTTCGCGTCCGCCGCGAACACGTCCACGGCGTGCAGAAAAAACAGCGTCGCGCCGAGCGGCGGCGCGACGGCCCGCGCCGCGCGCTCCCTCTTCTTCGCGCGCTCGCGCGCGCGCGCCTGCGACTGGCTTGGCGGCGCGTCCTCATCTCCCTCGTCCTCCTCGTCCTCCGATCCGTCGATCGCGCCGCGCGCTGCTCCGGCGTGTCCCGCGCGTCCGCGTCGCCGCGCGGCGCCGCCGCCGTCGCCGCGGCGTTCGCTCTCCTCCGACGCGTCGCACAGCCGCCAGAGCGTCTCCGGCTTGCCCGCCGCCGCCGCCATCAGCGCGGCGAACCGCCGCCAGTCCGCGGCGATCCCTCGCTCGCTCCCCGCGCCGCCCGCGCCGGCGTGGCCCTTCTTTGGCGTCCTGTCGCTGTGGTGGTCCCTCGCGCGCGCGTCTGAGGGTCGTTCCATACAAAGCATTGTCGGGGTGGAGTTCAAAGGCGTCAGTTGGAGTTGAAAGGCGTCGAGGGCGGGGATTGAAACCGAGGGGTGGGCGGACACAAGCGACGGGAAAAGTCCTTAAGGATCGGCGTTCACCACGCGAACGCGGTCGTATGGGGACCAGTGTATAGAACGCACCTGAGTCGATCGGGGTCCACGTCAGCTCGCACGTCGCCACCGCGGGCGTCGTCCCCGGACCGTCCGCGTCCGTTCCTCCGCGCGGCGTCGAATCGATCGGATTCGAGCGCGTCGTCATCACGATCTCCGCGGCCGGGTGCAGCGCGTGGACGCGCTTGAAGACGTCGATCGTCGCGCGCGCGAGCTTGGCGTCCTCGGATCGCGCGACGCGCGCGCGAAATTCGAACGCCTCGATCGATTCGTCCTCCTCGGCGTCGTCCGCCTCCGCGCGCGCGCGCCTCCTCCGCGTGGGCGCGAGCCGCCGCCGCATCAGCACGCGCGCGAGGCGCTCGTAGAAGTACTGCGGCGGGATCTGATCGCGCGCGTTCCGGAGGAGCGCGTCGAACGCGTTCACGAACTCGAACTCGCTGCGTCGCGCGTCGTCCTCGCCCTCGTCGCTCAGATTCCGAGATTTGAATCCGCGCTCCGCGCCCTCCGTCTCCAGGAACTTCACCGTGAACGCGTCGTAGACGTGCGGGACGACGCGCACGGTCAGAGGCGCGTCCGCGTCCGCGCCGCCCGCGCGCGTCTTAAGCTTCTTCGGCGGCCGCGCGAAGGACTCGAAGAGCCCGAGCTGTCGGCCGCGATCGCGCGGGCTGGACGCGCCGTTCGCTTTTTTCTTCTTCGCCGCGCCTCCCCCGCCCGCCGTCGCGCCACCCTTCGCGACGGGGGACGTCTTCGCCGCGGGCGCGCTCGCCGTCGCCGCGGGCGCCTTCTTCGAGCCTTTCGGGGGCATCGCGAACGGACGCGCGCTTCCCCGCCGCCGCCCGCGTGCCTCGGCGAGTGCGGACCGCCTGCGTCACACGTTGAAATGGAGCTCCGCCACTTGGCCGCTGGATATTTTATTCGCGCGCAGATCTCGGAGGCCTCGCCACTCCCTCGTACGCGCGCGACGATGTTCGCCGTCACCGCCTCCGCGCGCGCCGCGCCCGCCGCCGCCCCCGTGACCCTCCGCGCCGCGTCGTCGTCGTCGTCGTCTTCTTCTTCTTCTTCGCGCGGCGTCGCGCGCGTCGCCCCGCGCGGTTCGAGCGTCCGATCCCGCGCGTTCGGTTTCGGCAAAGAGTCTAAGAAGACGGAGGAGGCCGCCGCGGAGGACGAGGACGACGAGGACGACGCGGACGACGCGGACGGCGAGGGCTCCGGGATCGACTTCAAAGGCTTGAAGCAGCTCATCTCCATGGGCCTCGGCACGATCTCCGGGGACATCACGGAGATCAACTTCGACAAGGAGAACGCGTCGCGCGCGGTCGTCATGGAGCTCGAGGCGAACAACTTCGAAGACGCGGAGGGGAACCCGCTCTGGAAGCCGGACGACGTCGGGTTCGTCGGCGACGCGGAGGAGAGGACGCCGATCATGAACTACGTCGTTCCGGTGGTGTTGGGCGTCGGCGCCATCGGCGGCGTCGTCGCGACGCTGAACGCGTTGTAGAGCTCGCGTGCTTGTAAGAAGAGGATAAACTCGCGTGCGTGTGCGGCCATTCAGCGGATCTCGCGCGCTCGACGTCACTTCTCGCCGCGCGCCCCGCGTCCACCCCCCCGTGCATGGACGCGCTGCAACGCGGGATAGAATCGATTCGCAGAGCGACGGACGACGCTATACGCGCGAGCGCGAGGAGAGAGGCGGAGAAGGTCGTCGCGAGGAGTAGGCGCGAGGAGGCGACGGCGAGGGAGGAGGCGGAGGACGTTCGAAGAAGCGGAGGCGACGCCGAGGACGCGCGCGGGCGAGGGCGTCGCGCGCCGTACGACCCTCCGACGATCCCGCCGATCGAAGGCGAGCGCGAGCGCGAGCCGCCCGCGACGCCGCCGATCGCCCCCGGCTCGGTCGCGAGCGCGCGGAC
>Ga0181554_1001649_pt1 | contig 20830 bp, 24 predicted proteins | sample 011ome_16_FD_145602 | JGI IMG/M metagenome (GOLD analysis project Ga0181554, IMG submission 145602) | Coastal salt marsh microbial communities from the Groves Creek Marsh, Skidaway Island, Georgia - 011503CT metaG (spades assembly) | ecosystem: Environmental > Aquatic > Marine > Intertidal zone... | reverse complement strand
TCGGCGGCACCGTCGCGGAGTTCGAGACGGCGATGCGCACGGAGCTCGACCTCCCGGAGCGCGAGGCCCCCGGGGTGCAGTTCATCAAGATGATCGCGGAGCACGAGAAGTACAGGGACGCGCACAGTAACGCGACGAGGTCCGCGCCCGTGGTTGGATTATTCGGCGGCTCGCTCACGGGGGTCACCGCGCAGATGTGGGAAGTGCAGGACACGGAGGGACGCACGCGTCGGGAGTTCTCGGACGGGAGAGACGCGGAGGCGTACGTGCGGAAAAACGTGGAGATCAAGGTGACGAAGATGACGAACAAGATCAAGGCTGCGGCGGCGTTCACGAGCGCGATATCGGAGGATCAGCCGGGCGGGAAAGAATTGCGAGACGCCGCCAAAGCCGCCGTATCCGCGGCGGCGAAAGAAGAGGCCGCCGCCGCCGCTTCTAGCGCTTCAGGCTCTTCTTCCGGCCTGAAGTCGAACGTCGTGACGCATAAGGTGTGGACAAAGTACTGCGCGTTCGACTCCGAGGCTGCGATCGCCGTCGCGGCGGCGCGGCACACGCTCACCGCGGAGCAACTCCCGGCTCTCGATAAGCGTCTCGAAGACCTCGTCCGCGGGAAGACGAACGGCGAGCTGAAACCGCGGAAGAAGCGGCTGCGATCGCAGGTCCAAGACGCCGTGCAGGTGTTCGCGCAAGTCATCGAGGACGAGGACGGGATCTGCGTGTGCGATTTCATGAACGCGCTGACGCTGACGCCGATTCGCTCGACGCCGAAAGATTACGACGATTGGTCCGTCGACGCGAAGCTCGAGTGGAAGCGCAAGGCGTACTTCGAGACGAAAAACCTAAACTTCAAGCTCCTGAAGGACGAGCCCGTGGTCATGCTCGGCACCGCGCTGCAAATCATGCGCCCGCTGCGCCCGCGCGTGATCGTCGTCGTCGACCGCAGGACGATGGAGAACACGTTGCGTAACTTGCGCGAAGACGCGGCGAACGGCGGGAAAGGGCTGCGACACCTGTACCCCGCGATGGGCTGGGTCATCGTCCCGAACGGCACGGACATCGCGAAGGCCAAGGCGAGCTTCATGATCGCGCTCGCGAGGGTGCTGCACCGGCACTCCATCGGCGTCGTGTGCTCGGGCGGTCAAGGCGTGTTGAACCAGATGCATCTCTCGGCGTTGTGGGACGTCCCGATGATGGTCCTGCACGGCTCGGGGCGGATGTCGGACATCTGGATGAAGATGTGGCCGAAGCGGCTCGTGCAAGGGTTCGACGCGGATAACGTCCAGGACCTGTTGCAGGCGTGCGGTGGGTACCAGATCGACATGCAGAGCGCGCATCAGGTGCGTGAAATTTTGAAGAAGGGCAGCATCATGCTGCACAAAATCTACGAGAGCTCGAACGCGTTCGAACGTCTGTTCCGCATCGAGCTCAGCGGCGACCAGCTCATCGAGACCGCGCTCCGGCGCTTGTCCTCGTACGGCCGCACGATCAAGGTGTACGCCAAGTATAAGAAGCCGCTCGCCGCGATGGCGTTGTACGTCGGACTCGCGGCGACGTTCGCGTCCGTGTTCGTGTCCAACATCGAGGTGTTCGGGTCAGACTCCAATCAACAGTACTCCAAGACGACGTTCACGTGGATCGCGGTCATCGCGCCCGCGATCCTCGTGATCCTGAACAGCATCGAGAACTTCGTGAACCTCAACTCGATGCTCGTCATCGCGGAGCGCGCCAAGGCGAAGGTCGAGTCGATGCTGCACATCTACCGCCTGCGCGCGTTGCAGTTCAGCGACAACTTCATCGACGACGAGCGCGAACGACGCGCGGAGCTGACGCGTCTACAGCGAGCGATAAAGCGCGGAGGCAAGCTCAAGCCGAAGGACCGCTCGCCGCGCACGAGAGTCCGCGCGGGCGGGATGGAGACCGACAGCGACGACAGCGACGGCGGCGGCGAGGAAGACGGTCAGGAGAGCGGCGACATCATCACGTCGCGTCAGGCGAAGCTCGCGCAGTTCCTCGAGCGGATCAACAAGGACTTCAGCGAGTCCGGCGCGGTGCTTCTCGAGCTGTCCAAGCTCGCGGCGCGGGGCACCGGCCCGTCGACGCGCCACCAGAACATGGAGGGCAAGGGTGTTCTGCAGTCGCTGAAGCACCGCCGTCGGGTCCCGTCGAAATCGCGCGCGCAGAGGCAGACGAGGCCCGTCGTGCCCGATCCCGACGTCGCCGACGACAGCGACGACGACTTGAACCCGAACATGATGTCGCCGCTGTCGATGCTCGACAGCATGACCGGGCCGATGGTGCGGAACCTGCATCAGGCGCAGGCGGACGCGCTGCGGGCGAGCGGGTTGCGAGACTTCCGAGGCGGCGAATACGGCGGCGACGTCGTGAGCGTTCCCGGCGCGCGGTTCTCGAGAGACGCGCAGACGGTGTTGGACGTCAATGGACGGCGCGTCGACGTCCCGGGCGTCGGGATTCGCACCGAGGGCGGCGGCGGCGTGACCGTCCCGGACACGCGCGCGCGGTTGCCTTCCAGCGGCGAGATCACCGACGCCGCGATGGACGCGGGGCCGATGACCGACGAGGACCGGCGCTCGATGGAGTTTCTCCTCCGTCGCGCGGGCGTTGACCCCGCCAACATCCCCGGTCTGCCGCGGTTCGACGGCCGGCAGATCGGCGCGGAAGGCGGGGAGTACGGCCTCGTTCCGCCGGTGAACTACGACCTGTTGACCCCGCGGTCGTTCGAGACCCCCGGGATGGAGCTCGCGCTCCCCGGGTACGACCTCGGGTTCGGCGGGACGGAGGTGCGTTCTACCTCACACTGGTTCCCATACGACCCCGTTCGCGTGGTGAACGCCGTTTCTTAAGGACTTTATCTCCCGGCGGGCGTTTCTCTCCGCCCAGGGTCCCTCGCTTTCAATACCCGCCCTCGGCGCCTTTCAACTCCGCTTCTGACGCCTTTCAACTCAACCCCGACGTTCGCAGTTTTCCACGCCGAGGGCGAAGATCCCCGACGGCGACGCCGCCGCGGACTATCTCGAGTCGCGCGGGCGCAGAGGGATCGACCGCGGCGCGAGAGCGCTTCGCAACCGCGCGCCGAAGACGCCGAGCTCGGTGCAGAAGCTGCGCGCGCGCGGGAAGGTGGCGGCGGCGAAGGCGGACGAGGCTGGGAGGATGTTCGGGCTGTTCTTCCCGCCGCCGAAAAAGCGGACGTCCGCGCAGGTCTGTACACTGGTCCCCATACGACCGCGTCGGCGATGTGGACGCCGTTCCTTGAGGACTTTTTCACCCGGCGGCGTCTCTCTGCGCCCAGGGTCCCTCGCTTTCAATCCCGACACACCTCGAAGCCTTTCAACTCCGCTTCTAATGCCTTTCAACAACTCCACCCCTATCTCTCGCAGGAAGCCGCGGCGGCGCGAGAGGAGCTCAAAGAGTTCGAAGAAAGCGCGTGGCAAGCGTCCACGCGCGAGTACGTCCGGTTCCGTCTCTCGCTCAAGCTCGCGGAGTTTCGAAGGATGCACGCGGTCTTATTCCGCCAGAGCCTCCTCATGCAGCTCATCATGTACCTGCTCAGGTGCGTTCTATACACTGGTCCCCATACGACCGCGTTGGCGTGGTGAACGCCGATCCTTAAGGACTTTTGCCGTCGTCTCTCTCCGCCCATCCCTCGCTTTCAATCCCCGCCCTCGACGCCTTTGAACTCCGTCTGACGCCTTTCAACTCCACCCCGACATTCGCTCGTATGGAACGGCCCCCAGCGCCGCCGGTTCGGTGCTCGCGACCATCGGCATGGCGGAGTGGGTCGCGCTCACCGTCGCCGTCGGCCAAGCCGCGCAGCAGTGGCTCCGAGAGAACCGCATCGAGGAGCAGCGCATCGCGTACCGGCAAGCCAGCGCGGAGCTCGCGGACGCGAAGATGAAGTGGGAGGCGGTGCCGATGGAGAAGCGCGCGATGCAGAGTAAGATCGACGAGCTCGTGTTGCGGGTCGAGACGGCTATTGTGAGCGTGGTTGAGCCGCTGCCGCAGTCGTGTAACTGCCCGAGCTTGGAGGTGCTCGTGGAGAGGAGCGAGAGCGCGGAGGAGGGGGAGGAGAAGAAGAAGGAAGGGAAGGGGTTGGAGATTTGATTTATTTATCGATTGATTGATTGATTGATTGATTGACGACGGCGGCGGCGGCGGCGGCGGCGGCGCGAGATAATTATTTAATGTGACCACTCCACGTCCTTTCACCGCCGTTTCGTCGCGACAGTTTCGTCGACCGCCTCGATCCGATCGCCTCCACGGAGAGTCCGACTTCGATCGAGGCGCCGCGCGCCCTCTCGCGCCCTCCGAACGTCCCGCGCGTCGTCACTCTCCACGCGCGCGCCGCACGCCCTCGGCCTCTCTCTCCCGCCTCCCTCCTCACCCTCGCCCCCGCGCCCGCCCGCGCGTCATGACGATCGACTTCTCCAAGAGCGGCGTCCCCCGCGCCGCGAACACGTTCACGCTGCGCGACCTCCAGGAGACGTGCGTCGCGAAAGGCTTCAAGAAGGCGGACGCGGACTCGAGCAAGCCGCTCGCGCAGGTGGCCGACGTGCACACCTTCTTCACGTCTCTGGGCGTGACGTCCATGAGCACGTTCAAGAAGCGCTTCAACGAGGAGAAGCTCCCGGACCCGTACCCGGGGATGACGCCGCTGATCGCGGAGAAGGTAAGTGCGCGCGCGCGACGAACGACGACGAGCGAGAGGACGTCGCGACCGGTCGTCTCCCGCGAGGCGACCGAAGGACTCTTTTATTTTCGGAACCGCTTCTGTTCGAGACCAAAACTAAGACCAAAACCAAAACCAAAACCAAAACCAAAACCGCCGCCGCCGCCGCCTTCTGTTCCGCGCTCACCCCACCCCGCCCTCCGCCCCCCCCCCTCCTCCGCGCGCGCGCAGGACAAGCCCAAGGTGGAGAAGATCACGTGGGACGTCCCCGACGTCAGCGAGTACTACACCCTCGCCGGGGAGTGGGAGAACATGAAGTGGAAGCTGCTCCCGAAGCCCGGCGGCGCCGTCATGAAGCCGGAAGACTGGCGCGTGCCGCCTCCTCCCGGTTTCCGCGCCAAACCCTGTACCCTATACCCTAAACGCGGACCCTAACCCACCTATACCATACCCCCAGGTACAAGATCTGGGCCGCGCAGCAGCAGGTCGAGAAGGGCGACAACCCCGAGCCCCAGCAGCCGATGTGGGCGGAGACGGGTGGGATGGACTTCACCGGCCGCGAGAAGTGGAAGGCGTGGATGGCGCTCCGAGGCGCGGACGTGCACCAGGCGAAGGAGGCGTTCTGCCAGTCGTACGGCCGCGCGATGGCGCCGGAGCGGAAGGAGATCAACTTCAGGAAGTACGGCTGAGACGACGACGACGACGAAGACAGGGTCGCGTCCGGCGGAGAGCGTTTCATTTTTTCGACTCCTCTTCCGAGTCCCGGCCACGCGATGAATGACAGCGACAGGAAAATTCACAACGACGACGTCCCGTCCCTCGCGCGCTCGTCCCTCCTCACTTCGCGATGCGTCGACGCGCGTGTGACGTCGCGGGGCGCCTCGCGCGCGGCGCGACGCGCCGCGCGGCGTCCTCATCCGGCGACGCGTCGTCGTCGTCGTCGTCCTCGGCGGCGAATTCGGCGGCGGCGCGCGTCGCCGTCGCCGCCGCCGCGAGGGACGACGGCCTGTCCCTCCGCGACTTTCTGCCGAAATCTTCGTCGTCGTCCGACGCGATCGCGTGCGGCGCCGCCGGGTCCGCGTCGGGCCAAAGCGCGATCAGGGTCCCCCCTCGCGCGGCCGGGATGAACGTGTCCACGTCATCATCCGATGCTCCGGCGTCGTCGTCGTCGCGCCCGGACGACGACCAGCGCCGTCGAACCGCGTTCATCGAGACGTACGGTTGTCAGATGAACGTCAGCGACAGCGAGATCGTCGCCTCCGTACTCCAGTCGAATCGCTACGTCGTCGTGGACGACGTCGACGCCGCGGACGCGGTGCTCGTCAACACGTGCGCGATACGCGACGGCGCGGAGGCGAAGATCTGGCACCGCCTGAGGCAGCTCAAGCGCGAGTGGAAGGACGCGAAGAGTCGCGCGATTCGATCCGCGCTGAGACGCGGCGAGAAGCCGCCCGCGGGAGGTGCGTTCTATGTCACACTGGTCCCCGTGCGACCGCGTCGGCGTGGTGAACGCCGATCCTTAAGGACTTTTCCCGTCGTCTCTCTGCGCCCATCACCCCTCGCTTTCAATCCCCGACCCTATGACGCCTTTCAACGCCAACTGACGCCTTTCAACTCCACCCCGATATCATCGCTCGTATAGACGCGCCCGTCGTCGGCGTGCTGGGATGCATGGGCGAACGTCTGAAGCACAAGCTGCTCGAGACGGACGGCCTCGCGGACCTCGTCGCGGGGCCGGACGCGTACAGGGACCTCCCGCGGTTGATCGACGTCGCGCGCGGTGCGTGGAGCGGCGGCGGAAGCGTGGAGGCGGCGATCAACGTCCAGCTCAGGCGCGTTTTGTCGTACGCTGGCTCCGCGTCGGCGTCGTGAACGTCGATCCTGAAGGACTTTGCTCCCCGGCGGCGTCTCTCTCCCCCCATCGCCCCTCGCTCACAATCCCGACACACCGCGACGCCTTTCAACTCCGCCCCTGACGCGCCTTTCAACTCCACCCCGACGTTCGTCGCTTTGAACGATGGAACGCACCTCATCAGCGAGGACGAAACCTACGCGGATGTGAAACCCGTCCGCGCGAACGACGCGGGGCCTTCCGCGTTCGTGAGCATCATGCGCGGGTGCAACAACATGTGCGCGTTCTGCATCGTGCCGTTCACGCGCGGGAGGGAGCGGTCGCGGCCGAGGGCGTCCATCGTGGACGAGGTGAAGAGGCTGGTCGACGAGGGGAGGAAGGAGGTGGTGCTGCTGGGGCAAAACGTCAACTCGTACGCGGACGCTTCGGGCGCGTTCTATCTCACACTGGTCCCCATACGACCGCGTTCGCGTGGTGAACGCCGATCCTTAAAGACTTTTCTTCCCAGCGGCGCATCTCTTCGCCCAGGGTCCCTCGCGTTCAATCCCCGCCCTCGACGCCATTCAACTCCGCTTCTGACGCCTTTGAACTCCACCCCGATATCATCGCTCGTACGGACCGTCGACCTCCAGACGGCGGGGTCGCGATCGGGCTCAGAGCGGGCGCCGCTACTACCGGTGAAAGGGGAGACGCGACGTCGTCGTCGACCGCGACCGCGGAGGACGCGTTCGGGACGTACTACGCGAGAGGGTTCAAGTCCGTGTACAAGCCGGGGGCGCGGCGGGAGAACGCGTTGCTCTTCGCGGAGCTTCTCGACGAAGTCGCCGGCGTCGACCCGGAGATGCGCGTCCGCTTCACGTCGCCGCACCCGAAGGACTTCCCCGACGACGTCTTGAACGTCATCGCGTCCAGGCCGAACGTGTGCAAGCAGCTGCACATGCCCGCGCAGAGCGGCAGCACGACCGTGTTGGAGCGCATGCGGCGCGGGTACACGAGGGAGGCGTACGTGGATCTGGTGCGCCACGCGCGCGAGCGCGTTCCGGGCGTCGCCGTCTCGAGCGACTTCATCAGGCGCGTTTTGTTCTAGTTAGTATCACACTGGTCCCCATACGACCCCGTCCGCGTTGTTGTGAACGCCGTTCCTCGTGGGCTAAAGTCTTTCTCTCCCGGCGTGCGCATCTCTCCGCCCATCACCCCTCGATGGTATGGTTTCAATCCCGACGCGCCGCGACGCCTTTCAACTTCAACCGACGCGCCTTTCGACTGACTCCGCCCCGACTTCACCATACAGCGGCTTTTGCGGGGAAACGGAGGACGAACACGCGGACACGGTGTCGCTGATGAATCTCATGCGATACGAGCAGGCGTTCATGTTCGCGTACAGCATGCGAGAGAAGACCGCGGCGTCCAGGCACCTGGTGGACGACGTCCCCGAGGAGACGAAGAAGCGGAGGCTGGCGGAAGTGATCGCCGCGCAGCGCCGGGGGTGCGTTCTATCTCACATTGGTCCCCATACGACCGCGTGGGCGTGGTGAACGCCGATCCTTAAGGACTTTTGCCGTCGTCTCTCTCCGCCCACCCCTCGGTTTCAATACCCGCCCTCGACGCCTTTCAACTTCAACTGACGCCTTTCAACTCCACCCCGACATCGCGACAGCGCGGAGGAACGAAACGCCGACGAAATAGGCGTCACGCACCTGGTGCTGATCGAGGGGACGTCGAAGCGGTCGGACGCGGAGTACACGGGGCGGACGTGCACGGGGAAGCGCGTGATCGTCACCGCGGCGAGAACGCGCGAGGCGTACGCGCGACGACAACGAACCCTGGGTAATAAGGGAGAGGCGTCGTCGACCGCATCCGTATCGTCGCGCGAGGACCGCGACTACTACGGAGGCGTCGGGAGCGACGTGGACGTGACCCCGGGCGAGTACGTCGCGGTGCGCGTCGAGAAGGCGAACGCGTCGACGTTGTTCGGATCGCCCGTCGCGCGGACGACCGCGGCGGGGTTCCACGCGCTGCACGGCGCGTCGTGGTGGGCGGACGGCGGGGAGCCGCGATAGCGGCGCGGCGTACGGCGCGGCGCGTAGTCATCGTATTTATCGTATACCTTCGTTTCCTCGCTCGTTACCTTCGAGGTACTGTGAAAGTACAGCAGCGCTCCTGATAGCGTTCGGAGTATCACGCTACGTACGTGTTGATCCGTCCACACTCAGCATCACGCGATGACGCGCACGCCGCGCGCCTCGAACTTCCGCTTCACGCTCGCGATCGTCTCTCTCGACGGCGTCCGCCCCCCTCGCATCGGGTACGTTACTCCCATCTCTTTCCACTTGTACTCGCCGAACCTGTGGTACGGCAAGAGCTCCACGCCCTGGACGTTCGCGTGCGCGTCGCACAACGCCGCGACGCCGGCGATCTCGTCGTCGCCGTCGGTCGCGATGGCGCGGAAGAACGCGGCTCGATCCTCGGGCGGCGGCGGCGTCGGCGGCGGCGTCGGGCCGGAAGAACCGCCTACTAAGGGCCGTTCCATACGAGCGATGATTTCGGGGTGGAGTTGAAAGGCGTCAGAAGCGGAGTTGAAAGGCGCCGAGGACGGGGATTGAAAGCGAGGGACCCTGGGCGGAGAGACACGCCGGGAAAAGTCCTTAAGGATCGGCGTTCACCACGCGAACGCGGTCGTATGGGAACCAGTGTGAGATAGAACGCGCCTAAATCCTCGTCCTCCGGCGCCCATCGCTCCGGCGGCGACATCAGCACGAACCGGATCCACGTCTCGATCCCCCGCGCTCGCGTCGCGGCCAAGAAGCTCAGCATCTGTCTGAACGGCCGGTCGTCCGCGGACCCGGTGATGCGCGCGTGCTTACTCGCGATGGAGCTCTTGACGCACAGAAGGACGAGGTCCACGCGCGGAAGGACGACGTCCCACCCGGCGCTCGTGCCCCCCGCCGCGGTGTCGATCGCGGCGGTCAGTCCTCTCGCGCGCGCGAGATCGCAGAGCTCGGCCGCGAACGCCGGCTGCGATCGCGCGGACGGAGAGGAGAGAGAGAGGGGACGCGGACGAAGTGGGGAGTGGTGAGGGGGGGTACGGCTCGTGCGAAGCGCGAGAGGGGACGGACGGGACGCTCGAGACGCGACGACGACGACGACGCGCCTGTAGCAGCGGCTCGCCCCCCGACAGCGTGATCCCGCCGCCGCTCGCCGCGTAATACCGCGCGTTCCTCTGTATCCGCGCGAAGACCTGTTTCGCCGTCATCGACGCGCCCGAGCGCACGGACCAGCTGTCTGGGTTACAACAGAAAACACAGCGCTTCTCGCACCCTTGCAGGAACACTATCGCGCGTACGCCGTGCCCGTCCACCGCGGTGAAGCTGTCGACGCTGTGCACGCGGCCTCGGACGTCGCCCAGGTCCTCGATATCGCGCGGCGCGGGCGGCGGGCGGGGGGATGAGGACGTCTTCGTCGCGGGGTCGTCTTTTCGGTCTTTTTCTCGGCGGCGCTCGTCGTCTTCGTCCGCGGTCTTCTTCGCTCGCGGCGGGGCGTCGTCGCGCCGCGTCGCCGCGGACGCCCCCGCGGCGCGCGGCGTCGCGTCGTCGTCGCGGTCCATCGATCGATCGTTTGTTCGTTCCTTCGTTCGCCGGCGACGACGCGCGCGCGCGAGGGACGCGGCCGCCGACGACGACGACGCGCGCGCGATAGAGACGCGCCTCGGACGCCTCCGAAACCTTTTCCCTCCCGCGCGAAAGACGCGAGGCGTGGAGTGGATCACGCGCCTCGCGCCAGGCACTGCAAGCCGGGCGGTCTCATCACGTGTCCGAGTCATCAATCTCTCTGCTGCAGATAACGAGAGAAGAGATTCTGTTCCGTCGCTCTGATCCGCGCACACCGACGCCGCACCACCGACGCGCGCACGGTACGTCTCGACGCGTTCGCGTCGCGCGCTGTCCCCGCGCGCGCGTCGCGTCGCGATCCCGCGCGATTCGCATCGCTCGCGCGCGTTCGTCCGCCTCTCCGAGCGCGCGATCCGAATTGAATCCGAACCGCGCTCGTCATCATTAACGATCGATCTCCTTCCTCTTCCCCCGCATTCAACATCCAACCGCAGACTTCATCCGTCCCCGCGCCCCCCCGCGCTCGCGCTCCTCTCTCGACCACCGTCAAGCCACGCTCGCAGAATGGCCGCCTCCGCACTCAACGCGTCTTCGGTTTTCCTCGGCTCGCGCGTCGCGACCCCGTCGACGCGACGCGCATCGCGATCCAAGCGCGCCTCAAAAGTCGCCGTCCGCGCGAAGCAGTGCGAAGAGTCCGACCTGATGGCGAAGTACCCCGAGGGCGGACCCGTGTTCAGGGTGTCCATCGACTGCACCATGGGCACGAACAGCACGGGGATCGTCATGAAGGAGGGCGACGAGGGACGGCCGGAGGTGAGCGCGATTCGACCGGGCGGGACCGCGAAGAACAAGCTCAAGGTGCGCGCGGCGCGCGACGGACGGACGTCCCAGCCCTCGGTTCTTTTTCGAGAGGATTCTTACTCTTTCTCTTTCGTCGAAATAGCCGCCGTCATGATGCGTCGCGCGCGAACCGAACACATCGTGACGACTGACCGATCGATCGATCGCGCCCGCCTCACCCTCTTCATCTTCCTCTTCCCCTTCCCCTTCCCCGCGCGCAGATCGGCGACGTGTGCCTGGGCGTGACGTACACGGAGCTCGTCGCCGACCCAAACAACAAGACGCTAAACTGGGGCACGCCGCAAGTCGGATGGTTCGACACGGAGGGCGAGAAGTACCAGGTGTCCATCGCGGCGATGGAGACTAACTCTACGACGCTCGACATGATCATGTTCCGGCCGGAGTGATGAGCGACGCCGTGAGTCATCGCGCGACGACGGACGGACGGACGGACGGCGAAGAAGAAGAAGAAGAAGAGGAAGAAGAAGAAGAAGAGGAAGATACATCGCCCGCGCGGCGGGTACAGTATTTATGATCGATCGTCGTCGACGACGATCGCCCGCGCGGGTACAGTATGTATTTTTAATCGATCATCATCAACAACAACAACACGATATGATAGTGTACCAACAACTCGTTCGCGACTACAGTGAGGTTTACCCTATGACGCGCGCGTCCGTCGCGCGAAACAATAATCATCGCTCCCCCCCCTTGAAACCTCAACCTCAACCTCGACCTCAACCTCCTACCACCCGAGCGCCCTCGCCACCGTCCCGAACAGCGCGCCGTCCGCCGCCGCCACGACGCCGTCGACGTTCCCCGGCGCGCCTCTCTCTTCCCCGCCGTACGCGTACGCGTTCCCGCGCTTCGCGTCCACCAGCCACCCCCCGCGCCCCACCCCGCCCGGCGTCTGCAGCGCCCGCAGCAGCGCCTCCCCCGCGCACGTGTCCCACCGCTTCGTCCCCGGCTTCGGGAACACCCACGCGTCGACGCAGCCGTCGAGCATCAGCGCGATCTTACCCCCCGCGCCGCCGACGCGGACGACCGCGTCGGGTTTCAGACGCTCGATCGCGCGCTCGATCGCGGGGCCCGCGTGCGACCGCGTCGTCGCGACGGTGAGCTTGAACGCCGACGCGTCGGGCGCGCGCGCGGGCGGATGCACGGGCGTCGCGGCGAGCGCGCCGCCGTCGCCGCCGAACTTCTTCGTCGTCGGGGCGTGCGACCACACCCCGAACCCGACGCCGCCCCACAGCGTGCGTCCACGGTCGCCGCCGACGAAGGGTTGGTGGATCACGCCCGCGACGGGGACGCCGTCGACGGCGATGCCGATGAGCGACGTCACGCCGCCGCGGTGCTCCGGTCCTTCGACGTACTCCCTGGTGCCGTCCAGAGGGTCGACCCACACGGTTATCTCGCCGCCCTGTCCGCCGCCGGACGACGACGAATTCGTCGTCGGTAACTGAATCTCCCACGCCGCCACCTGCGCGGCGGCGACGTCGAGGTCCTCCATCGAGATCGCCTCGTCGACGACGTCGCCGTCGCCGCCGGGGTTCTCGTCGAGGGCGCCCTCGAGAGCTTCCTCGCCCAGCACGACGACGGCGTCGCCAAACTTTCGACGCAGCGCGTCGCAGATCATCCGCTCCGAGCGACGGTCCGCCGCGGTCTGCGGGTCCGTCGCGAATCCGTTTGATGATTTGACCGCCGTTTGCCCGCCGTTTGCCGCCTTGTCCTTCACGCGCTTTTCGCCGCCTTTCCCGCCAAAAGAAGTAAAACAATCTTCTCCGGAGGACCCGGACGCGACGTCGCGTATGATCCCCCCCGCGACGTCCGCGAGCAGCAGCGAGACGCCCAGCACTTCCGCGACTGTGGTGTGGTAAGAAAAGGAGTTCATTCATCGGTCAGTCAAAAGGGACCACCGATCAACGCGGTCAAACGTTGAAACCACGCGAAGGGAAAAGCGTTCGCGGTGTACGACACGACGACGCGCCTGTTTTCCGCGTCTCGTTTCTCTCCGCGGCTTTCGCTCTCGACTCCATCGCGTCCAGCGCGCGCGCGGCTTTGCGAACGAGCCACGTCAGGTGCGGCATCGACCGACGCGCGATGCCGTAATTTTGCTTCGGCGCGTTGTGCGCCATCCGCTCCGGGGTCAACTCCCCGAACACGCTCCCCGCGCAGTACCTGAGGATCGAGGGTCCACACGAGCGATGATGTCGGGGTGGAGTTGAAAGGCGTCAGAAGCGGAGTTGAAAGGCGTCGAGGTGTGTGCGTCGGGATTGAACGCGAGGGACCCTGGGCGGAGAGAAACACACTCCGTGAGAGAAAGTCCTTAAGGATCGGCGTTCACCGCGCCGACGCGGTCGTATGGGGACCAGTGTGATACTAGCTAGAACGCGCCTGAGATAATCCGCCGCGTGCACGTCCAAATCCTCTCTCAAATCCGTCGCCGTGAACGCGTCCGCGGCGGCGTGATGCCCGCGCGCCCTCAGCCGTCGCGTCAACTCCGCGTGGTACGCCTCCACGAGCTCGTCCACGCGCGTCAGAGCGTCCATGGACAGCGACGTCGCGAGAAAGTACAGCAGGTCGTGCGCGACGGCGCCGGGCCCGACCCACTGCCAGTCGATCACCACCGGATCGGGATCGGGGTCGCCCTCCGCCGCGGGGTCGGACGCGTCGACGGCGTGTATCGGGAAGATGACGTTCGCGGCTTTCAGGTCGCCGTGCACGAGCGTCTGAGGGTCGAGGGTCCATACGAGCGAACGTCGGGGTGGAGTTGAAGGCGTCAGAAGCGGAGTTGAAAGGCGTCGAGGTGTGTCGGGATTGAAAGCGATGGGTGGACAGAGAGATACGCCGGGAAATGTCCTTAAGGATCGGCGTTCACCACGCGAACGGGGTCGTATGGGGACCAGTGTGGTAACAGAACGCGCCTGCGCGCCTCGGCGGTTCGCCGCGCGCGAGATGGCGGGCGCGGCGGCGGCGAGCCGCGCGCCGACGTCGCGGTGCTCGATCAGCGTCGGGTCCTCTGGAAACGCGGTCACGAGCTTGTTCCACTCCGAGACGATGCGCGGGACGTCGTCGACGCGCTTCTCCAGGGTCCAGTACCCGCCTCTCGCCCACAGATTTTCAAACGCGGACGGCGGCGGGGAGTCGCTCAGGCCTCTCCAGTGCCGCGCGTGGAACGCGCCCTGCCAGCGAACGATTCGCATCGCCTCGTCGAAGGTGAGTCCCATCTTACACGCCGCCGCGTCCGCCGCCTCCTTGTCGACGTGCAGAAGCGATGTCGGGGTGGAGTTGAAAGGCGTCAGTTGAAGTTGAAAGGCGCCGAGGGCGGGGATTGAAAGCGAGGTGTGGGCGGAGAGAGACGCCGGGAGAAATCCTTAAGGAATGGCGTTCACCACGCGAACGCGGTCGTATGGGGACCAGTGTATAGAACGCACCTCGTGAACTTCGCCCAAACGCCGCGCCCCCGCCGCGCTTCGGTCGCCGCCGTGCGCGTCGGACATGACGATTACGAACGCGTCGCCGTGATGGTCGCCCTCGACGAGCGTCGTGCTCGGGATCGCCCACCCGTCCGCGGCGGGATCGTACGTCACGCACGGCGCGCGACTCGAGTCGTTTCCGCGCGCCTGGGGTGAAGTTCATAGGCGTCAGTCGGAGTTGAAAGGCGCCGAGGGCGGGTATTGAAAGCGAGGTGTGGGCGGAGAGACGCGCCGGCGAAAGTCCTTAAGGATCGGCGTTCACCACGCCAACGCGGTCGTATGGGGACCAGTGTATGAACGCGCCTCCACGACGTCGCGATAAAACGCGCACTCGTTCGCGAACGATCTGCGCGTTCGATCGCGCGCGGCGTCGTCCCTGAACGTCACGACGTTCAGGTCCACGGTCTTGATGACCAGGTGCTGGAACGCCGTCGCACTTCTGGAAGCGGCGGCGGCGTCGGCGTCGGCGTCGTCCTCCTCGCGCATGTACGCGGGCGGCCCGCGCGTGCGCACCGTGACAGGGATCGCGCACGCGTTCGGCTGGACGACGATCGCGTCGTGATGCACCTCGACCGCTCGCGCGAGGACGCCGCCGCGCTTGAGCGCGTCGAGGACGAACGCGTCGAGGTTCACGGGGACCGCGTTCGGCATCGCTGGTGCGGCGGCGGCGGCGGGGTGGGGCTTCGCGGAGTTCGCGGGCGGCGCGCGGTCGGATGAATCCGCCGAGTGCGGACCGCCGTCCGCGGCGGTGCCCTCCCCGCCGCTCGACGCGACGCCGCGCGGATTCGACGCGGCGCGAGGGACGACGCGAGACGACGCGGTCGCGCCGCTGCGCCGCGCGGGGCGCGGAGGCGACGGAGAAGCGCCGGCGCGCGCGCGAGTCGGCCGAATGTCGCGAGGACGCGCGCGGCGGCGCGCGCGGGTGTGCGAGCGCGGCGTCGACGCGTTTTGATGAGCCGAGTGGTCAGGTGCCGGCTCCGCGCCGCGTCAGCCTCCTGTCCGCAGCACAATTTTCGGGTGCGTTCTACGTTGCAAACGTATTTCACCCATTGGTCGGTTTCAACACTTGATCGCATCTCCTTTCAACTGACCGATGAAAATTGTTTTCGTGGTACGACGCGAAACCCTCATCAGACGTTACGGCTCGAGAAAACGCTTCGCCTCCCCACATCGCCCATCGCGCGAAGGCGCGTCGAACCGCGCGAGCGGCGCCGGCGATGACGACGCGCGGCGACGCCGCCGCCGCCGACGCCGATCGCGCGTCCCCCTCCTCCTCCTCCTCCTCGATGGCGACGGCGACGGCGACCGATCCGTTCGCGATCCTCGGCGTGGACCGCGCGACCGCGGACGCGTCCATCGCTCGCGCGTCGTTCCGCGCGCTCGCGCGGCGCGCGCACCCGGACAAGGGCGGCAGCGCGACCGCGTTCGACGCGCTGCGCGTCGCGCTCGATCGCGCGCTCGAGGAAATCGAGATCGCGCGCGGCGGCGGCGGCGGCGGCGGCGGGGACGGCGCGCGTCGGTACGACTGGCGCGCGGGGAAGGCGACGAGGCGCGATGATGAGGCGAGCGCGCGACGCGAGACGACGCGACCGACGCGAACGCCGATTCCGCCCTCTCAGCGCTCGCCCCAAACCGCCGCCGCCGCCTTTGAAGCGCCGCCGCGCGTCCGACCGAGCGCGCGGCACGTCTCGTCGCACGCCGTCGTCGCCGTGGCGTGCAGCTCGGCGTCCGCGGGAGGAACGCGAGGGGCCGGGCTCGTCGCCGCGGCGTCGCTCGCGGGGGGCGTCGTCCTGTGGGATCCGGCGACGGGGAAGATCCTCGACGTGAACGACGGAGCCTTCGCGTCGGAGAAAGATGTGTCGGAGAAAGAGTCGGAGAAAGATTCGCCGCCGGCGAATGATGAAGAGACGCGTGGACCCTCGACGAATCGCGTCGCGTCGGACGTGTGGTTCTCCGATGGCGGCGACGTCCTCGCGTGCGCGTTCGCGGACGGCGGCGTCCGCGTGTTCGACGTCGGCGGCGGCGGCGGCGGCGGCGGCGGTTCGAATTCCACCGGTTCGAAGAATCTGAATCTGAATCTGAATCTGAATCGTCACACGGATCTGAAGGGCCACGCCGAGCGCGTCACCTCGCTGTGCTTCGCGCGCGGGGACGCGATCGTCGTCACGGCGAGCGCGGATCGAACCGCGAAGGCGTGGCGCGTGCGAGACGACGCCACCGGACGACTCGTCGCCGCCGCCGCGACGCGTCCGTTTCTGGATATGAACCGTCACGCCGCGGCGCTCACGTGCGTTACGCCGTGCGGGTATGGACCTATCAGCGGGCAACACGTCATCACCTGCGACGCGCGCGGAGGGTGGAGGGTATGGTCCCTAGTCACGGGGAAGTGCGTCAAGAAGACGACGTGGGGCGGCGACCGAGGCGCGGACGGCATCACGAAGTGCGTCGCGCTTCCTTCGAAACCCACTTCCTCGAAACAACAACAAACGAAACGCACCGATGAAGAGCTTTACGACGAAGGCGACGACGACGACGACGACATCGTGCGGTTCGCGACCGCGCACTACTACGTCGACGAGGACGCGAGCAGGATACTCGTTTGGGAGGTGTCCCTCGGCGAAAGCCCTTCTCCGTCGCGGCGGGTGTGTCCCACGCACTGGTCCCCATACGACCGCGTTCGCGTGGTGAACGCCGATCCTTAAGGACTTTGCCCGGCGCGTCTCTCCGCTCACCCCTCGGTTTCAACGCCCGACCTCGGCGCCTTTCAACTCCAACTGACGCCTTTGAACTCCAAAGGTGGACGGCTACGTGCTCGAGATTCCCGGGAGAGGCCGGACGCTCGACGGCAGAGTCTCGGACGCGACGCTCGCGGTCCGACCGACCGCGCGCGCGCTCGGCGGGCGGGAGCCACGTTCAAATTCAAATTCAAATTCGACAGATTCGACAGACGACAGCTCGGACTCGGACTCGGACCTCGACGACGGCGTCCTCCTCGCGTGCGGCTCGCGCGGGTGGATCGCCGCTCGCGGCGCGTCCACCGCGTCGCCGCTCTACGCGCTCGACCGCGAGCACCCCGTGACGGTTCAAGTTTTTAAGGGTAAAGGATATGAACCGTCGCACAGCGTCCACAGGGTGGTGACGTCCCCGTGCGGGAGGTTTTTCGCGTCGTGCGGCGAGGACGGCGCGGTGGGCGTCTTCGACGTCGGGGACGGCGAGCGCCTCGCGTCCTTCGCGCCGTACCAGGTGCGTTCTATACACTGGTTCCCATACGACCGCGTTGGTGTGGTGAACGCCGATCCTTAAGGACTTTGCCCGGCGTCTCTCTCCGCCCACCCCTCGCTTTCAATATCTGCCCTCGGCGCCTTTCAACTCCATCTGACGCCTTTCAACTCCACCCCGACGTTCGCTTGTATAGAACGGCCCAGAGACGGACGAGACTAAAAACGCGTATAGCGGCGGTTGTTCGACGACTGCCACCACGACGACGACGTCCCCGGTCAACGCGCCCGTGCGCGCGCTGGCGTGGACGCGCGACGGGAAGCGCGTCGTGAGCGGAAGCAGGGACGGCGCGTTGACCGCGTGGGACGTGGAAGCGCTCGCGACGAAGAAGAGAAGATGACTTAGACGACGGGAAGAATGTACTGAATGTTTTTTTTTTCCATCAGGTCGGGTCGGGTCGCGTCGCGTTCGGCGACCCGGCCAGCGGTCGGTCGCCATCACATCACGCCTCCATCGCCGACGACCGCGCGTACACGAACACCTGGTTTCTCTCCTTCCCCACTCGCGTCACCCGCAGCGTCTCGTCCACGTACGTGACGCTCGCCTGGGCTTCGTTCTTCCCCCCGTCGGCGGCGCCCGTCAGCGCCGCGAACGCGTCCGACGTCGGCACGACGACGCCTGAGTTCGTTTTATGATTGGCGGGCGACGTGGCGGGAAGTGATGTGATTGATGAGTGGTTTGATGACGTGGCGTGCGTGGACTTTCATTGGACGGTCGAGAGCGACGAAGAGGGCGAAGGGCGAAGAGAAAGTAAGTCCTCGAGGGAGGAACGGCGTCGCGTCGGGACCGGCGTGATAAACGAACGAGTACTCGTAGGACGCGCCTTCGAGCAGCCCCGCGCCGACGTTGCTGTTCCGTATCCGCGTCGTCCGCGGCGCGACCGCGATCGTCTCCTCGTCCACGACCCGCACGTTCGCGGCGGAGACGACGACGCCGCTTATCCCGCTCAGCGCGCCGAAGAACGGGTCGAAGATCTTCATCTCCACCTCGGAGACGAGCTCGCCTGAGGGTCGTTCGGGGTGGGTGGAGTTCAAAGGCGTCAGAAGCGGAGTTGAAAGGCGTCGAGGTGTGTCGGGGATTGAAAGAAGCGAGGGGTGATGGGCGGAGAGAAACGCCGGGCGAAGTCCTTAAGGATCGGCGTTCACCACGCCGACGGGGTCGTATGGGAACCAGTGTGATGAGATGGGACGCGCCCGACTCGAGGTTGACGATCTGCTTGATGGCGCCGAACGGCCCCGCGGTCCCCGCGACCGGGAGTCCCGCGGTGAACTTGAACACGCCGTTCGCGAGATCTTCCCCCCCCGGGATCGCGTCTTGGAACGCCCAGAAGAACGGCGAGGACCGGAACGCCTCGACGTTGGCGTAGACGAGCGTCCACTCGCCGTCGATGGCGGACGCGGGATCGGACGTCGGGTTCATGAATTCGAGCTCTGTCACGACGTCCTCGACTGACGCCCTCGTATCGCGCGTGTCCTGCTGCCCGCGCGAGGACGCCGCGGCGAGGGCCATCAGGCGGCGCGTCAACGCCGCGCGCGCCTCCGCGTCCGGGTCTTCTTCTTCTTCTTCCTCCTCCGCGAGCGATAGCGGCGGGGGAGACGGCGACGGCGACGGCGACGGCGACGGCGCGTCGACGACGCCGTCGCCGGACGCGTCCGCGCGCGGCGCTCGCGCGATGGCGACGCCTCGCCGGGAGGACGCGGGGAGGACGACGCGCGGGGACGACCTGGCGCGCGCGGTGGCGTGATGGACGACGACGCCGCGCGAGGCGGCGGCGGCGACAGAGGGACACGCGCGCATCGTCGTCGCGGCGGGTGGCGAGTGGAGCGCGCCTGCGAAACGTCGTTCTGAGCCTCTCGCTGCGCTGGGCTGGGATCTGATCGGCGATCGGAGCGCGGACGAGATCGATTGACCGACCGCGTGCGGGGTCAATCAGAACATTCTCATCAAAAGTTCATCGGTCACTTGAAAGAGGACGCGATCAAATGTTGAAAGCAACGCTAGATCTGAAATGTCAACTCTCTCGAACGAATCGACGCCCCCCCCCCCTCCATTGGATCTCGCGCGCCGCGGTCGAACGCGACGCGGTCGCGATGCACGTCACCGTCACGACCGAGGACGACGCGATCGTCACCGTGGACGTCGACCCCGCGACGGTCGTGGAGAACCTCAAGGCGATCTTAGAGGCGGAGACGGACGTCCCGACGCGCGAGCAGGTGTTATTATTCAACGGCGGCGAGCTCGCGAACGACGACGTCCTCTCCTCGAAGAACGTCGGCGAGGGCGACCTCCTGATGCTCCTGCGGAAGCGCGGAGGAGGAGGCGTCGGCGTTGGCGCCGCCGCGAATGGCGCGAACGATAACCCGACGGCGATGCGCCCCGACGGCAGCGCGGTCGACCCCGCGGCGTTCCAGCGCGCGATCCGCGCGGACGCGCACGCGATGCAGTCGCTCCGCGCGAACAACCCGTCGCTCCATGGCGCCATTCTGAACGACGACCCGAGCGCCATGCAGCAGATGTTGCGCGACGCGGCGACGGCGCGGAAGCGCGCGGAGGACGCGCGACAGGCGGAGATCGACCTCCTGAACGCGGACCCGTTCGATCTGGACGCGCAGAGGAAGATCGAAGAGGCGATTCGACAGAAAAACGTGGACGAGAACTTCGAGACGGCGATGGAGACGACGCCGGAGGCGTTCGGGTCGGTGATCATGCTGTACGTGGACATGGAGGTGAACGGACACGCGCTGAAGGTGTTCGTGGACAGCGGCGCGCAGATGACGATCATGAGCTTGGGATGCGCGATTAGACTGGGATTGGAGCGACTCATCGATAAGAGATGGCAAGGCGTCGCGAAGGGCGTCGGGACGCAGAACATCATCGGGCGCGTGCACCAGGCCCCGATCACGGTCGCGGGGAGCATGATGCCGTGCGCGATCACGGTGTTGGAGAAGGAGCAGGACATGGACTTCATCTTCGGGTTGGATATGTTGCGAAGGCACCAGTGTCAGATCGATCTGAAGGACAACGTGTTGCGACTCGGGACGATCGAGAAGGCGATTCCGTTCTTGGGCGAGAGCGAGCTGCCGTCGTTCGC
>Ga0181554_1001645_pt1 | contig 20852 bp, 6 predicted proteins | sample 011ome_16_FD_145602 | JGI IMG/M metagenome (GOLD analysis project Ga0181554, IMG submission 145602) | Coastal salt marsh microbial communities from the Groves Creek Marsh, Skidaway Island, Georgia - 011503CT metaG (spades assembly) | ecosystem: Environmental > Aquatic > Marine > Intertidal zone >... | reverse complement strand
GCAAACGCGGCGCGGCGCGGATGCGAGGCGCACGGTACTGGAACACCGCTCGGGGACCCAATTGAAATCGCCGCCGCGCTCGCCACATTTGACGCGAGCATCGACGTCGAAGCCGCAAACGCATGCCCCACACTCGCGGCGAAAACCACCACGGTCATCATCGGCGCGACGAAAGCATCTGTAGCACACGCAGAGTCGCCGTCGGGGTTGATTTCGCTCGTCGATGCGTGCGAAACGTTGATGACGCGTGTTCGAGTGGGAACGCCGCACACGCGAGCGCTCAATCCGTACGTGACGCGCGCGTTTGACGCCGCCGCTCCGACAACAGCCGTGCCCGTCGTGCCTCGCACGCGCATCGCCGCGACGCGTGATATATACGGAGTGTCGGCGTTTGCGTTTCAGGGCACGAATGCGCACGGTGTGGTGTTCGGTTCGGGGCGAGGACACGGAGGCGTCGCGAGGACGCGAACAGACACATGGGACGCCAGGGACACGTGGTGCTGCTCGCCGCCATGCTCGGCGTCACATGGCTCGCCTCGCATTCCACTTGCCGCCGATCGCGTGATATTTGTAGTTCGCGCACAGTACGATGCGTGTGGCGATCATTGCGTGCGCGAGCGTGCGATATTCCCCGCTGCTGGGACGATGGAGCTCGCTAGCGGCGCTTTGACATCCGCCCGCGACCGCGGCGTCGAGCGATGCGTCTTCATCGCCATTTTACCCGTGAACGAAGCATTTACAATGGTGTGCCACCTCGTCACGTCTGGCATCGATGTCGCGCGTCTCGATGGGTCGCGCGCCGCACGGGCGCAGACATTGCGCGCGACGCCGCGCGTCGAGTCTCGACGACGAGCGCTCGGAGCGATGTCATCCGCGTCTGCGCCTACGGTTCACATGACCGTCGTCGTTCGCGCCGTCATCGCTCGCGCTCGCGGCGATTCGCGCGCCGGGGAAATTGACGCCGCGTTTCACGCCATCGCCGCCACTTGGCGCGTGAATGACGGCGCGAAAACGTTACGCATCCCGGCGACGACTGAGGCGTTTCGGCTCGACGCGGCGCAGACATTTGGTGGCCACGCGTCTGACATCCATCGCGCGTTATCGATGAGCTCTCACGTCTCTCGCGACATGTATACGCGGCAACTGCGCACGAAATGTATCGAGCGTCGTGTGCGCGGTGCGTCAGTGCGCACGTGTGCGTACGTGTGTCGACGCCGTCGAGTAGCTGCGGGCAGAGCGCCGATGGTTCGAGCGAGCCAAGGCGCGCGAACGCCAAACGCGAGGCGCGTTCTCTCAGCACTCCACGCGCCGTGGACGTTTTCGCGCGCAAGGGTGACAGAAGATGGCGTGTCTTATGGTATTTACGCCGCGATGCGATCGGTGGCGCTGGAAACGGCGACGATGAGTCGGGTGGAGCTCGACGGAGCCGAAACGAGTCGCGCGAGCGTTGAACAGCTTTGCGCGGCAAAGGCGACGCGCTCGCATCGTCATCGTCGCCTCGGCGCGACGCTCTCACTGACAAGGGATGTGAATGTGGTTCGATATTGTGAGTGCATGGTGATTATGGGTGGTACGGGCGCGCTTGGGTCGTGCTTTGCGCGCGATTTCATGCCCGCGCGATTCTCAGTCGTCCTCGCCTCGTCCCGCCGCGGCCGAGCGCGTATACTCCCATGGACCTCGTGCGGCGAAAGACTGCTGTGTATTCACACGGGAGTGGTGCAAGCATTGCTAACAACGAAGTTTTCACGCGATGCATCGACGGTTGTACACGCCGCGGGAATATTGGCAGACGCGGCGTGGAGAACCATAGCGGCGAGAGCCGCATTTGCGAGCGTGAGCGCCAAATGTGGCACATTTTCGCAGCGCGCCGATGACGACAGTCGTCACGCCATAGCGCATGTCGCTGTGTTTACATCAATTGCGTCGTGCATCGGTTCGTTGGGCCAAGCAGTGTACGCGGCGGCGAACGAAATTCTCGACGCGCGATGCGAGGCTGGAGCTCGACGGGGCGAGCCAACGCGCGCGGCGCAATTCGGACCGTGGGCGACGTCGTCGCGCGGTATGGCGACGGGCGAGACGCAATCACGACTAGCGTCACTAGGCATGCCGTCTATGGTGCCTGCGGACGCGATGGCGATGTTTGCGCGCACATCTATGTATGAGACGTCTTTGACGACGACGTGCATCGCTCGCGTGGATTGGAACGCGTACGTGCGCAACTCAGGTCGCACGCGCGATGCGGCGCTGTTTGAACATCTCATTAATTTCAGTGACGATGAAATACACGTCGACAAGACGTCCCCAAAACCGAAGCCGGCGTTTCAGCAGCCGAATTGCGCATCAAAGCAGCCGACGGCGACGTCGATGGATGACATTCTACGCAACGTGTGCGGTATCATCGAACGTACCGTCGGTGCCGCATCGATACCGGCGGCGAAAATCAACCCGAACGCACCACTCATGGATGTTGGTGTGGATTCTGTGTCGTCTACGGAACTCGCGAACGCGATATCGCAAGCGTTTCACGTGTCGCTGCCCTCGACGGCGATTTTTGACTACCCAACCGCTCGGGCGCTCGCGACGCGCGTATTCAATGAAACCCGCGTGCAATCCGCATCAATGATAGCGAAAGATCCACCACTAGTCAGTGGTATGACACCGATGACGCCGCACGCGCCGCCAGCGACGACAGTGATATGCATCCACGCGCGGTGCTCTACGGAATCCATCGACGCCGACGCCGTTCGGCCCATCTCTCGCAAACGTTGGGACATCGACATCATGCGTCAATCAAACCACGCCAACGTTCCAGCGACGTTCATGACTCACATGTCCAACATCGATGTCTTCGACGCCGGTGTGTTTGGCGTACACCGCGATGAAGCCGCGCGGTGCGATGTCCAACAGCGATTACTCTTGCGCGCGGCGCTCGACGTCTTCGGTGGCTCTGGAGAAATCTCAAAATCGTCATCGTCGTCGTTGACGGGCGTATACGTCGGTATTGCGAGTCGCGATTATGCCGAACTTGCCGCGCGCGCATCGTTGGCACCATCTGCGTACGATGCGACGAGTCATTTCATATCTGTTGCGCCCGGCCGAGTGTGCTTTACGTTTGATTTCGCCGGCGCCGCCATCGCCATAGACACAGCATGTTCCTCTGCACTCGTCGCCGCGCACCACGCGCGCGTGGATATGGTTGTTAAAAACAGTATTCTAGGTGACGTGCTCGTGTGCGGGGTGAATGTGATTCTCTGTCCGCGCGTGACGGAGCAATTCCATCGGGCGAGGATGCTGAGCCCAGAGGGACGATGTAAGACACTCGACGTCGCCGCGGATGGATACGTGCGCGCTGAAGCGAATCGAGCCGTGCGTCTGTGTGCGCGTAAAGACGGTGATGATGACGACGACGCAAACGACCACGTTGGCTTTGAACGCCGGTCGATGTGGTTATCGCTGACGGTGCGCGGGACAGCCGTCGGGCAAGACGGACGAAGCTCGGCGCTCACCGCCCCAAACGGTCCGGCGCAATCGAACGTTATCGCCGCCGCCATGCGCGGTCACGCAGGCGATAACGCTAATTTACATGATTTGTTGTTATCGTTGCATTTGCACGGCACGGGCACGCCGCTGGGTGATCCAATTGAAGTCAACGCGCTGCCCGCCGACGACTCCCCGACGAGGCTCGAAGCGTCAAAGAGCTTCATCGGGCACGCCGAACCTGCGTCGGGGATTGTGTCCATCACCGCTGTCATCGCGCACAACGCACATTTCATCAGCGTTGGCGTGCGCGGATTGGCAACGGTGAATCCGTACGTTGCCGTCGTCGTCGTCGCGCAGACACATTCGATGGCTCTGGGTGGCGGGACGTCGGTTGGACGACATCGCGCGGGTACATACTTTTCACGCGCCGGCACGAGCGCATTCGCATTTCAAGGCACGAATGCGCACGTGAGTCTAATTTTGTCGCCGTCAGTTGCGCGTGTCGGGCGAATCACCACAGCGCAGTCGCACTGCGCGACGATGGACGCTCGGCGCGCGTGGTGCGTACCATCCGTGCGCGCGGCGCCGTTCATCGCTGTCGCCATCGCGCGACCGCGCAATATCACCTCACCACCCTGCACGTTGACGTTCACGGCACACGCCATGGCGTGCGTCAGCGCCAAAGACCACACCGTGCGCGCGCGCGCACTATTTCCAGGCGCAGGAATGCTTCGAGCCGCTGTCGCCGCCGGACGCCTCGTCCTCGACGACGCTCCGCTCGCTGCCACATCGTGCGCCATTCCAACGTCTCTGCACATTTCCGCGAAACTTTCATTTCACGTGACATTGAATGCTCGTTCGGGGGCGCTGGCGATGCGCGGCGGCGCGACGATGACGATGACGTGCTTTCTTTCGCCAGTGACCGTTCACGTTCCTCAACCGACGTCGCGCGGCGGGTTCGCCTTTGCAAATCGTCGCGCGACTAGCCACCAAAATCGTGCGGCAACGATCACGCGCCCTCGCGCAAACGCCGATGACATCACATCTTACATCGCCGCCGTGGATGGCACGATGCAGCTCGCGGCGGCGACGACGTCGAGGAGAAACCTGACGCTTCGCGTCCCAGTGGGCTGCGCCGCGTACGTCGACGGCGGTTTCACCACCCGCGTCTCCTCCGCGGCGTGCATCGCACCAACGACGTCACCAGCGACGACACAACATCATCTCAACTCGCGAGCATGCATCGTCGATTTATGCGCCAAAGCATTCGGATCGATGATGACGACGATTGACGCAGAATCCGGTCGCCGCCCGCCCGCCCGCGCGTACGCAGCGACTGTCGCGGCGACGCCCTCGCGGCGACCAGCGTGTCCATCGCTCGCGACAACACCCCGCGATGCGACACGAACGACGACATCCATCATCGCGTCGTTTCAATGCGCTAAACCTCTGCGATGGTTTTCGACGCGCGGCGCGACGTACGCGGATGGACTATTCAAGTCGCTCGAGCTCGAGGACTCGGCTGAGAAACATCCGTCGGTTGAATTCAACGACGGCGACGTGGTCGAATTACGCGCGCATGCCGCCGTGCGACGCACCGACGTTCGACGACGTCGTTCTCGAATGCAACCACCGGCACGGGCCAAGGTGCGTGTGCTCGTCGTCGGTGGATTTGGAGGCGTCGGCGCGCTCGCGGCTCAAATGTCGCGTCCCGAATGTCGTCTCGCGCTCGTCTCCAGAACCGCACGTGCGACGTGGTTCCACGACGACGGTGACGATGTGACGTGCGCAATGGCATGTGATGCCGCGGCGCGCACGGACGCCCTGGCGGATGCGGACGTGGTACTCTACGCCGGTGGAGCGTTAGCCGACGGAGCGCTCGCGAGACATTCCGCTCGACGCGTCCGCGTCGTCTTCGCCCCAAAATCCATCGCCGTCGCGATGCGCAGCGACGAGCGCGCGGCGACGCCAACGCGCATCATCACATGTTCATCCATCGCCAGCGCGTTCGGCGCGGCTGGGCAGGGGAATTATGCCGCGGCGAATGGTGCCATGGACGTCGACGTCGCGAGGCGCAGAAACGCCGGCGCGGATGCGCGCTCGGTCCAATTCGGACCCTGGGCCGACGTCGGCATGGCGACGCGGCACGCGCACACGTTCAGAAGATTACAACACATGGGTATCTGGGCGCTGCGCGCGCGCGAGGGCGTGGCGGCGCTATGGCGCGTCACGTGTCGCGCGAATATCATCGCTGCGGCGCTCGACGTCCACGCGTTGGCTCGCGGCTTCGCGGGATTTAGAACATTCTTTCCCTCGGCGCACACGCGTCGTCACGTCGAGCCGAAACACGACGCGTCGAATGCGTTGCCCTCGACAGTGCTCGATGAGCGCGCGATTCGCGCCATCATCTCGACGTGCGTCACTCAGGCACTCGGAACGACGCTCGGCGTCGACGACCCGTTGATGCAGCACGGATTGGACAGTTTGTCCGCCGTCGACTTGCGTGGCGCCGTGTGCACCGCTCTGGCGCGTTCCGACGCGCCGAGCACGATATTTTTCGACTACCCCACCATCGCGAGCGCCGCCAAGGCGCTGGCCGCGACGTCGTCGTCTTCGTCGACGACGACGACATCCAAAGTCAAAGTCAACGCCGTCGCGAGACGTCCCGAGCCAACCGAACCGCGCGTCTCCGCCGCGGCGTCCGGATGCGCCCACGACGCCACCCCCACCGCCGATGCCGTCATGAAAACCCCACTCGCACGGCGATTCGTCGACGCGCACAACGATCCAATCAACGCGTTCGGCGCGTACGCACCGACGCATGTGATTCAACGCGTCGACGCGAGTCCATTCGAGCCGACGACGTCGGTTGAAATGCGCGCGTGCGATCCGCGACAGCGCCTGCTCATCCGCGCCGTCGTCGTCTGTCGCGCCATCGCACCGATGGATGACACGCATGATATTGGGTCGTATATTGGTGCTTCGGGGAAAGACTATGGAAATCTTATACGAATCGTCGGCGCGCCCGTGGACGCGTACGTGGGCGTCGGCGCTGAGGCGAGCTGCTGCGCGGGCAGAATTGCATTTATATTCGCCTTGCGCGGCCAGGCGCTCGTGATCGACACCGCGTGCTCGTCATCGCTCTGCGCCATGGCGCTCGCGAACGAAGCCATGCGCGGTGCTGGAAGAATCGCCGGCGCGTGCGTGGGCGGGGCATCGATTATGTGCGCGCCCGACACGCATTCGGCGCTCGCGAGCGCCGGCATGTTGAGCCCGAATGGACGTTCAAAGACATTCGACGCCACCGCCGATGGCTATGGGCGCGCCGAAGCCGTGGACGTGATTACTTTTGATGCGCGTGGCGATCACGGACGATGCCCTCAGGGCGTGGTTGTGGCGTCGGGGCGGATGAATCAAGACGGCCGAAGCGCGTCGCTCACGGCGCCGAGCGGAGCGGCGCAGCGGGACGTCATCCAATCCGCGTTGATCTTCGCCGACGCGTCATACGCGACGGCGGTCATGGTGCTGTACACGCACGGTACGGGAACTGCGCTCGGGGACCCGATCGAAATGAACGCCGCGACGGCGGCGTACGGCGACGTGTGTCGCGCGCTCGAGCCGCGGGCGTTGAAATCCTGGCGCGGCCACGCCGAACCCGCGAGCGGGACCGCCGCGCTCGCCCGCATCATCCATGCCCTCACCCGCGACGCGCGCGCAAATGAAGGCGTGTGTCATTTACGTCGCGTGAATGCGCACGTGGGCGAGGTGTTTGCGACGGCGCGCGTGGTGGATGTTGGATTGGCGCGACAGACGCGAATGAGCGCCGGATGGATGTCGACGTCGGCGGCGAGCGCGTTTGCGTTTCAAGGTTCAAATGCGCACGTCATTCTGCGTACGACGAATGCGTGCGTGAATGACGTGCGCGTGGTCGCACATGCAGCGTGTGTGGTTGAAGATAGACGCACGTATTGGCCGCACCACGGCGGAGAGTCGATGATGATGCGCGTAGACGCGCGTTTGGACTCTGCGGCGTTGAGGTTTACGTCTCATTCGTCATCGTCGATGTTCGAATGCATCGTCGCAGTTGCCGAAAGAGCGTTCGATGCTAATGGTCGTATCATTCGTGCCTTCGTCGCGACGACGACGACGTCGACGTGGCACATGGAGATGAAAACAGTCAGCGCCGTGGCGTATTCGAGTCGCGGAGCCATTCGAGCCGAATCGTGTCGCGCGTACGCGGAACGTTTCATATCTTCGTCAGCACGCACGGCGGCGGCGCGCTGGTGGGCGTGGACTGTCTCGCGAGACATCACGCGCATCGCGCGCGCGGAATCTGGCGCGCCGTGGTGTCAACGCGTGCGAAGCGTCGACGTCGCGCGCGCGACGACTGACCAACCAACCGCGGCGTCGGTTGGCGTCGAACGGGGAACCGAATCGTCATCGCATTGGATCGATGTTCGCGACGGCACGGTGGTGTTCAGCGCGCGCGGTGTCGTTCGCGACGACGACGAGTGTTGCGATGACGTGCGGCGGCGGCGACGAGTTTGTAACGCGTCGATGACGCGTCGCGTAACGTACGACGTACTGGATGAAAGCGCGACGCCTCGCGAATGTCGCCTCGTCGGCGCCGCCTTGAGCGCCGCGCAACTCTACCAAGACGCGGTACGAACGGCAACGACGACGACATATGATGCGTTGAATGCTATATTCGCGTGTGCGCGAGCGGAACGTGGCGAAGAAGCGACGACGACGCACGGAACCGTGCGCGACTCGGCGCTCGTGCCACCGCGCGCGCGACACCCGCATCCTACGCGCGGCGGTGTGCAGATTTTAGGCGGCACGGGTGGTCTCGGTGTCGCCATTGCGCGCGTGTTGCTTGCATCCGATTGCGACGTGCGTCTCGTCGCCCGTCGCGGCCGCTGTGGGTCGTCGCCGTTACTACATGACGGTTCGTATTCTCCCTCTCCGCGTCGCGTCGTCACCGCATCGAGCGCCGACGCATCTTCCCGAGCCGACGTCAACGCCACCGACCTCCTCGCGAGTCGCCAGCACTTCCGCGTCGTCCTCCACGCCAGTGGCGTTCTCCGTGACGCCGCAGTACGCAACCAAACGCACGACGCGTTACGTCGCGTCTACGCTCCGAAACTCACGCTCTCGCGCGTCGTCCTTCGACAGAGCGACGCCGCTCCGCCCGCATCTCGCGTCTTCTTCTCCAGCATCGCCGCCTCCGTGCTCGCTCCGGGACAGGCAAATTACGCCGCCGCCAACGCCGCGCTCGATGCGTACGCGCTCGATGCGTACGCGAGTGGATTAGACGTGCGCTCCATACGTTGGGGCGCGTTTGACTACGCCCGAGGCATGGCGAGCGCAAGCGGGACGACCGAAGCGCGGCTCGAGCGCGTCGGTTTGCGCGCGCTTCCATTCGACATTGGCGCGCACATCTTAATGCGCGTCATCTCGCACGCGAACGACGGTGCGCGGCATCCGTGCGTCGTGGTGTCGCCGATGATTGAACGACGACGCGACGCCGAGCCGACGACACGCGGAACGCCGGTGTCCAATCCACACGTCGTCATCGCCACCGCGCTCGATGTCGTGCGGGACATCGCGCAATCACTCGTGGGTAAATCACTCGAGTGTTCAGCGCCGATGATGGATGCTGGGCTGGATTCTATTGCGAGCGTCGAACTGCGCCGGCGCGTGTCGAGCGCGTGCGACGTGGATTTGCCGGCGACGGTGGCTTTTGATTTCCCGACGATAGACGCCCTCGCCGCGTACGTGGATTCAAAACGCAACGCGACGACGACGCAGACAACAACGAGGCATGGTACGACGCGCGTCGTCGTAGATGATGCGCCTAGGTTGACGATGGCGTTCGCGGTCGTCGCGCGCGCCGGACGATTTCGTCCCGTGGCTGACCCGGCGACGCGCGTGCCAGTCATCCGATGGACCATCGAACCCACACCCGCCGCCGACGCCGACGCAGGTATGCGATTTGGTGTGTTTCTACCGCGCGTCGACGCATTCGACCGCGCGTTATTCGCATTCACGAGCATTCACGAAGCCGAACGTGTTGACCCGCAACATCGAGGATTTCTCGAATGCGTCTTTGAATGCGCGACATCAACGCCGTACGGCGATGATACCAACGTCATCGTCGCCGTCGGCGCGCAGCACATGGAATATTCTACGCTCTATGCGCCGTACATCGCACCGAGCGCGCATTCGGCGACGGGAAGCGCATTGAGCGCGTGCGCCGGGCGGACGTCGTATACGTTTGGCTACGTCGGCGCCTGCTTCGCCGTCGACACCGCGTGTTCGGCATCGCTCGTCACCGTCCACATCGCCACGCATGCGGCGACGGCATCGTGCACGTTTGCAATGTGTGGCGGTGTGAATTACCTGTTGAGCAAGCGGACGAGCGACGCCATCGCGGCGGCGCGGATGCTCTCGAGCGACGGGCGGTGCAAGACGATGGATGCCCGAGCCGACGGCTACGGACGCGCGGAATCCGTCGCCGCCATGGCGCTCATGCGATGGCGACGGCATCCACAACCAGAGCACAACGCGAAAAAGACAACGACGAGTGACGCGACGACGACGACGACGACGACGACGATGATGGTCGTGCGAGCGTCGGCGTGCGGGCAGGATGGTCGGTCCGCGGCGCTCACGGCGCCGAATGGCGCCCAACAGCGCCGCGTCATGCGCGACGCGTACACACTCGCGCACATCGATCGCATTCGCGCGCGTGAGGTCTCTATGCACGGTACTGGAACGCCTCTCGGTGACCCGATCGAATGCGGGGCGATTGCGGAGACATTCGGCGATGACATGTCGACATCGCGCGTCGTCGTGGCGTTGAGCGCGAGTAAGACGTCGGCGGGACACGGCGAAGCCGCCGCCGGGGCCATCGCGCTCGAACGCGCGTGTGCGGCGTGTGATGCGGTGATGACACCTGTCATTGTGGGATTAGCGCGCGTAAACGCGCACGTGGAACGGGCGTTTGCGCGCGAAAGTGATGGTATTGGATGTGTGGCTATCCCGCGGACCGCCGTCGGCGGCGCGACATTGACGTCGTCGGAGGAGGACATCTCGCGCGTCGTCGGGTGCTCGGCGTTCGCATTCACGGGCACAAACGTCCACGCGGTGTTGTGCCATCATCGTCGTCATCATCAGCGCGGCGCGACGAGCGCGCGCGGGGCGCCGGTGGTGTACGCGAGGGAATCGTTGTGGTTGGCGCCGACGCCGGCGCCGGCGCTCGAGGCGGCGGCAGACGTCGCGCTCGATGTCCATCGTGTCGTCATTCGCGCCAAGCGCGCTGAAGGCGCCGCGGTGTTTTCGTGCGAAGCCGCGGCGAGGTTGATGTTTGCATGCGCGGATGCGCTGGGGCCGCCGCGTCGCGACGCGCGCGAGCGTATGGCCGCGCTCGACGTCGTCGTCGGCAGCCGCGGGACATCGAGTGGGTCTTCTGACATGTCGCTCGTCGTCAACGTGCGCTCTGGGCGCGTGCGCGCGAAAGACGCGGCGTATGCTCGCGTGTGTCGAGCGACGACGCGCGGGCGCGGGCGCGGTGCGGTGCGCATGGTGAGGTGGAATCTGGTGCGCCAGATGGGCGGCGGTCGCGCGTTGACTCGGCATCGAGGCGACGTCGGCGTCGGCGTCGGCGTCACTCAAGGTTCATTGCCAACGTCAGCCATCGCAGCATACGTAGGACGCACGATGGAGTCATTGTCATCGCATGTTGATGACCACGACGGCGGTGGGTTGAGAGAGATGTCGACGGCGTTCGGCGAGGAGACGATGGTGAGTTTCACGGGCGAAACCGCGCTCGGATGTCAAACGTCGCCAAAAAGATCAATACCGCGACGAGTCGATCGACCGAATGCCGTCTTTCCGATGACGACGCCATCGCGTGATGTCGTGAATATAGCGAGCGTCGTGTACGACGCGCTTCGCGACGTGTTCGGGGAAGATGTCGGCGCGAAAGATGATTTAATGGCGATGGGCGTGGATTCCATAGGCGCCGTGGAATTGGCGACGACGTTGAAGCGCGCGATTAAAATTGATGAGGATATCGACGTTGCGACGTTAGCCACGCAGCCGACGCCGTTGAAGATGATTGCGTATTTGGAGCATCTCGTGTCGAATTCGAATCCGTCGTCGATGTCGACGACGACGACAAAGACGGCTTCAAACGCAAAGGCAAACGTGGACATGGTGAAATGCTTAAAGTCTCAGGCGACAACGCCAAATGCGCTCTTTCTCGGTGCACCCGCGTTTGGGGATGGTCCACTGGCGTACATGAAACTTGTTGACGCACTTTCACTCGGCGCACACCCAGTATTGACGCTTGAACGCGATACGACAGAGCAGCCGTGGCCGGATGCGGCCAACGCGCACGCATTTGCCATGCACGCGCAACAAGACGATGATTCGCCAATCATACTCGGCGGACACTCTTTAGGTGGCGTGCTCGCGATCGAGAGCGCGTTGGTGTTGGAGAATGTTTTAGATCGCACCGTGTCGCTGTGCTTTTTGTTCGACGCGCCGCATCCGGTACAGTTCAAGTCGGATTGGAACGACATCCCCGACGAAAATACCACCGACGACGACGAGAGTCCCGATAACGAAAGCACGGGATTGATGTATATGGAAGTCGCGCTTTCGTCGTTTCATTTCGACACCGTCGCCGCGGGTTGGCAAAATCTCTCACGAGAAGAAAAGTACGCGATGTTCGAAGACGTCGCGCATCAGGCGCTCGGCCGCGCGTTCAACGCCAGAGAACTGGACGAGCAAATCAGTAAAGGTCCGTACGCGGCGCAATGGAACAGCGGTATGAACCAGCTCGAAGATGGTTCTATCGATTCCGGCGCTTGGCGCATGCTTCGCGGCGTCGAAGCGGATCCAGCGTTATCGAGCCGAGTCCCGCGTAAAATGTTCTCTCGCGTCCGAGGAAAAGTCATTCATTACAAAGCCGGCACCGAAAGTTCCGCACTTTTCGAAACCGATTTACGCCTAGACGCGCACGGTGGGTTGTTACAATCCGTGAGCGGGTACGTGTGGCCGTTGGCGTGCGATCACGTCGAAATCGTACACTGCGCCGGGTCGCACATGAATTTGATGACGTCGGAGAGCAACGGAGGAGATTTAGACGAAACAATCGTACCGCACATGCGACAGCAGCTCGCGAGCGAATGGGATGATTTGGGCCATCACGCAAACGCTCGAGTGCGCGCAGATGTGCCGTGGATACAAAGCATTTGGCACCCTGAGCTCGGATTATCCATGTCTGCGTCGCCGTCGCTCGTATTTGGCTCACACGGTCGCCAGACCGACGCCACCGACGACGACGACGACGATGCGAGCCCAGGATTAACGCAAGCCATCGTGCGTGCGGTGGATTGTGAAGAATATTTCGACGCATGCGCGTTCGGGTTGAACCACGACGCGGTTTGGACGGTGGAAAACCATGTCCCGCGCGTGTGGCTCCTCGTCGACGTGCTCGCCGACGTCGAACGCTGGTCATTTGCCTCATTTGCTTCCACGCTTCCCGTGCACGGCATTCATCTTCCACGCACGATTTCGGCACACGTCGCGTCATCATCGTCGTTGAATGACCAGTATACGTCGAACGTTGCGGCGCGGTGCGTGAAAACGATACTGAATGCGACATCGAGCCGGCGTGCGCCCGTCGTCGTCTGCGCGCTCGCCGCGAGCGACGCCTCAGCAAGAATAGCATTTGAAATCGCCTTGCAACTCAATCGCCGCGGCTGCGGGCCGGCTATTGCGGTCGTCATTGACGATGGTTCGTCAAAGTACGAGCGCCAGCGGCGCGACGAGACGTCTCGCGCAGAATATCAAGCGCTCGCGGCGACGCTCGCGGACACGGAGCATCCCGCCGGTTGGCGCGCGCTTCCTCAATTCCTCACCGAGCGTCGTCGTGCGCGGCGATATAAGGGTGATAAAACCCTTCTCGATGCGGCAAAGGTGTTCGTACGGGCACAGCGTCCGTTGGATGTGACGCCACACGCGTGGAGTGCGGATATAGAACACGCCGTGAGGGCGTGCGAGGCGCTCGTAGACGTCGCTCGGCACGGCTTTTTTCCCAAGCTCATTCTCGCCCACGCCTTTGTGTTCGCATCGTCGCACACGTAGCTGCACGAGAGCGTGATGATGATGATGATGACAATATTAGTATTGCAATGCAACGCGCGCGCGAATTGTAATGATATATCCTTCCTATTGTTCCTGTCGTACTACTTTGTCGGGCGAACATTCGCCCAAGACGTCGCTCAAAATATTATTCTCCAAACTCGTCGGCACCGCCTCGAGCGCCTCACGAATGAGTTCCATACCCATCGGCACAGCCTCCTTGGACAATTCCGCCAAAGGCACGCACAGCGTGTACGCGATGCGTAACAAAGAATCAGCAAAGAGTTCAGGCACGGGTGGCGTCGCGCGCCTCGACGACGACCGAACCGCTTCGGCGGCGTCTCGCATCGACTGTAACGCCTCTGGCGCCTTTTTAAGCCTCGCGTACGACTCTGCGAGCACAAATCGCGCCATAACTTGTAACGGATCAACCTCAATCGCCTCCTGCGCTGTTTTAATCGCTACATCCACCTTGTCCTTGAACATGTAATCCCGGGCGTGCGCCGACAACGTCTGCGCGCGCTGCTTCCCCGTCGTCGCCGCCGCCGCTTCATACGCCATGGGCGTAAACCCCCCACCGAGTTGCTCCGCAAACGCCACGGCTTCGCCTAAATTCACCGTCGCGTGCCACCAATGCCCGGGTAAATACACCGCGGTGTTTGGCGGCTGCACGCACCATTGCACGCCCGACATGGACGCCTCGCCCCTGTGCTTCAACGCGTCCTCTAATAACATGTACCCGTACCCATGCATGCTGTCAAACACAAAATCCGGCATTGCCACCTCGGGCGCAGCCACGAGCCACAACTTGTACCCGTGCAACAGCGTCAATAACGTCGCGTCGTGCTGATGCATCGCCAATCCCGCGCCGTCGCCGCCGACGCTGAGCACCGGAATCACCGCCTCTGGCTCATCCACCGCGTGCCCCAATCGTCGCGGCACGAGTGATTTCCCGCTCGATTTCGACTTTAACCGTTTGTCACTCAACACATCTGACATGGAATCAAACACAAAGCTCACGTTCGCCACGTCATCGGTGCGCAAATACCGTTCAATGAACGTTTCGAGCGTCGTCATCCGTTCCACCGAACCACCCGCGACGATGTGATACGCCGGATGCGCGTGCTGCACCGACGTCTTCCCGCTCCGTTTCAATAACGCAGGCAAAGTAAATGCATCGCGTAACGCGGCGGTGGTGACCTTTTTCGTAATTAACCGCGGTTGGGCGCCACGAACGGCGCTCGAGACGGTGGGCGCCGACGCGAATGCGCACGCGTCCCGCTCGCGTTCGAGAAATCGCGCCCCAATCTCGCGCTGCGGTGGCAGCCATTCGTTCGCATCGCCAATGATCGCGCGAGGACCGTCGTGTTCGGACGGTGCGTCGGCCGTCATGACCACGTCGTCGCCCGTGCGCTGGGAATACCGCGCGCCAAAGATTAATCCAACAATCGCGATCACAGTCATCATCATCATCATCATCCGTCGATATCGCATCGCCTCGTTCGACGCTTTGGCCCCTGACGCACGCATCGTAGGCGGCGTCACCTTTGCGCGCGATGGCGTCGCCCGTCCATCGCTTCTCGGCGCCGCAGATCGACGCATCGTGCGCAATTGTGACGCAAAAACGAGATCGCACGACACACGCGACCGCATTCTCCGTCGCGATGCGCCTCACCGTGGCCGTGCCCTCGATCGATGGCGTCGTGAGCATCACCATCGACGGCTCGGCCACGATTGCCGATCTCAAGGCGGCGGTGGGCGCGGAACTCGACCGCGACGTGCGCGCGCTCATCGCCACGGTGGATGGACGCACGCTTGAAACCGCCTCCACGTCGTCGTCCTCCGCCTCCGATCGCTCGCTCGCGCGGTGTGGATTTAAAGATAATGATTTAGTCGCCCTCGTCGCGCCCGGAGGTGGGCACGCGGCGGCGACGGCGACGACGAACGGGTCGGGGAATTCATCCATGGGTGGGGCGCGGGCGACGAGCTCGGATGGTTCCGCGGTGGATCCCTTGGCGATGATGCGTGCGTTCGCCGCCGATCGCGTCGCGATGGAACGTTTGCGTATGTCGGATCCGTTGTTCGCGCGGGCGATCGATTCGGGGGATGTGGAGACGTTTCAGACGCGCATGCGGGAGTTTCATAGCCGCGAAGCCGAAGCGATGAGAATTCGCAACGAAGAGCTGGCGTTGTTACATAGCGATCCGTTCGACATTGAGGCGCAGCGAAAGATTGAAGAGGCGATACGTAAGGCGAATGTTGAGGAAAACATGCGGACGGCGATTGATGAAACGCCTGAAGTGTTTGGACAAGTGGTTATGTTGTACGTGGATGCCGAAATCAACGGCGTGGCGTTGAAGGCGTTTGTGGATAGCGGCGCTCAAATGTCCATCATGTCGGTGACGTGCGCGCGCAGGTGTGGTCTTGAGCGATTGATTGATGATAGATTTCAAGGAACGGCCAAGGGCGTGGGCACGCAGAAGATTTTGGGGCGCATTCACCAAGCGCCGATGAAGGTGGGCGGAACGTTTTTATCGACGGCAATCACCGTTTTGGAAAAGGAGCAAGATATTGATTTTATTTTCGGTCTCGACATGTTACGTCGGCATCAGTGTACGATTGATCTGCGCAAGAACGTCCTCGCTATTGGTTCAGCGGATGTTGAATTGCCATTTTTAGGCGAGGCGGAGATTCCACGCGGTTTCGACGGCGGCGCCTCGCCGCCCACGGCATCCGCGCCATCCGGTTCCGTCGTCGACGCTCTCCCGCGCTCGGTGAACGAAGACAAAGTATCACAATTAATTTCTCTCGGGTTCACCCGCGCTCAGGCTTTGGAGGCTTTAGAAGTCACGGGCGGCGATGTTGATTTGGCGGGCGCCATGTTGTTTGGATGATGAATTTTTGTGAATTTTTGGAATTGTTTTGAAGTTGAAAGAAAGAACTGGCTGATGTACGACTAGCGCCGCTGAAATGTTAAAACGTAAAAGTAAAACGCGAAAAACAAGGTCACGCGCCTCGCCCTTTATAACGATGCGTGAAACGTACGACTGATGACCTCCTCTTGATGCTCGCGCGAGAGCTTGATGAAATTCACCGCGTACCCCGACACACGAATCGTCAGCGTCGGGTACTTATCCGGATGTTCCATCGCGTCCACGAGCACGTCTCGCGTCAAACAATTGACATTCAAGTGTTGCGCGCCTCGAGCGAAATACCCGTCGAGCATGGCGACTAAATTTGAAATTTGCGATTCGCGCGACTTGCCGAGAGACGGCGCGGTGATGGAGAATGTGTTTGAAATGCCATCCGCGCACGACGGGTACGGGAGCTTGGAGACAGAGTTCAACGAGCACAACGCGCCATTTGCATCGCGGCCGTGCATGGGGTTGGCGCCCGGTGCGAACGCAGCGCCCGCGGGTCGACCATCTGGAGTCGCGCCTGTAGCTTTGCCGTACATCACGTTGGATGTGATGGTCAAAATGGACAGCGTGTGCGTGGCGCCGCGATGCGCGGGAGTTTTACGCAAGGCGCGAATGGTGTAATCCACCAAGAATACCGCAATGGCGTCCACGGCGTCGTCGTCGTTGCCAAACTTTGGGTACTCGCCTTCGATGGTGAAATCTTTCGTCAATCCAGTCGACGCGTCTCGCGCGACGCGCACTCGAGCGTGCTTGATTGCCGATAACGAATCCGCGACGACGCTCAATCCGGCAATGCCAAACGCCATCGAACGTGACAGCTTTGTATCCATCAACGCAAAGAAAATGGCTTCGTAACAGCGTAAATCGTGACAGGCGTGAATAACGTTCATCGTTTTCACGTACAGCGCGCACAACCAATCCATGTAAGCTTTGAATCGAATCATGACGTCATCGAATGACAAAATCTCGCCATCTCCCGGGACATCCTCAAACAACGCCGGGGCGACTTGCGCGCCGGTGATTTCATCCTTGCCGTTATTAAGCGCCATGAGCAGTAACTTTGGCATGTTGTACCGCGCGCCAAAGTATTGCATATCGGTCCCCAAGCGCATGGCAGAGACGCAGCAAGAGATCCCGTAATCATCGCTCTGTAACATTTCGCGCATCAAATCATCGTTTTCGTATTGAATCGTCGACGAGCCGATGGAGATTTCGGCGCAGAATTGCTTGAACGGTTTCGGCAGCGCCGAGCTCGACCAAAGCACGGTGAGATTGGGTTCGGGCGCCGCGCCTAGATTTCGTAGTGTGTGCAAGAAACGCCACGACGTCTTCGTCACCATGTGTCGACCATCGCCGTCGAGCGAGCATCCGGCGACGCACGTCGTCGACCATTGCGGATCGCCCGCGAAAATCTCCTCGTACGCGAGCGGCCGTAATTGCCGCACCATGCGCAGCTTTAAAACAAAATTGTCAATCAATTCCTGTGCCTGCGATTCGGTGATTTTCCCGCTCGTCACGTCGCGCTCGATGTAAATGTCAAAAAAAGCATCCACGCGCCCGAGCGAAATCGCCGCGCCGTCGTGTGATTTCACCGCGCAGAGATATCCAAAGTACGTCCATTGAATCGCCTCGCGAGCCGACGTCGCGGGCGGACCAATGTCACACCCGTACGCCTTGGCCATGTCCTTCAGCGCGCGTAACGCGCGAATCTGCTGCGTGACTTCAAACTTACACCTCAAGTCGTCCTCCGTGTCCACGGGCATCGCCTCGGCGTCCCGGGATTTATCCGCGAGCAACGCGTCGACGCCAAACAGCGCGACGCGTCGGTAATCGCCAATCAATCGACCGCGTCCGTACGCATCCGGTAGCCCAAGCAAAACGTGTGCGCGCCGCGCAGCTTTCATCTCATTCGTATACAGCGCGAACACGGCGTCGTTATGCGTCACGCACCAGTCATCCATGAACTTGGTCACGCCGACGTCGACGGCGCGCCCGCGCTCGGCGCACGCCTTCTCAATCACCCGCATGCCTCCGAGCGGTTTCATCGTCCGTTGCAGCGGCACCGGGGTTTGCATGCCGACGATAACGCAATCACTCGCGGCGTCGGTGATGTACCCGGGCCCGTGCGACGTGGCGTGCGACGGCGTGGAGGTGTCAATGTCGAGCACGCCGCCGCGTTGGCGTTCCAAGGCGAACAGCTCGCGCGCGCGGGACAGCAGTGCGAGCGTGCGCGGCGTCGGCGGTGCGAGCGAGGGTGCGAAATCGTCATCGTACGGCTGCGCGTGCTCGCGCACGAAGTCGCGCACGGTGGACATGGGGCGTGCGGCGTGGAATGCGGTCGTGCGGCGTGGTCTTGGGTGTGACGGTTCATATTCTCGACATGCATGACGACGACGACGACGACATTCAACGACGATGGAGGACGACATCGAGGACCTGGCGGACGAAGACAAAATCACCGGCTACGTGCACAGCATCGATTCCTTCACCGCCGTTGACGGTGCGGGCATCCGCTGCATATTCTTTCTCCAATCCTGTCACAAACGCTGCGTGTTTTGTTGCAACGTGGACAGCACCGACGCCGCGCTCGCGCGCGCGAACGCCTCGACGCCGACGCCGCTCGGGCGACGAATGCGCGTGCGCGAGTGCGTCGACATCGTACGACGCAATCTTGATTACTACAGCGCGTCTGGCGGCGGCGTCACGCTCAGCGGAGGCGAGTGTTTGTTACAGCCAGAATTCGCGCGCGCGGTGTGTCGAGGCGTTCGCGCGTTGGGCGTCGGCGCCTCAATCGACACCGCGGGCGCCGGCACTGATAAAGAATGGAATCGCGTGCTTCCGCACGTCGACTGCGTGCTTTTGTGTCTCAAGAGCGCGTTTGTCGACCGATACGTGGCCATCACTGGGACGAGCGTTGAGGAATTTGACGGTTGCGCGCGTTGCGAGAGGAAATCGACATTACACAAAGAAAAGGCTGCCATAATCTTTTGGTGGCACATGACGTCGACCCAGATACATATCAGGAGTATATCAGTTAGGCAGTGGGGTGTGCTTTACTCGTTGTCTTCATATCCATCGAAAAACAAGAAAGTCTCAACAAGGTAAGACTCTATCACTGTTGATTTCTCTTGATTTCTCTTTTCTAATTCGCTTCGTTTTTCCTTGAGTGTCTTAATCAATTTCTTCAAGCGACGGTCTATCTCAGACTGGCGTCGCATAGCTTTGCCTTGTTTCACTTCAAAAAATCCTTTGATTTTGCAACCTGATTTTGCAACGTAAGGGTCCGGATTTAAGCGCACCAAATAAAGTGGGGCAGCGCCGATCTCCATCGCAATCTCATTGGTTCTGATCTCGGCATCCGCGGCGTAATGATTTCCTTTATGTTGGTTCTCGTCTATCTCTACGCCCAAGACGCAGCCACCAATAAGCGTCCAGGTGTCGACACGTCTTTTTGAGTCACACCCTTCCCAGCAACCGAACCAAAATGGGCGATCGTGTGTCCACGGTAAATCTTTCAGCGCTACGGCGTTCATCACGGCGTTTACACATATGCCCTCACGGGAGTCAATACGACCGTTGGCTCGCTCGTCACCTTTGAAAGCGCCCTGAGGATACTTGCGCCGGAAGCAACGTGCGCACAAATATTGAACCGTTCCATCTGCTTCTGTGACCGAGAATCTTGGATTGGCAAAAGTTGCAACCCCTATTTCGTCGTTGCAGCTTTGACACATTTTACTAACGACATTCTCCTCTCCCTCTTCGCAGTGAGCTTTGCAATGTCGAGCGGACTGACCCGGAAGCGCACATGTAGCGCGCACGGAACATCCTGCATGCTCGCACCGTTTATCACGGACATTCTCCTCTCCCTCTTCGCAGTGAGCTTGGCAATGTCGAGCGGACTGACCCGATAGCGCAAATGTAGCGCTAACGGAACATCCTGCATGCTCGCACCGTTTAGCAACGACATTCTCCTCTCCCTCTTCGCAGTGAGCTTGGCAATGTCGAGCGGACTGACCCGGAAGCGCAAATGTGGCGCGCACGGAACATCCTGCATGCTCGCACCGTTTAGCACGGACATTCTCCTCTCCCTCTTCGCAGTGAGCTTGGCAATGTCGAGCGGACTGACCCGGAAGCGCACATGTGGCGATAACGGAACATCCTGCATGCTCGCACCGTTTAGCACGGACATTCTCCTCTCCCTCTTCGCAGTGAGCTTTGCAATGTCGAGCGGACTGACCCGGAAGCGCAAATGAAGCGCGCACGGAACATCCAGGAAACATGCACAACCTGCTCCCA
>Ga0181554_1001643_pt1 | contig 20869 bp, 16 predicted proteins | sample 011ome_16_FD_145602 | JGI IMG/M metagenome (GOLD analysis project Ga0181554, IMG submission 145602) | Coastal salt marsh microbial communities from the Groves Creek Marsh, Skidaway Island, Georgia - 011503CT metaG (spades assembly) | ecosystem: Environmental > Aquatic > Marine > Intertidal zone... | reverse complement strand
GACGTGTGCGCCCGGGCCGCTCAGGAGGCCGGAGATGTTGAGGTGCGCGGGATCGGTGTCACCGGCATCGCCGAGGCCGGGGCCCTGATCGACTCGTCCGGTCGTCCCTGCGCTCCCGTCCTGGCCTGGTTCGATCCCCGCGGCGACGCCGCGGCAGTTCGCGCCGCCGTCGAGCCCGTCGACTACCAGGAGGCGACGGGCCGGCGCCTGAACTCCAAGCCCTCGCTGATGAAGATCATGTGGCTCCGGGCCAATGTGCCGTCGGCCATGTCCGCTGTCCGCCACCTGTGTGTAGCGGAGTGGGTGGTGCGAGCGCTCGGCGGCGACGAGGTGAGCGAGGCATCCCTGGGCTCGCGCACCGGCATGCTGGACATCCTCCGGCGCGAGCCGTGGCCGGGGGCCGTCGACCTTGTGGGGGATCTGCTGCCGGAGCGACGTATCTGGGCAGGTGATCCGTGTGGCCATGCGACGGGCGCCGACGTCCCCCAGGTGCTTCGGGGTGCGACTCTCACAGTGGCCGGACTCGATCACCAGGCAGCGGTACTGATCTCGGGCGCGGCCCGTGATGGTGCCCTGTTCGATTCGATGGGCACGGCCGAGGCCTTGATTCGGACGATCGCCGAGCCGCGCCCCCGCGACGACATCCGTTGGCTCACCGACCGTGACATCGACGTCGACTGGTCGGTCCTTCCCGACCACCAGATCCTGCTCGCTGGGCGCCTGACCGGACTCACCCTCGAGCGGATCGCGGCGATGCTCGGGGCCACCGACCGGGTCGACCGGCTCGCATTGGGCGAAGCGGCCGCGCTCGCCACGCAGGCGGATTCCGGGCCGAGGCTGCTCGAGGTGAGCAATGACGGAGTGACCCTGGGGCACATCACCGACGGCATCAGTCCGGCACTGACGTGGCGTTCGGTCGTCGAGGGGCTGACGTCGATGGCGGGTGAGGCGCTCGAGCACATGTCCCAGATCGTCGGGCCGCACACGTCGTCGGTCCTCGCGGGTGGCTGGACCCGTAATGCGATGGTCGCGCAGGCGAAGCGCCGCCAGTTGGGATCTCCGACGTTCGTGGACATCAGCGAGCCGGGTGCGCTGGGAGCGGCATTCCTCGGCGGTGTGGCAGCCGGTGTGCTGGAGCGTCCGGGCAGCGATGGTGCCCCGACGTGGCTCGCTAGTGAGTGAGTACTAGCTCGATGCCGATGACGACCAGGCCCATCACGCTGTAGCCGAACCCGAAATTGAACTGGTTCCAGCGCCCGAGGTTTGCCTGGCGAGCGGCGAAGACGCCCCAGAAGAACAGGCTCACGACACCGAGGATCTCGACGATGACGATCACCGTGTCGGCCGACAGGTTCGCAAGCGTCAGCACGAGGGCGAGGGCCATGGGCGGGATGCCGATGTACATGTACTCCAGGTTGGAGCCGAGCAGGCGCCGTCGGTCCCGGCCGCTCAGGCGTCGCCCCAACTTGATCTGCAGGTCGAGAGCATCGGAGAAGGCGTGGGCCATGGTCAGGGCGAACAGTGGCCCGGCGATGATGCCGAAGATTGTGGCCATCGCACTCACACCGAGTCGGTCGGTGCCCTCGTCGTAGATGGCCAATGCGGTCATCAGGATGATGGTGGAGTAGATGACGCGGTGCGGGTCGAAGGCGAGCCCGAGGAACGTCAGCTTGATCTCCTGCCGAGCAGGGGCGGGGGCCTGTGTCGCCGGGGTCGGTTCGCTCACGACTCCAAGCCTGCCATGTGGAAAGGTCAGGTCGTAACGTCCAGTCCCTGCCCTGCCCGGGCAGGGACCCAGCCCGGGAGCACGCATGACGATCAACCCAGACCTCGTTCTCAGTGCTGTAGCCGCCGAACGGGAGCTGCATCGGTCTCGCACGGTCAGGTCGCGTGCGGCCTTCGAGGCGGCGGATCACCTGCTCGGACGGGTTCCCATGACGTGGATGAACAAGTGGTCGGGCGGCTATCCGCTGTATCTCGACACCGCTCACGGCAATCGCATCACCGACGTCGACGGCAACGAGTACGTGGACTTCGCCCTGGGAGACACCGCCGCGATGGCGGGCCACTCCCCGAAGGCGACCATCGATGCCGTGCAGGAGCGCATCGGTCGCCTCGGCGGCATCACGACGATGATGCCGAGTGAGGATGCCGAGTGGGTTGGCGCCGATCTGACCCGTCGCTTCGGCCTCCCCCTATGGTCGTTCAGCCTGACTGCGACGGACGCCAATCGGTGGGCTCTTCGCCTTGCCCGCATGGTCACCGGCCGACCGAAGGTCATGGCCTTCTCATACTGCTATCACGGTTCCGTCGACGAGACGTTCGTGATCACGGGCGCCGACGGACAGACGGCGCCACGCGAGGGCAACGTCGGTCCTGCGGTTGACGTCGCTGAGACCACCCGGGTGGCGGAGTTCAACGACCTCGCGTCGGTCGAGGCGGGGCTGGCGCACGGCGACGTCGCGGTGCTGATCATGGAGCCGGCGCTGACAAATATCGGCATCGTGCTGCCAGAGCCGGGATTCGTCGAAGGCGTCCGAGAGCTGTGCACGAAGTACGGAACCCTGCTGCTGATAGATGAGACGCACACGATCTCCGCTGGCCCTGGGGGGTGCACTGCGGCGTGGGGTCTCTCGCCGGACATCTTCGTCATCGGCAAGAGCATCGGTGGTGGAATCCCCTGCGGTGCCTACGGCATCACGGCCGAGATCGCAGAGCAGATCACTGCTCATGCGGAGGCGGACCTCGTCGACGTCGGGGGTGTCGGTGGAACCCTGGCTGGCAATGTCCTCTCGACGGCCGCGATGCGAGCGACTCTCGGAGAGGTGCTGACGGACGACGCCTTCGTTCACATGATCGACCTCGCGACGAGGTTCCGTGATGGTGTCGAGGGCGTGCTGGTGGAGTTCGACGTGCCGTGGTCGGTCGCGCAGCTGGGTGCTCGCGCCGAGTACCGGTTCTGTCGTCCGGCACCGCGCACCGGATCGGAGTCGGCGGCTGCACACGACGACCTGCTGGAGGAGTACCTTCACCTGTTCCTGTCGAACCGCGGCGTCCTCATCACGCCGTTCCACAACATGGCGCTGATGTGTCCGGACACCAAGGCGACCGACGTCGACCTGCACACCCTGCTGTTCCGCGAGGCCGTCGAACGGATCTCCTCATGAACTCATCCGATGCCTGGCCCGTTGTCGGGCATCTCGCCGCGCTCATGCCCCGACAACGGGCCAGGCATCGCGCATGACGCCTTCGACATTCGACCTGACCGGGCGAGTGGCCCTAGTCACGGGTGCAGGTGCCGCGGACGGCATCGGGTTTTCCACAGCTGCGCTGCTCGCGGAGCTCGGGGCGACCGTCGCCGTCACCTCGACGTCCGCGCGTATCGAATCACGTGTGGAGGACCTGGCCGCTGGGGGCGTCCGGGCCTCCGGGCATGTTGCGGACCTCACGGATGAAGATGACGTGCGGCGCGTCATCACCGAGGTGGTCGACAGGCACGGTGCGCTGGACATCGTGGTGAACAACGCCGGAATGGTGAGTGTTGGAACGCCCGCAGAGTCGGGCGGCGTCGATGGCATGTCTCTGGCGACCTGGCGGGAAGGGATTGCACGGAACCTCGACACAGCGTTTCTCGTCAGCCGCGAAGCCCTGCCCCATGTCCGCGTTAGCGGGGCCGGTCGGATCGTGAACGTCGCCAGTGTCACCGGCCCGGTGATGGCGATGGCAGGGGAGGCGGCCTACGCCGCGGCGAAGGCAGGCATGGTCGGTCTGACGAGATCGCTGGCTCTGGACGAAGCGGCGCGCGGCGTCACCGTCAATGCGGTGGCTCCCGGCTGGATTGCCACCGGATCACAGACCGCGCATGAGGTGGAGCAGGGGCACCGCGTTCCGGTGGGGCGAAGTGCGAGTCCGGCGGAGGTCGCTCATGCGATCGGCTGGCTGTGCACTCCCGGTGCGGCCTACATCACCGGCCAGGTGATCGTGGTGGACGGCGGCAACAGCGTCGCGGAGGAGCGCTAGCTCGCCGAACTGTTGACTGGTGAGTTGTGCAGGCAACACGCCGGGCGTGCGCCTGCAGAACTCACCAGTCAACGAGCAGTCAGTTGCTCAGGCGAACCGGGTCGGAGACGCGGATCGACGAGCCGTTGATGGGCGTGCAGGTGCCGTTGAGGGAGCACACCTCACTGAAGCCCTTGGTGTTGAACTTCTTGCTGCCCTTCTCGGTCCAGACGACCTTGGTGGTCTTCCCCTTCTGGACGAAGGTGCAGTCCACGGGCTTGCCCTTCTTGCCGCCCTTGCAGCCCTTGTAGGTGGAGCCGACGATCCAGTCCTGAAGCGTCGTGTACGCGGCGGCGGCGGGCGTGCCCTCGTACATCTGGATGCCGACGAGGTCATTCTCCGGACCCCAGGCGTACCAGTAGACGCGGCTGAGGCCCAGGCGCAGAGCATCGAGGTAGGTCAGCGCGGTCCAGCTGTAGGCCCGGTTGTCAACGATGTCCTGATCCGGGTTCTGCGGACCCGGCCCGGCGAGCCCGAAGTTGTTCTCGGTGTCCCAGATGGGCTTCTTGGGCGCCTTGTACCTGTTGAGCAAGGACACGTAGGCCTTGGCCAGGAGGCCGCGGTCCACCGGTGTGCCGAGTGAGCGCGGGTAGGTGTGCACGGCCCAGGCGTCGACCGGCCAGTTGTCCTTCTTCAACGCGTTCAGGTAGGCGCTGTAGAACTTGACGAACCGGTTGCTCAGGCTCGAGCCCTTGGCTCCCAGTCGCGTGCCCACGCTGGGCGCCACCACGGTCGCGTTGGGGTCGATCGACTTGATGATGCCGTAGGCCCGCTTCGTCAATTCAGCCATCTGCTGAGCGCTGCCGGTGGAGAAGGTGCTGAGATTGGCCTCGTTCCAGATCTGGTACGAGGAGATTCGACCCTTGTACCGCGTCGCGACCTCGCGAACGAAGTCGTCCCAATCGGCGAGATTGCGCGGCATGCCAGCGGCACCGGGAAGCACGCCAGCCGCGCCTCCTGATGCCGGATCGTCCGTGGCCCAGGACGGGGTTCCGGCGAGGACGAACAGGATGTCGTTGACCCCGTTCTGCTGTGCATTGGCGACGGCGCCGTCCAGTTTGCCCCAGTTGTACTGGTTGGGGGCGGGCTCGAGAACGGACCAGGTGGTCTCGTTGTCCCACAGGCGCAGGCTCCCGATCGGCACGGTCGGCCAGACTCCGTCCTCGACGTTGAACACGTGCATGCCGAACATGTCGCGCTGAACGACGGAGTTCTTGAAGTTGTCCCGGTACTTCTTCCAGCCCTGGGTGCTCTGCTGGGCGGCAGACGAAGCAGGGGCGGAGATGAGGGACATGGCGAGGGCGCCCGCAACGGCGAGCGCGGTGACGGCTGAGAATCTACGCATAGGGGCATGCTGCCATGAGCCCCCCGTTCGGCCGAAATCCCGCCCATCGTTGCGGACACAGATCCACCGCTCGCGCACAGATCCACCGCTCGCGGAGGGGGGGGCGACGGGGGCTAGGTGTCGCGGACGGCAGCGATGACGGTGACGTCGTCCCGGCGCCAATCCGCCGCCCGGTGCCGAACCTGGGCGAGCAGGCGCGTGATGAGCTCGGCGGGGTTCTCCCGAACTGGGCCGTCCATCCCCCGAATGAACTGGCCCACGGCCGTCGCCTCCAGCTCGTCCCCATCCGCATTCCGGGACTCCACGAGGCCATCCGTGAAGGCCACGACCACATCTCCAAGGGAGAAGAAACGGGTCCGGACGGTCCACTCGCCACCGAGCGACGAGATCAGGGGCCCGGTCGGCTCGCAGAGCGCAGCGTCCTTGTCACGGGTGACCGTGATCGCCGGGTGGTGGCCGGCATTGCACCAGCTGAGCGTCCCGGTGGCCCGGTTGAGCTGCAGCACGATGGCGGTGACGAAGTGGGAGTCGTCCGCGACAGCATCCGACGCGAGGGCGACGGCCTCGTTCAGGTCACGTCCTGCTCGCAGCGCCGATCGGAGAACCGCCCTGACCCGCAGCGCCGTGATGCCGGCCTCCGGCCCGTGGCCCGAGACATCGGCGACGACGAGAGCAAGGCTGCCGTCGGGCCGGTCGATCGCATCCCACCAGTCCCCGGCCACGACTCCCTCGGCGGAGTGCGCGTAGCCGGCGAGCTGGAAGCCGGGAACGACGGGCGCATCGGCAAGCGCGAGTTCGGACTGCATGGCGGCGACGAGGGGGGCGTCCTGCATCAGGCCCTCGCGAGCGGCCTCAGCGTTGTCGATCTCGTTCACGAGGCCCCTGCGCAGCGACTCGGCGTCCAGGCCGACGGCGCGAATCTCCGGAGGCCCAGACGGCCGAATCGGCGCCGTGTGCGCTGGGTCGCGGGCCGCGCGGGTCAGGTCGTCGCGCAAAGCGGTCAGGGGGGCCAGCACCCACATCTGCAGGCCGAGGAAGAACAGCAGCAGTCCGAGCAGGATCAGCAGCCCCACCACGAACAGCGTGATACCCAGGGTGCGCGTGAACCCGGCAAGGGCATCAGCTGCCTCGCTTCGGGTGCGGTTGAGGGCATCGTGCAGGTCGTTCGATGACGTGGTCATCGCCTCGTAGGTCGCCCAGGCCTCCGGAGAGTTCGTCTCCCGCATCGCCCGGACCTTGCGTCCGGCCTCCATCAGGCTGATCGACGGCTCGGCGTCCGTCTTCGTCCAGGCCCGCTGAGTGGCGAGTGACCGCGCCACCAGGGCGGTGAGCTCCTCATCGTCGGACACGGATGTGCGCAGTTCCTCCAGCAGCGTCGTGGCCCGACCGATGGTCTGCCGGTACTCGTCCAGGGAGGCCGGGCGCTGCAGCATCAGGTAGTCCGACAGTGCTCCGGCGGCGTTTGCCTGCTCAAGGCTCAGATCTGCCGCGGTGTCGACCGCCGGTGAGATGGACTCCTGCAGCGCGAGGTTCGTGACTGCCGTGGCCGCATACTGCGCCAGCACGATGGCCCCCATGAGCACCAGGGCACCGAGCGCCGCGGCTGAGGCGATCAGCGTGCGGTTGCGGAGGGTCACCCACGGAAGGGTAGTGCCTCCCGTGGGTGTCGTTGTCCGATAGTCGGGTCGGTGGCGCGGGAAAGGAGGGGACCAAAGTCCCGGTTGGACCGGACTCAGGACGCCCGGTTGAGACGTGATCGGTTGGAAGAATCGGGGACTGACAAGCCGATACTGACCCGGCGAGAACGGTGCCCGACGGCGCCGACAGCGAAGGAACCGGACCATGAGCGCACTCGATCTCTCACGGTGGCAATTCGGCATCACCACCGTCTATCACTTCCTGTTCGTTCCCCTCACGCTCGGAACCGTCTGGCTGGTTGCCGGATTCCAGACCGCCTACTTCCGCACCGGCAAGGTCAAGTACCTCCAGCTCACCAAGTTCTTCGGCAAGCTGTTCCTGATCAACTTCGCCATGGGTGTCGTCACGGGCATCGTCCAGGAGTTCCAGTTCGGCATGAACTGGAGTGAGTACTCCCGCTTCGTGGGCGATGTGTTCGGCGCTCCGCTCGCGATGGAGGGCCTGCTCGCCTTCTTCCTTGAGTCCACTTTCCTCGGCCTGTGGATCTTCGGCTGGGATCGACTGCCGAAGAAGCTGCACCTCGCGACGATCTGGATAGCCGCGGCCGGAACGGCACTCTCGGCCTACTTCATCCTCGCGGCGAATGCGTTCATGCAGCACCCGGTCGGCTACGAGATCGACCCGGCCACCGGTCGAGCCGTCCTGAACGACATCGGCGCCGTGCTGTTCCAGAACACCGCCACCATCGCCTTCTTCCACACCCTCGCCGCATCGTTCCTGGTCAGCGGTGCCGGCGTCGCAGGCGTGGCGGCCTGGAAGGTGATGAAGAACAAGCAGGCCGACATCTTCCGCCCGGCCATCAAGGTGGGCGCGTGGACGATCCTCGTCTCTGCCGTCCTCGTCTCCGTCAGCGGCGACATGGACATGAAGATCATGGTCGAGCAGCAGCCGATGAAGGTCGCCGCCGCCGAGGCGATCTACGAGACCCAGGACAGCGCCCCCTTCAGCGTTCTCAGCATCGGTGACCTGTCGGGCGACACGGCGACGGACGTCATCTCGATACCGGGCCTGCTCTCGTGGCTCGCGACCGGGGACTTCAATGCCGAGGTGCAGGGAATCAACAACCTGCAGCAGCAGTCCCTCGAGGAGTACCCGCAGTACGGGCCGGAGATGAACTACGTGCCCTACGTTCCCGTCACCTACTGGGGATTCCGGCTGATGATCGGCCTGGGCATGATCGCGGCGCTATACGCACTCTGGGTGCTGTGGGCCTACCGCGGCGGACGCACCCCTCGGGGCAGGATCTACGCGTTCATCAACGGGGTCATCGTGCTGTTCCCGCTGTTCGGCATCTCGGCCGGCTGGATCTTCACCGAGATGGGCCGTCAGCCCTGGATCGTGTTCGGCGAGCAGATCACCTCCGAGGCGAACTCGCCGCTGCTGACCCCACTGGACGTCTGGATATCCGTCGTCGGCTTCACGCTGATATACGCCGTGCTGGCATTCATCGAGGTCGCCCTCCTGCTCCGGCAGGTCAGGAAGGGCGCACCGGAGGTCGTCATCGAGGACCCCTACTCCGACGCTCAGAGCGACGACAGCAAGAAGCTCTACTTCGCCTACTGATCCGCACCGAGACTAAGGAAACGACATGGATCTCCAAACCATCTGGTTCATCCTCATCGCGGTGTTGTGGATCGGCTACTTCATCCTCGATGGCTTCGACCTCGGCGTGGGCATGCTCCTGCCGATCATCGGCAAGGACGACCTGCGCCGTCGGGTCATGATCAACTCGATCGCCACCGTCTGGGACGGCAACGAGGTCTGGCTCCTCGTCGCCGGCGGCGCTACCTTTGCGGCGTTCCCGCTCTGGTACGCGACGATGTTCAGCGGCTACTACCTCGCGCTCTTCCTCGTCCTCCTCGGCCTCATCCTTCGTGGCGTGGCCTTCGAGTACCGGGGGAAGAAGGACTCCGTCTCCTGGCGCAAGCGCTGGGATGCAGCGATCGTCGTCGGATCGGTGCTCCCTGCGCTGCTCTTCGGTGTCGCCTTCGGAAACGTCGTTGGCGGCTCGCCCATCGAGCCGGTGGCGGGAACCCAGCCGGACCTTGCCGGCCAGCTCAACTACACGGGCAACCTGCTGGACCTGCTCAACCCGTTCTCGCTCGTGATGGGCCTGATGACCCTGACGGTCTTCATGGCCCACGGTGCGATCTTCCTGGCCCTGAAGACCTCGGGCGAGGTCCGGGAGGCGTCCCGCAAGGCCGCCCTGCGCATCGGCCTGGTGGCGGCGGTGTTCGCCGTAGTCGCCCTGCTCTGGTACCAGGCGTACTCGGGCAACGTGGCCCTCACCCTTCCGCTGGCGCTGCTCGCAGCGGTCGCGTGGCTGGCCGCCCTCGGCTTGACGATGAAGGGGCGCGACGGCTGGGCGTTCTTGTTCAGTTCCCTGACCGTCCTGCTCGCCGTCACGACCCTGTTCGTCGGGCTCTTCCCGAACGTCATGGTCAGCAGCATCGATACGGCTTACAACCTGACCATCACGAACGCGTCGAGCCAGCAGTACACGCTGACGGTGATGACCGTGGTCGCCGTGATCATGACCCCGCTCGTCCTGCTCTATCAGGGCTGGACCTACTGGGTCTTCCGGAAGCGCATCAGCACCAGCATGATCCCGCCGCAGCCGGAGGCTGGTCGCGCAGACGATCGATACGCGACGACCGGGCACTGATGCAGGCACTCTCCGTGCGGGGCTGATTCCACAGGAACGGCCCCGCACGCGTGTCAGGATGACGTCACCATGAAGCCCCTGGATCCCCGCTTGCTGCGCTACGCCCGCAGCACCCGGGGTTTCATCGGGCTGGCCGTCGTGCTGGGCGCGATCACGGCCGTTCTCGTGATCCTGCAGGCCCGCCTCCTAGCCGACGTCATCGTTCGCGTCACATCCGAGGGCGCCTCCTGGATCGACGTTCGCGACAGTGTCGTCCTGATCGCCGCCATCTTCGGTGGGCGTGCCCTGGTCGCGTGGCTGGCTGAGGTTGCGGCAGTTCGCGCATCCGCCCGGGCCAAGCAGCAACTGCGGACGGCGGCGCTGGAGAAAGTGCTTGCGCTGGGCCCTGCGGGACCGGGCTCGACCGACCCGGGCGGCACGGCGACGTTGATCACGCGAGGGGTCGACGCCCTCGACGGCTACTACGCCCGCTATCTGCCGCAGCTGGTTCTGGCCGTCATCGTTCCGATCGCCGTCCTGCTCACCGTTCTCGACCAGGACATCCTGTCGGCGGTCATCATTGCGGTCACGCTGCCGCTGATCCCTGTCTTCATGGCACTGATCGGCATGTACACCAAGACGCAGGTCGATCGGCAGTGGCGGACGCTGGGTGTGCTGTCGGGTCACTTTCTGGACCTGGTCTCGGGCCTTCCCACCCTGAAGGCGTTCGGTCGGGCGAAATCTCAGGTGGAGGCGATCCGTGCGGTCGGCGACCGCTACCGCAGCACGACGATGGGGGTCCTGCGCATCTCCTTCCTGTCGTCGCTGGCCCTTGAGCTGCTCGCCACCTTGTCCGTTGCTCTGGTCGCCGTGTCCGTGGGCCTCAGGCTCGCGGAGGGTCAGATCGTCTACCCCGTTGCGCTCTTCGTCCTGCTGCTGGCGCCTGAGGCCTACCTGCCCCTGCGGCTGGTCGGCCAGCACTTCCATGCGGCCGCCGAGGGGCTCGGAGCAGCCGATCGGGTGTTCACGATTCTCGAGACGCCTCTGCCGACGGGTGGGTCTGACGTGCTTCCGGATGGTCCGGTCACGATCGAGGTCGACGGCCTGCAGGTGCGCTATCCCGATCGCCGCGACCCGGCTCTGGCGGGGGCGAGCTTCACTGCATCGCCGGGCACGGTCACCGCGATCGTCGGTGGATCCGGCGGTGGAAAGTCCACCCTGCTCAACAGTCTTCTTGGCTTCGTTGCCCCGATCGACGGGTCTGTCCGCATCTCCGTGGGCGGCAGCACCATGTCCCTCGGCCAGCTGTCGCATGAGCCGTGGCGTCGGCGGATAGCGTGGGTGCCGCAGCGAGCGCACCTGCCAGGGCGCACCCTTGACGAGACGCCGACGATCGCCGCTGCCGTGGGCCTTCACTCTGAGCAGCTCGACGACGCGGTGGTGTGGGCTGCCCTCGACGACGCCGGGATCGCGGACGAGATCCGAGCACTTCCTGCCGGACTGCAGACGCCCTTGTCGGCGGACGGCGGTGGGCTGTCCATCGGTCAGCTGCAGCGCCTGAGTCTGGCGCGTGCGCTTCTGGCCCCGGCCGATGTCGTCCTGATGGACGAGCCGACGGCGGCCCTCGACCCGGCGACCGAGCGGTCCGTGGTGGCTGCGATCGGTCGTCTGGCGCAGCAGGGTCGGACTGTCATCGTGGTGGCTCATCGTCCGGCCCTGCTGGAGGTCGCGACGCAGCTGGTGCGGCTCGAGCCGAGCGTGAGCGAGCCGGTGGAGGAGCCGGTGGCGCGGGAGGACGTGTCGGTGGAGGTTGTGGGGAGGGTGGGCTGGTGAACGAGCGTGAGCGAGTCACCCGTGAGTCCGGGAACGAGCGTGAGCGAGTCACCGGTGAGTCCGGGAACGAGCGGCCGGTGCGGTCGCTGTGGCGGGCGATGTCGACGCAGCGACGGGAGTTGGCTGTTGCGGCCCTGATGGGTGGCATCGCCTCCCTGAGTGCGGTGGCGTTGCTGGGTGTGTCGGGGTGGCTGATCTCGACGGCGGCGACGATGCCACCGGTGCTGACGTTGACGGTCGCTGCGGTGATGGTCCGATTCCTTGCCCTGAGTCGCGCCATCTTCCGCTACGTCGAGCGGCTCGTGGGTCACGACGCGGCGTTCCGAGGACTCAGCCAACTGCGCGTCAGCATCTACTCCCAACTCGAACGACTGGCGCCGACCGGCCTTCGTGCGTTCGGTCGTGGTGATCTGCTGGCACGTCTGGTCTCCGATGTCGATGCCGCTCTCGATCTTCCGCTGCGCGTTGTCCTTCCGTGGTTGCAGGCGGTTCTCGTATCGGTGGCGACGGTGGCGTTCCTCGGGTGGCTGCTTCCGGGGACGGGGGCCGTCGTCGGCACCCTGTGCGTCATCTCGGTGGCCGTCGTGCCCTGGATCGTGGCAAGCACGGCGCGGGCGGCGGAGGCACGGATGGCTCCGGCGCGTGCCGACCTGACGTCGGCCGTCGTGCGCGCCCTGGATGCCACTCCGGAGATCTCCGCATTCGGGGCGACTCGAGCAGTCACCGCTCGGGTGGGCCTGCTCGATGACGCATTGACGCGGCTCAACGTGCGCGAGTCGTATTCCCTTGGTCTGGGCGGTGGCATCGGCACCGTCGTGCAGGGCCTGGGTGTGGTGGCCGCCCTTGTCATTGCCGTTCCTGCGGTGATCGACGGACGCATTGAGCCGGTGTGGCTGGCCGTTGCGGCTCTTCTGCCGTTGGCCCTCTTCGATGTTCTCGCGACGCTGCCGGCGTCGGCTCTTGCGTATCAGCGTGTGCGTGGATCGGCCGTGCGCATCGCTGAGGTGGAGGACGTTCCACTGCCCGTCCCCGAGCCGGACGATCCCGTCGACCTCCCCGAGGCTTTCACCGGTGTGAGCCTTGTTGGCGTCTCGGCGCGCTGGGTGGACGGTGATGACGCTCTCGCACACGTCGACCTCCAGGTGGCTCCCGGCTCTCGGGTAGCGGTCGTCGGACCCAGCGGTGCAGGCAAGTCGACTCTCGCCTCCGTCCTGATGGGTTTCCTCCGCTACGACGGATCCGTGACCGTCTCGGGCGTTCAGGTGGCCGGTGCCGACGGTGATGACCTGCGCCACCACGTCGGATTGCTGACCCAGCGCGCCCACATCTTCGACACGACGATCGCCGACAACGTCCGCATCGGACGCCCCGATGCCACGCCTGCGGAGATCCAGGCCGCAGTCGATGCCGCACAGCTGTCGGACTGGATCGCGCGACTGCCGCTGGGAGTCGACACTCCGGTGGGCTCGTTCGGGCTGTCCGTCTCCGGTGGTGAGGGGCAGCGCATCGCGTTGGCGCGGCTACTTCTCGCCGGACGGTCGCTGGTGATCCTGGACGAACCGACCGAGCATCTCGACGGGGCCACGGCGGAGGCCCTGACGACCACCATGATGCAGGCCTTGGCGGACTCCACCGTCCTGCTCATCACGCATCGCCTGATGGGAGTGGAGGGATTCGATCGCATCGTTGAGCTGGACCGCGGGCGAGTGGTGGATCAGGGGACGCACGAGGAGTTGATGGCGCGAGGGGGCTGGTACGCCCAGCAGTGGACGCTGGAGTCCGACAGACGGGACATGGCCCGGTTGGTCCCGCAACTTCCGATCGGTATTGCCGTCCCTGCCCCCTAGGCTGGAGAAATGATGGATCCGCAGGATCGCGAGAGCGGATTGTTCACCGCGGTGATCTCGGTGGCGGCCGGCCTTGAACTCGGCTCGACGCTGCGACGCATCGTTCAGGCTGCGGTGGATCTCGTAGATGCGTCCTACGGTGCCCTGGGTGTGCTGGGGCCGGACGGCCACATCGGTGAGTTCGTCCATGTGGGGATCGACACGACCACGGCGGAGCGGATCGGTCGATTGCCATCCGGCGAGGGCATCCTTGGTCTGCTCATCGATCACCCTGTACCGATTCGACTGGACTCGCTCGCCGATCATCCGGCCTCTGTGGGCTTTCCCGACGGGCACCCCGCGATGAACTCCTTCCTCGGCGTCCCGGTACGGGTGCGCGGGGAGGTCTTCGGCAACCTGTACCTGACCCAGAAGCGTTCCGGTGGTGGCTTCACCGCTGAGGACGAGCGAACGGTCATGGCGCTTGCGGCGGCGGCGGCCGTCGCCGTCGAGAACGCCCGGCTCTATGAGCGGGCACGCACGCGCGAGAGATGGCAGCAGGCAGTCGCGGCCATCGCGAACTCCGTCCTGGGGGGCAGCTCAGCCGACGAGGTGCTGGCGCTGATCGCCAACCGTGCTCGCGCTCTCACGGGCGCTGATGTCGTCCTCGTCGCGTTGGGGGAAGACGACAGCCTGGCCGTCGAGATCGTCGATGGCCGGTCGGACCCGGTGGAGGGTGGCCCACGGGCCGCTGATCGCCGAGCCGTCACCACCCAGGCCGTCCTCGACTGCGTCAGTTCGTGGCCGAACCAGACCATTCCGGCTGGATCGATCATCTACGACGTCCTGCATCAGCGGGAGAGTCTGGTCGACCCGGATGGCTCGGGCGTGATCGCCTGTGCCGACCACGGGAGCCTCGGCCCCGCGCTGCTCGTCCCGCTCAGCACACTCGATCGGGCTCTGGGCGTCCTCGTCCTGATCTGGACGGATTCACACGACTTCGTTCCCAAGGACACGATTGACCTCGCTGCCTCTTTCGGTTCGCAGGCGGCGGTCACGCTGGTACTGGCCGATGCCCGGCGGGAGCATGAACGCCTGGCGGTCTACGAGGATCGCGATCGCATCGCGCGTGATCTCCATGATCTGGTCATCCAGCGGCTGTTCGCCACCGGGATGATGCTGCAGGGCACCACTCGGATCGATGATGTCCCCGACGCTGCCGCCCAGCGGGTCTCTCGCGCTGTCGACGAACTCGACGAGACGATCAAGGAGATTCGCCAGACCATCTTCGCGCTGCACGAGCCAGTCGACGGTCCCACGTCGAGTGCTCGCGGGCGCGTGCTTCGGGAGACGTCCCAGTCGGCATCGCTGCTGGGGTTCGAGCCGGCTGTTCGCTTCGCGGGCCCTGTCGATTCCATGCTCGACGTCGAGATCACTGAGCACCTGGTGGCGGCGTTGCGTGAGGCGCTGACGAATGCGGCCAGGCATGCCGCGGCGAGGCGGGTTGAGGTTGTGGTGCAGATCGAGGGTGGCGATGTCGTACTCCTAGTCACGGACGACGGCGTCGGCATCTCCGATGACGGACCAGGAAGGCGCTCGGGCGTTGCGAACATCGGTTCACGGGCCCACGACCTCGGAGGCAGTTGCCGGTTGGAGCGCGTGTCGGCGGAGGGTGGCACCCGGCTGATCTGGCGCGTTCCGCTCGACGCAGTCTGACGGCAGCGGGGTGGGCAGGCTCTACTGCCCGGAGTGCCCCTCGTTCTCGACCGACAGGCGGGCGACGAATGCCGCGGCCTGGGTGCGGCGTTCCATGCCGAGCTTGGCGAGCAGGCTCGACACGTAGTTCTTGACCGTCTTCTCGGCCAGGTGCATGGAGTCGCCGATCTGCCGGTTGGTCATGCCCTCACCGATCAGCTCGAGGATGCGGCGCTCCTGGTCGGAGAGTGCGTCGAGCCGATCGTCGTGCTTCTCTCCGTTGCGGAGTCGGTCGAGTACGCGCTGGGTGGCCTGCGGGTCGAGCAGCGACTTGCCGGACGCGACCTGGCGGATGGCGTCGACGAGATCGTTGCCGCGGATCTCCTTGAGCACATAGCCGGACGCGCCGGCCATGATCGCGTCGAAGAGCGCCTCGTCGTCGGCATACGACGTGAGCATCAGGCAGCGCACCTCGGGCATCGACGATCGGATGTCGCGGCAGACCTCGACGCCACTGCCATCGGGGAGGCGAACATCAAGGACGGCCACATGCGGCTGGGCCGCAGGGATGCGGTGCATTGCCTCGGTCGTGGAGCCGGCCTCGCCGACGACCTCCATGTCCCGCTCAAGGCCGATGAGGTCGGCGAGGCCGCGGCGCACGATCTCGTGATCGTCCATCAGGAAGACGCGGATCGTGTCAGTGTCCTGGCCCATGTGCGTCATTGTGCACCACGGCGTTCGTTTCGAGGCCCCACTCGGCACCGCAGACGGGGACGTGCGTCAGTTGTGGTGGCGCATCGCGGCCCGGGTGCAGCCACGACTGACGCCGGTGGGGGGTGGGAGCAGCGGATTCCGCGGAACCTCAGGGGGTCAGGGTCATCGACCGCAGCAGCGTGCCACCGAGCTCCGGGTCACCGGCCAGGCTCACCCGCTCGCGAACGGACTCCGGGTCCGCTCGACCGGCTGTGAGGAGCTCGAAGTCCGCGAACGACAGCGTCAGCGTGACGTCGGGCTCGGCCACCGGAGGAGATACGTCACCCATCCCGTCGTCGCCGGCCACCACCCAGGCCTCGACACCGCGACCGACATCGGAGATGACGACGTGGAGGACGGATCCGGAGGGTGCTCCGGCCTGCTTCGCCCACACCTTCGGCAGCCCCTCGATCAGCTGCTGGAGCGTGACGATCGCGGCCGGTGAGTCCCAGCCGCCGGGAGACCCGATGGCTGTTCGGATGTCCTGCTCGTGGATCCACATGTCGAGGGTGCGCATGCGGATCATGCGCTCGACGGTGATCGGCCGGCCGAGCGGACTTCGGATCTGCTCGTCTGCAGGAACCGTGTCGAGTTCCGCACGCCGCCGGGCGGCGACGGAACGAAGCTCGGTGACAATCTCGGCCTGGGTTCGCCCACGACGCCAGTCGATGCCGATCTCGATGAAGCGATCGAGATCACTGGATGCGTGCGGGAGCAACGCCCAGTCCGGCTCGTGCTCGGGACGCGGGTCATCGGTGAGGGACAGCTCGATATCGATCGTGTGGGCAACAAGGTCACCGACGCTCCACCCCGGGCAGGGGGTGGGTGCCTGCCACTGCTGCGCGTTGAGGGAATCGGCGAGGTCGGCTATGGCCAGGATCTCGCTCTCCCAGATGTCGAGCGTCCGGGCGCGGTCGGGCATGTCGTTGACGTCCATTCCCGCACCGTAGCCGTGTGCGAGCTCCGACCCGTAGGGTTCCGTCATGACTGTTCGCGTCGCGATGATCCAACTCGATGTCTCTTCCGACGAGCCGGTGCCTGATCGCATCACTCGAACCCTCGGTCTCGTCGACCAGGTGGCGCAGCAGGCCGATCTCGTGATGCTGCCCGAGCTGTGGCATGTCGGCGCCTTCGACATCGACGCCGCTCGTGATCACGCCCAGCCGATCGACGGCCCCCTGATCGAGGCGCTGGGCGGCCTGGCGAAGGAGCGTGGCATCTGGTTGCACGGTGGTTCGTTCGCCGAGCGTGCCGACGACGGCCAGCACTACAACACCAGCGTGATGTTCGCGCCCAACGGCGCCCTCGCTGCGTCCTATCGCAAGGTCCACCTCTTCGGATTCGACGGTGGCGAGACGACCCTGATGAGTGGTGGCGACGAACTGTTCGTCGTCGAGACTCCACTCGGCCCGACCGGCCTTGCCACCTGCTACGACCTGCGGTTCCCCGAGCTCTTCCGCGCTCTCGTCGAGGGCGGCGCAACAGCGTTCCTGATCACGTCGGGCTGGCCCACTCCTCGAATCGAGCATTGGGACGTTCTCACCCGGGCCCGTGCGATCGAGAACCAGGCGTGGGTCCTGGCGTGCAATGAGGTCGGCTCACAGCCGGGCATTGCCCTCGGCGGGCGATCCGTGGCCATTGATCCGCGCGGCACGGTGGTGGCTCAGGCCGGCAGCGAAGCCGAGGTCCTCTTCGTGGAGGTCGACCCCGATGCGCCGACGCAGTGGAGACGGGACTTCCCTGTCCTGCAGGACATCAAGATCGGCTGAACGACGCGATCTTCGCGCGAGGTCCGACGACCAGGACTGGATCCTTGGCAGGATCCAGCCAGGCAAGAACAGAACGCATCGTGCTGTGGGGAATGGAGATGCAGCCTGCAGTCGGCTTCCCATTGCTGACATGAAGGAAGATCCCACCTCCGGCGCGGGTGTCCGCGGGTTGGTCGGTTCGCCGGACCCCGCGATCACTGCGCGTGATCCTTCCCTCGGGAAGGTTGTAGCCCAGAACGGCCACGAAGTCGTACTGACGTCCGTAGGACTCAAGTCGCTCCACGTACTTCCCGTAGGAGCGCCAGGAGACGGGGGCGTCCTGGAAGACGTTGTAGGTTGCTGGGACCCGGGGGTTGTACGTCCACGCATCGTTGCCATCGACACGGCGGTAGGGCAGTTGCGTGCCGGGATCGGCACGGCGACCAAAGGCGCTCACGATGTCGAAAGCGCCGGCCGGAGTCGTGCCCGTCCCCTGCCTTCGCTCAGCAGCGGGTGCCAGGCCGCCGTAGCCGAGGAAGGCCGGGGTGGGTCCATGCACCCTGGTCCAGGAGTCTCCGGACCGCTCGTAGGTACTGAGGGTGGCTGTTGTCGACCGCCAGGACGGTGCCGTCACGATGACGACCTGGCGGGAATCGCCGAGGTAGGCGAGGCCTGCGGGGGTGGGGGACGGTGCTGCCCACGCTGGGATCGGGAGTCCTACGGCGACGAGGGCGAGGACCAGGCTGGCGAGGATCGCTGGGAAGGGTCGTGTCGCACGCATGCAGTCACGGTACGACGAACTGTGCCCCCCGCGCGGCAGCACGGCAGGCCCCACGCAAGTGCGGTTCGGGTAGGTCACCCCGAACGAAGGACCTACTGGACGACGGGCTGTCCTGCGCCCTGCCAGCCGGAGATGCCGGACTCGAGCTCGTAGATGCCGTTGACCCCGGCCTCGGACATCGCGGCCACGGCGACCTGGGAGCGGTTTCCGCTCTGGCAGTAGACGGCGAAGGTGCCGGTCGGGTCGAGGGAGCTGACCTGGCTCATGAAGTCCGGACCCTGGACGTTGTAGTTGAGGGCCCCCTCGATGTGCCCGGCGGCGAATTCCTCGGGACTGCGCACGTCGATGATGGTCACACCGGGGCTGGCCACGACCTCGGAGAAGGCAGTGGCGTCCACCCGCTCGGGGGAGGCGGGTGCCTGCGCGGACGTGCCGGGGCCCTGGACGGCAGCGGTGCTGCCGGAGTCGGACGAGCAGCCGGCGAGGCCGAGGCTGAGGGAGACGAGGACGGCGGCGCTGGCCGCGAAGAGACGCTTCTGCATACCCCCTAGGGTATCACGATGTCGAGGCCTGCCGTCAGGTCGAGGGATCGCGGATCAGTGACCCGGAATGGACGCCTTCAGCCGACCGCCCCGACCGGGTCGCGTTGTGAGGCTCCACGTCCCACCCCACGAACCGATCGCGTTCAGTCCCATGCCAGGCGTCAGATCCGCCGAGGGCCCGAGCCCGTCATCCTCGACAGAGACGAGGAATGCCTCCCGGTCGCCGGACGCCTCTCGGGTGATGGAGATCCACACCCGTGTGGCCTCGCCATGCTGCTCGGCATTCGTGATCGCAGCGTCGATGACCTCCTGGAGTGCGATGGATGCGTGACCGCTCGTGGACAGGGCATGCTGAGTGTCAGGGTCGATGGTGAAGTCGATGGCGAGAAGGCCTCTCCACTGCCGTTGGGCAGCATGCAGGTACCTCTCGATGTCGACCCGTGCGGGTGTGGCTGCGGCCGTCAGCAATCTGATCTCCGTCTGCACCTCAGCCAGAAGAAACTCGACCCGCCGCTTCAGCAGGGCAAGGGATGGGTGCTCGCCCGCCGCCTTCGCGTCGAGGAAGAGCCGAATGGCCAAGGACACCGAGGAAAGGCGACCCTGCACTCCGCCGTGGAGGATCTGGGCCATCCGGGAGCGGGTGATGGCGTTGGACTGCTGAATCCTCAGTGACTGTTCCACGAGCGCCTCGTTCGTCTCGCGCAGACTGGCAGCAGTTCGCTTCGAACGTGCCCCGGCCTCGAACAGGACCATGAGCGCGAGAAGGACCACGAGGGAGACGATTACGTCGATGATATGCGAGCCCACGGGGTACTCAGGCACGCATTCAGGGTTGAGCGCCAGCATCAATTGGAGAACAGTGAAGCCGCCGACGGTCCCGCCGATGAGGATCATGAGTGCCCACGGGGGTCTCCTCAGGACCTCGGCCCGCGAGATCCAGTAGACGAGCAGGCCGAAGGCCATGAAGCCGCCCACGGCAGGTGCAAGCGAACTGTCGCATCCTTCGCGGGCGTAGCGGGCGTAGAAGTAGATCCCGCCGATGACCACGACGCCCACGGTCAGGTGCGAGGAGAGGAGTAGATCCCAGATTCCTCCGGCACCCCTCCACCTGAGCCTGCCAGCCTCTCGTTGCTCACCGGTCGATGTCGGCTGGAGACGGGTATCACGGGCCAGCTGATGACTGACAGTGCGCACCATCGATGCGGTGTAGTGCTGAACGTCCTGGAGCACGTTGTTCACGTCCCATGACGTGCTCTCACCTCCGAGTTCAGCAACCTGCTCCTCGATGCGCTGAATCTCGGGGCTCAGGGCCTGGTCAATGTCCGACGCCAGCTGGGTGATCTGGGCGATGGATTCCTCCTGCTGCTCCTCCCGAGCGCGATCCAAGCGTCGGTTCTGGCTCTGGGCGAGGACAAGTTGATCTTCGTGAGCCTCGAGCCGATATCGACCCACGACCAGGAGCAACATCGTGCCGATGGTGACCAGCACGATCAGCGCGATGTTCAGCAGCACCGAAGGCGCGGCTCCCGGAATCCGCTCGCGAATCGCCATCGCGGTGACCCCGACCAGGATGGCCGTCACGATCCACAGGGTTGGTGCAACGAAGGCTGGGCGACTGGTCATGGCTCTGCGGAGCGGGATCAGGGCGAGGAGGAAGAAGAGCCAACCGATGACGCCGGGGGCGAACGATGCGGCGATCCGGACGGCCAGGGAGGACGTGGGCAGGCTGGTCTGGGCGCGTGACAGGATGCCCAGGACAGGCATCAGCATGGTGATGGCCATGAGCAGGGGGCTGTAGGCCCATCGGCTGCGCAGGGCATCAACCGCCATGGGCCGGTCAGCGGACAATGATTCTCCCTGACTGCCACATCTTCATCGCGAGAACGCGCGAGTTCATCTCGGGACCGTTCTGAACTCCGAGGGCGCGAAAGGATCGTGTCACGAT
>Ga0181554_1001637_pt1 | contig 20902 bp, 16 predicted proteins | sample 011ome_16_FD_145602 | JGI IMG/M metagenome (GOLD analysis project Ga0181554, IMG submission 145602) | Coastal salt marsh microbial communities from the Groves Creek Marsh, Skidaway Island, Georgia - 011503CT metaG (spades assembly) | ecosystem: Environmental > Aquatic > Marine > Intertidal zone... | reverse complement strand
GAGTACCGATGCGTCGGCGTCGTGGCGTGTGGCGACGGTGATGTCGACAGCGTCAAACGCGTGCGTTCGAGCGCGGGTGGAATTCGCTCGAGGCGGCGACGGCGACTACGTCGTATGGCTACCCGAACCGTCGTCGACGTTGATGCCGACGGCAGGGACGAACAGTGAGAACATCGGTGCTGCGCTAACAATTCCGTGTCAATCGCGCGTCGTAGCACGAGGTTCGGCGGCGAAACGCGTTGAATGTCGCGCGAGGCCGATTGCGCCCATGGACGCGTTTGCGGCGACGCGCGACAACGTCAAAGTCGGAGATTTCATCGAAGTATTGTATAAACACGCATGGCGCTTGAGCAAAGTGATGAACATGGGTGGTAAAAACGCAGTGTGCGTGCAGCTCACTGCAGATGGGAATGTACAGGCGAGCGTGACGCTGTCTGAATGTCGATTGCGAGCGACGTGGGGCGGCGCAGCGCGAGGATGGTCTCGCCTCTTAAACGACAAAGTGTCGTTGCCCGAGACATTGAGCGAAGCAGACGACGACGTTGATGAACTGATGCCTGACGCAATCGAGGAGCGCGTGGCACGGACGGACGACCAAGTAGAACCGGCGACGGAAACAGTGGCGTTAGAGGCGATGTTTCCCTCGTCCGGAAAACCAAAGACGCATGCGATCAAGTCTGTCGCACGGAAGAGGAAACAATCGAAGCAACACGATACAAAACGTGAGCACATGCGCGTCACGTTTGACGATGCACCCTTTAAGCGGCAAGACATGCTATCGTTTACGTCGTGCGCGTGGGCGCGTGCGCGTGCTGGAGAATCAGACGTACACATTTTGTCGTGCGGCACGCGTAGTGGACACGTTGTGTCTTACGTCATGCACGATGATCTCACAATGTCGCTTTTACACGTTATGCGTGTGTCGTCGAGTTCGCACGTGACGAGCGTCGCGTGGCACGTCGGTGCTGAAGATACGTCGCTCTTCATCGGCGCGACTGACGGTTCAATTTTTCGCTCGACGAGTTCGTCGGCGCACATATTAAAGTGCGCAAGAGCGCTCAAACGTAGCACGAAGAGCTCGGCGACGTCGAATTTAGACGTAGATGACATTTTCACGGCGTATGGCCAAGTCGCTGACGCCGATAACGTGCCTGTGACATGTATGGATACGACGGAGGATAGCGAGCGCGTCGTCCTCGTCGCCGGTAAAGCTAATGGTGACGTTTTCATGGCGACCTTTTCGTCGTCTGGCGAGTCGGCTTGGATCAAACGCGTGAGCGTGTACGCCATCAATGGTGTGTGCTTCACGCGAGCCGGAACACACAACAGATCCGTCGCCTGCGCCTACGTCGTCTGCGCTCGAGCGTGCGGAGCGCTCGACGTCCCTTGCCGTCCAAACGACGCCATTCCCGTGCGCGCCTTTGAACGCACGGCAGAGCACAACACGTCGTTTGCAACAGCCACAGTGCGATCTATCGGCGCCGCGGCGTCGCCAAAAGGCACCGTCGTCGCCAGATTTGACGCTTTTACCTCGCTCCACAAGTTGCCAAATTTGGAAGGCTTTAAAGAAGCAAAATTCTGGCGCGCGCGCGTGGACACGCGCTCGTTCATCGCGTAGTTTCCACACGCATCTATCGGTACATGAGCGCGGAACGCGAAGCGCTGTATATGAGTCACATTGCTGACTTGTAGCATTTCATGCGTACGTCTCCCTCGACTCCACCGGCCGAGAGGGACGCGAACCTTCTCGTACCATGTAGACTGCGTTTGGGCTGCAGGCGCCAACAACTCCAAAACCGGGCACCTGCTCAAGACCGAGTGCCAGGTTTTCCGTCGGAATTTTCCGCGACGTTTCTCGCGGTGTGGCCACTCGTCGACGCGCGCCGCGATGGTAGTTTCGCGGCAAACGCGCCGCGCGTGGTCGACGACAACGACGATTATGCTCGTGCTCGTCTCATTCGTCGCTTCGGGCGCGCGCGCACACGGCAAAGGTTCGTTCGCAATCGCCGTCAAGAAGCAGACGCGCGTCGCCCCTGGGACGGGGCGGCGACTGCTGTCCAAAGCGGACGCGATCCCGATACACGCGTACGGCGACCGTCTTGGGAACCAGTATGGTCAAGGGCATGAGTTCTCGTTGACCATTACGCTCGCGGGCGGGCAGGAGTTTGACTTGATTATGGACACTGGGTCGTCCATTACGTATTTGCCGTGCCTCGGCTGTAGTTCCGAATTATGTGGGTATCACGAGCACCAATACTACGACTGGCGTTTGTCAACGGATTTCCGTATACTGAATGCCTCGACGAACGCCGCGGACGCTGCATTTTGCGACGCCATGCCTGTCGCACACGAAGTGAGTAATGTTTCAGCTTGTTTATTTGAAATTTGGTACTTAGACGGATCCGAAGGACGCGGTTACATGGTCGAGGACGTGGTGACTGTCGGGGATGAGTTATCTCCTGCAAAAATGACTTTCGGGTGCGGTGGCGTGAAGAGAGCTGACGGGAGTTTCGATCGACAAGACGGTATGGCGGGATTCAGTCGCGGAAACACCGCGTTTCACACACAGTTGGCAAAGGCGGGCGTCATCGACGCGCACGTGTTTGGATTCTGTTCAGAGGGGAGCGGGACAGACACAGCGATGTTATCGCTCGGACGGTACAACTTCGGTCATAATCTCGCGCCGCTCTCTTACACAAGGATGCTCGGGGACGATTATCTCGCCGTTCGGACGATGTCATGGAAACTCGGCGACACCACCATCGCTGGCGCGTCAAATGTGGTCACGGTACTTGACAGTGGGACGACGTTGGTCTATCTTCCTTCAGTCATGTTTCAAGATTTCATGACTCAACTCACGGCGCAAGTTACAGCAAACCATTCCGAGATTGAAGTTTTTGTAGATGAAGACACGCAGGCGCGCTGTTTCATTCCAGATACAACAGTGCTGACGGCAAGTGTTGTTCGCGAGTGGTTTCCAAAGCTGACCATTACGTACGACCCGGACATTAAACTGACTCTCCCCGCAGAGAACTATTTATACAGTCATCCTGTCATCCCGCATACCTACTGCGTGGGAATCGAAGAGTCAGAGGACGAGACCATCCTGCTCGGCCAACAAACGCTGCGAAACACGTTTGTCGAGTACGACCTCGAAAACGACCGCGTGGGCCTAGTCGTCGCGCAGTGCGAAAACCTTCGGAAGAAGTTTGCGCCTGATACTCCTCATAATCGATGGAGGTTTGTCGCCATAGTGTTCATCTTGATGTTCACGGCGTGCGTCATTGGGGGTGTATCGCTCTTTTTGTACGTCAAGTTTGGGTCACGAAAGCCGTTCAAGTACCAAGTATTTGATGTTGATTTACTTGACGCAGAAATAGAAATGGGCAATGTGGTGGACACGTAGAGGCGGAGACGGCACTGCGAATACATGTGTACATTTATTTACCGGTACCGGTAGCCTGGCTTGTAAAACAACAAACAACAATCAATAACGAAGACATTCGCGCGCGCGATGCCGCACCCTCACATTCGCGCGCATCCCTCGCATCTCACCGCGTCGAACGTCGCCATGGCGCACGACCAAGCGCGCGCGTTTTTCACACCCGATGCGGCGCTCTGCCCCGATTTCGTGTTGGCGCACGCGCGAGAGTTAAAAGCGTCCCTCGCCGCGTCGCTCGCGGCTCGCGCTGCGCCCAAGTGTAAAACCATCGTCGTCGTCACGTCTGGCGGCACCACCGCCCCGCTCGAGCGCACGCAGGTGCGATGCGTGGATAACTTTAGCTCGGGCACGCGCGGTGCGCGATTGGTGGAGGAATTCTTAGCCAGAGAGGACGTGGAGGTGGTCATGGTGCAACGGGACGGGTCGGTGACGCCGCACGAGCGTCTCGTCGTGGACTCCGTCGAGCGAGAACAGCGCGACGGTGGAAATGGGGTGTTTCACGCCGGCGCTGACGCCGTTGGTGCGTGTGGGCGCGCGAGACACGCGCTTGATGCGTTTGAGCTGTCGAGCTCTGGACGCGAGGGAGAGCCGTCGACGGCGACGGCGCGCGAGCCTCATCGAGCGTATGTCGAAGAAGCGATTAGGCGCCGCGCCGTCGAGGCGAAACGGTTGACAGTGGTACGGTTTAAGACGGTGTACGAGTATTTGGCATATTTAAAAGTCACGTGTGAAGTGGTAGAAGAGGAGGCAAAGTCACGAGGCGGTCGAGCCGTCGTCGTTTTAGCGGCTGCGGTGAGCGATTTCTACGTGCCTTGGCGTGATTTACCCACGCATAAGATTCAAAGCGACGCACATGCGTCTACAAACGGACTTGAGCTCAAACTCTCACCCGTGCCGAAGATGCTCGGGATGATTTCGCGCGAATGGTCCCCGTCGGCGTACGTCGTCGGCTTCAAGCTCGAAACCGACGCAAACATTCTCGACGCAAAATCACGAAAATCCCTCGAGCGCTACAGCCTCGACGCCGTGATCGCCAACGAACTCGAATCGCGTTATAGAAAAGTCACCGTGTTCACTCGAGAAGGCGATCGGCGAGACTTGGCCATCAAAGAAAACGACGCATCTGCGTCTGAACGCTCGGCGCCGCAATACGGCGCCGACACGCTCGAAGACCAAATCGTCCGCGATTTACTCGCTCGCGCCACCGCCGCGCGCCCTAGTTCATAGCGCACGCCATGTAGTATATCTAACACGAACACATCACACCGCCGATCGCGCCCGCGCGCACGAAACCTCGCATCATTAAGCGCTCGCGAGCTTTGAGCTTTAAAATGGTTGACCGCGACGCAGCGCCTCACAAATCGCCACGCCCTCGAGATCGCGCGCGCGTCATCATGACTGTTGAACCCGCGGCGATGGACGTCGATACCACCGCCGCGACCACGGATGCGCCGTCGCGCGAGGACGTGCCACACATCGTACGTATACGCGCGCGCGTGTGATGCGTTTCGATCGATCAGCTGACGCATGAGATCGCGGTGTTTTGTGTCGTCGTACTGACGTTTTTCGTGTCGACACGCAGCTCGCGAGATGCGTGGGGAACATAGAGAAGGGCGTGAGCGCCAAGGGTGAGGCGAGGTTCGTCGCTCGGGCGTTACGGGAGGTATGTTTACGTCGCTCGCGCGATTATTTCTGTTGGCTCGGTCGCGAATAGATTAGCCTCTCAGTCTCGCGTGTGTGTGTGTGTGTGTGAGTGTACTGACCGTGATTGTGCGTCGTGGTATCGTCGATCGTCGTGAACAGACTGCGCTGGCGCGGAAGGAATTTACGAGCGATACTGTTGCGGCGTTCGTGCGCGCTTCGACGCCGGCGACGAGCGGCGCGCGAGAGGCCCTCGTGGCGCGTTGCGCCCAAGTGAGCGGCGTCAAGGCGTCTGAAGTCGGCGCGAGCGTGGAGGGTATGGATGACATCACCCCGTGTGTGCTTCCGGAGGCTGAGGTGTACGCGTACTTGGTGGTTTTGATGCATTTGATTGACAGCGACGCGGGCGAGGCCGCGTTGGCGTGCGCCGCCGAGGCGGTTGATAGAATCAAACACTTTAACCGTAGAACGATGGATGTACTCGCCGCGCGAGTATACTTTTACTATTCATTAGTGCACGAGCGTTTTGGCTCGCTTGAGGACGCCCGTTCGACGTTGTTGGCGTTGTATAGAACGGCGGCGTTGCGTCTCGATGAAATCGGCCAGGAAACCTTGGTCAACTTGTTGCTGCGCAACTATTTGCACTACAACTTGTACGACCAAGCGGAGAAGTTGCGGTCGAGAGTGACGTTGCCGCAATCTCGGTCGATTCAGCAACAGTGCAGATACTTGTACTACCTAGGTCGCATTCGTGCGGTGCAGCTCGAGTATAGCGAAGCCAAGGAGTGCTTGACGCAGGCGTATCAAAAGGCGCCGACGTCGGCGAAGGGGTTCCGTCTGGAGTTGTTAAAATGGATCACCATCGTGCGCATGTTATTAGGAGAAATCCCAGAACGGAATGAATTGACGCAGCCCGAAATGCGCGTGGCATTGGCGCCGTATTTCGCGCTCGTTCAAGCGGTGCGTTTGGGTGATTTGGCGGCGTTTCAAGCGGCTTCGGAGACGCACGGGGCGACGTTCGACGCGGATAAGCTCATGAACTTGATCACACGCTTGCGCGCCAACGTCATCCGCACAGGGTTGACGCGTATCAACACTGCATACTCGAAGATTTCTCTCGCTGATGTGGCTGAAAAGCTCGGATTACCGAGCGTTGAGGATGCTGAATCCGTCGTCGCCAAGGCGATTCGCGACGGCAACGTCGACGCCGTTATCGACCATTCGGCGTCAGTCATGTACAGCAAAGAAACTACAGACGTTTACAGCACGCAGGAACCGCAAAACGCATTCCATGTCCGCATCGCGTTTTGCCTGGACACGCACAATGAAGCCGTGAAAGCGATGCGTTACCCACCAAAAGATAAAAAGTCAGACACCAAGGATGCGGCGCGCGGCAGCCGCATCGACAACGACTCAGGTATCGACGACTTGGATGATTTACTCGACGGCATGGAGGACGATGGCGATTTCTTTTAATTACCTAAATAAAAGTAGAATTACAACGCACTCCTTCGCGAACGATTACTTGCGTCCTTTTTTCCCTTTCTTTTTGCTCGAACCGGCTTTTCCCGCCGCCGCCTTGGCTTCCAACGCCTTCTTTCCTTGTCCGGGCGCCGCCGGTCCTTGCGCGGCGACATCCGCTAAATACTTTTCAAACACTTGTTCAGCAGTCAACAAACTCGCATCGGGTGCGCCTAAATTCTTCATCCTATGCTCGCTCTTCGCGATCGCCTTGGCCAACGCCTTGAGCACCGCCCCGCGCGTGCTCAGCCCCTCCTTCACGAACGTCCCATCCGCGTTTTTCCACTCGATCCGCAATCGTCCGCGCTGCCAAATGTCCCGCGAGTAGCACTTATCCTCAATCTCGCACTTCAACCCGAGCGCGCGATCGCACGCGTCTTTAAGTTCGAGCACGTGCGGTCGCACCACGGCGTGTTCCTTTGGGATCCGTCGACCTTCGGCGTGCGTGCGCGTGCTGTCAATGTACGGCGGGTACACCACGATGCGCTCGTCGTGTTTCCATATCATCTGCGCCATGTTTCAGCGCCTTTCGACGGCGACGGCGTTTGTGGCGGTGCGGCGCGCAGTGACGCGCGTCAGTCCACAGCGTGCTGCTGATGATGATGTGACGAAACGATGACGCGCGACGCTCGAGACGATCTCGCCGCGGGCATCGCCGCGGGTGCGACGTGTACGATCGTCGGGCACCCGTTCGACACGGTGAAGGTGCTCATGCAGCGACGGGCGAGCGGCGGGGCGGTGTTGAGTGCGCTGGGGACGTCTCGGGAGCTGTACGCGCGCCGAGGCGTTCGTGGGTTCTACGCCGGCGTCGCCGCGCCCATGATCGGGGCGAGCACGGAAACGGCGTTTAATTACGTGGCGTATCATCGCGCGCGGGCGTATGCGCTCGGAGGGGAGTCGTTGGGGGCGAGTTCGGCGACGCGACGCGCGGCGGCTTCGGCGTTCGCCGGCGCAGTCGCCGGCGCCGCCATGTCCGTGATCCTAACGCCGTTCGAGCTCGTGAAGTGTCGCACGCAAGTGGGCTTTGGCAATGGTTCGGTCATGCGGTGTGCGTCCGACGTCGTGCGCGCGCACGGGGTGTTTGGGTTATTCAGAGGATTTTCGCACACGACGATTCGAGAAGTCGCGTGCGGCGCCGCGTACTTTTGCGCGTGGGACGTAACCCAGAGTTTAATCCCTCGAGCTCGCCTTGGCGCATTCGATTCTGCATCCGCCGCGCTCGACGCCCCGCGCGAGGCGCTCGCGTTCGAAGCCATGGCTGCCGTCGCGTGCGGCGGCGCGAGCGGCGTCATCGCCTGGAGCGCCGCGCTCCCGCTCGACAACGCCAAAACGTTATTCCAATGCTCCAACCCGGGCGATGCTCATGATTTACCACCCATGAAACTCCTCGCGCATATCTATCGTACCAAAGGCATTGCAGGACTTTATGCGGGCGCACGTCCAATTTTAGCGCGCGCGTTTCCCGCCAACGCCGCCCAATGGCTCGCCTTTGAAGCCGCGTCCCGCGCGTTGCGCGACCGACGCCAGCGCGCCGTCGCCGACGACGACCGCGTCGACGCGTGACTTATCGCCTCCCGCACTGTCGGTCGCGTCGTCGAGAACCCCATAGTGAACGATAGTGTAGATACCGGTAGACGCTGTAGAATAGACGCTGTAGACTCGATTGGTTTAAACCATGCTCCAACTTTGAGAATGGTCCAGAGACCGCTGAGAGCGGCCAAATGTCACATGTCTGTCAGGGGTACGAACCGCCATTCGCCGCCTCGTCCTATTGCCGATGCGCTCACCGAAAACGCCCACGAACACGCCCAACGCGTCGGCGACGACGGGCGGGAAAACGACGACGATGACGAGTCCACTCGCGCTCGACATCCACGCGTTCGCATCGTTACGCGTCGGCGACGATATCGACGACGGCGCCGAAGGCGATGTCGACGATGTCCCATCGTCTTCGGTGGCTTCAGACGCTTCAACGACGACGACGACGACGACGACGACGACGACGACGACGAGGGCTGAACCACCGCGCGCATTTGCGCCTAAAAAGTTCCATAGCCCCACGGACAGCGCGTTGAGCCCGGCGTCGAAATTCGTCGCGCGCAAGGCGCGCCATCATCAGCAGCATCACCCGCGTCGACCGATGGGCGCGCTCGACGACAACCGGGACGCGGCGGATGCCGTCGCGATGCCACGTCCGGCGTCGCGCTTCGCCCCGTAAACACAACACGACGCAATCACACATACGACGACGACCACCACCACCACCACACACATTCTTTCACATCGTAACACACACCTTGTACAATACAACACTGAGCGCATCTCTTTCACAATTAACACCCTGGTTCCAGAATCACCGCTGAAGACCTCACTCGTCGACGCGCGCACGCATCCCAATCGGCGCGCGCACGACTCTCGCATACGCACCGCACTCGTCGGTTGACACGCGACGACGAGAGCCTCGCATCATCGACGATCGACGATCGACGTCGCGACGCAACGTTTTGATTTCGAATCGCATCCGAGTCGCATCGGCATTCATTCCCCTCGCCACGCATGCCGGTGTTCGTGGGCGGCGCCCTGGGTGGGGCGGATTTGATGAACGACGATGAGGCGTTCACGGATGGCGTACTCGCGCGTCGACGGTCGACCGTGCGGTACGGGGAGACGACGGGTGAGAAGGAGACGACGGCGTCGCCGTTGCGTCGGGTGAGGTGGGTGCAATTGGAATTGGCGCGAGGCGTTCGCGCGCGTCGTATTCGTTGTGTTCGTCATCGTCGCGTGTATGTGTTCGTGTTGTCGCGTGTACTGATTGTGAGTGTGTGATTGTGTTCGTGTAGGTATCGCACGAACGATGACGCGAAGACGCGCGCGCACGCGTTGTGGACCAAGGTGCGCGTGGTGGTGTTGTTGAACCAATTGTTGAGCGCGGTGCGTCGAGGCGAACGACGCAAAAGGATTGAAGCCAAGGATCAATTGAATATAGAATTCGTAGCGGTGAGCGGAGAAGAAGTACGAGATGAGATTCGTCGCGTGCAAGCCAAGTTTATCACGCCCGCGACGAAGAATAAGATTTTGGTAAAGTCGCGTAAAAAGGATGTGTACAAGTTTTTGAGCGATCCGCAATCGAGCTCGGCGGCGATGGCGTTTCAGTGCCTGATGTTTGCTCTCATTATGGTGTCGATCAGCTCATTTATCGCGAGTACGATGCCTGAGCACACTGGCAAGGCGAGTTTGGACATTGTAGAGATGGTGTGTCAGATCATTTTCACTCTCGAGTACGTCACCAAGATTTCGTGCGCGCCGAAACCGTGGAAGGCGTTCAAGGATCCACTCAACTTGGTGGATTTGGTATCCATCATTCCTTGGTACGTGGAGCTATGTTTGTCGGGACTGTCGTTTGGGTTTACAGACGTTGAAAAAACGAGCGGCACGTCCAGTGCGCGAGTGCTGCGTATATTTCGCCTGTTCCGAGTCATTAAAGTTTTCCGCCTGGGCAGTCGAGCAAAGAAGATTCAAGTCATTGTATCCGCCGTGTCTAACAGCGCAGATATGTTTATTGTTCTCGGGTTCTTGCTCGTGTTGGGTCTAGTGATGTTTAGCGCGTTGATTTACTTTTGTGAGAAGGGTAAGGTGGTGATTACAGGCGCGTTAGACGAGAACGAGATTGACAATTTTGACTCTATTCCTCGCGCGTTTTGGTGGTGCATGGTGACGCTCATGACGGTGGGTTATGGCGACGCCGTTCCGGTGACGACTGGTGGGAAGTTTGTGGCGGCTTTCACAATGTTAGGATCGGTGCTTATCACGGCATTGCCGATTTCCGTGATTGGCGCAAATTTCACACAGCAGTGGTTGGAGTTTAAGAGCAAAGAGGCGCGCAAGATGACGAGGATGAACATCAAAGGCAAGTCGCGCAACGTGATCAAAGAGATGCACGCGTACTCTCAAGTGCTCACGGCGCTGAGTGACCACGTGAGTACGATGGAGAATCTAATCATGAAGGAAGTTAGCGCGTTGCGCGTCGTGCTCACGGCTATCGTTCGAATGAGTAAAAATTGTACGCGCGAAGAGTTGCGTTTCGCGTGTCAAGCGTTTGACAATCGCTTCAAAAAATTGGAGGACGTACGCGAAGAGTTGGAGGATTTGCAGGCGACGTATGATTTAGTGTCGCACGCTGAATTCGCGGTGGCGCTTCAACAGCTCAAGACCTGTGGCGTGAAGATGCAAAAGTTAGAAGAAACAGGCAAGTTACTCAATCACGAAACTGGAAGCCTCATCAACTCCACGGCGTCCCTGCGCACCCAGTTATTCGCGATGAAGGAAAGTCTCGCCTCAGCTATGGCGCAGCAAGTGCTCGATCAAGAACTCCAAGAAGAAGAGTTTAACTCGTGATGAGCGCACGTTTTAGTTGTATTTAGCAAAATCCTAGTTATGAGCTCTAATAAAACGTGCGCATCAATCACTTTTTCTCGTCGGCGTCAGCCAAGTCAACTAAACCGAGGAAATGCTCGGACGTTCTGAGCAGCGGCGCGTCGACGAGACGCATATTAAACTTCATTGGGTGCTTGCGAGGGTCGTAATCGACCATTTTCAACCGACCACAATACACATACTCACACCCTTCCATGCGACAAAACAAATGAAGGGGCCAGTCCTCATATTTCGGCGCGGTTTCAGCCTCCTCGGCGCGTCTCCACGCGTCCTCGACGCTCTCCTCAGCCATCAACCGCGTGGCGACGATGGATTGAATGACTGGAGATTCTTCATTCTGCCGAGGCTGCGCAAACCATGTGATTTGTGAACCAGCTCGCGTGAATACATTGTCGTACGTGTTTCCGTTTTTATCGCCCACGTTAACGTACAGCGCGACGCAATTTTTCCACTCTTGAATGCCACTCATCTTGCTAAATTTTGGATTATTCACCGGGCTCAGCGCGCGAACGACCGCGGCTTTCAAGCCTCCATCTCCGGGCGGTGGGGGGATGGGCTCACCTAAATACGTAGAGTACACGTCCCATAATCGAGCTTTGAGGGCTTTGAGTGAGTTTGCGCTCGGCGGCGCCGACGGTCGGGAAGACGTCGTCGCCTTTGGTTTTGCGCGCGACGGCGTCTCGCTCTTATCTGCTGACATCTTCGGGCGCTTGGCCGCCTTGAACCCGTCTCCGAGGTCGTCGTGAATATCGAATGTTGTGTACACTGGTGCTGGCAAGCGGCGGACCCGTCCCGATCGTCGCAAGTCATTTTCGTCTACCGGTTCTCGCTTGCCTTTGTGCGCGCGTTTGATTGGCGACTTGGTTGCCGCCGCGTGTAACGCCGCGTGTGCTGGATTAGACGCGATCAGCCGCTCAAGTACGGCTTTATTACGCGCGATTCTTGCTTCACGATTACGCTCGTATTCATTCATCGTGGCTGAGAGTGACGCGCGAGAGTGTGAAGCACCGGCGCAGCGAAGAGAGAAATTCACAACTACAAAAGACTACGCACAGACCCGAATAATCGAGTCTTTTACTAACTTCTATTCCGGACAAATTGTGGCGCGAATCGTACCAAATCGATCTCCCGTAAATAATCGCCTACGTGGGCCTTCGATGATCGAGCACGTGGCGTTGAAGGCGCAGTCCTTTGCGGGAGCGCTCATGGTCGACGGTAACCAACTGGAGTTGAGCGTCGACAGCTTCCAACTAGCAAAGGAGTGATCTACCGATGCGGATAGTAACATCTTATTCGCCGCATCTTTGGCGCTTTCGTTTGACTTGAAACTCAACACACTGGATCGTTTCGCCGTTCCGGCATCTGTGGTCATGCAACTAACGGCACCGATGTGAGCGCGCGTATTGCTTACGCATCTCCAAGGCTCTCGAACATCATTCACAACCTCACCCCCGCTCCAGACGCGTATATAGCCGTCATCAGAGCCCGAGACTAACGAACCAATAGGTTCTCGCCCTTTCGTGTCGTCTTGAAGGACCGCTAATGAGGTAATATCACTGAGGTGCCCGCATAGGGAAATATCGCCGCCGCGTTCGCCGTCGAGACGTAAGACACGAATCACACAGTCTTGTCCAGCGCTAGCCGTCATATCAGATCTTTGAAGGGGCGCTATGGCGGTCACTTTGCCCATGTGTGCATGTGCTAGAGCAACTGGACCAGCGGCAGCGTGTCTAGGATCCCAAGCACGCACGACGCCTGATTCGTCTCCAGTGAGAATACTTCCCACAGCTCCACCTCGCGCGTCACGCGTTGCAAACGCTGTCACCCCACCTTTGTGTCCTCGAATGACGCTTGTTGCTCGATTTTGAGCCTTTTGACGAGCGTCCCAAAGCTTGACACTACCATCATTACCAGCACTCGCCGTGAGTGGAGCTGAGGATATTACCTGATTTACTACGGAGGACGTGAACGAGACGCGTTTTCCATCGTGCGCTTCTGGAACCACATACGTACACGCACCCGTTACTGAATCCCAAATTTCGATCGATCCATTTTGACGCCCAACGAATGCATTCGTACATCGCGGAACGAACGTCATTGCCGATATTGGTGAACTGTCCGTATGACTCTGGCCCTTGGTGACAGTGCCCGATTCCGGCGCCCAAAATGCAATTTCGCCGTAACCGCCGCCTACTACGACGAGTGACGAAACCACACCAGATTGCACAGCAAGCGCCGTTATCGCCGAACAGCTCCACAAACTCGTCTCAGTCACATCCGCCGGGCAACAGTCTGGAATAATAGCCTGATGGCAGGAGCTATTTCTAACGCCGTAATCAACAGTTGTAATTTCTCGCAAATTTTCAATCCAAGATTCAAATGAAATCGACGCGTACGTGTCCGCAGTGTTCAACGTCAAATTCGACTTTTGAATCGTACTCGTCGAGCTCCGGCAGATTTCTAAGACGTCGTGTTCAAGCACGTTCAATAAGAATGAAGATTGTGACGCCGATAGACCAACAAGCGCGAAACAGCAGACGATATCACTGTTGTAACTCATTGCGTCAATACCCTTCAACCATTCATGTTCGTCGTTAAACGACATCAAGGAACGCCATAGGTTCTCATCATCCCATCGAGTGGCCCCGCCAAGCCAAAGTTTCCGAACGTTCGCAGGTTGGTACACTCTCGTGATGAGGAGCGCGTGCGCAATAGACTTTGCATCTCCAGCGGAATCCGCGTGCATGACGACAGCTCGGAGTATCGAAGCAACAGCAAATAGCTTATTTGTTCCTATTTTCACCTGTCTTGCCAGACCGGCGAGAAGACTTTTATAATCGCGATTCGCAGCGTGCTGCGCCAACGCATCAGCGACGGCGGCGTCAGTGGAGGCAAAAATAGGATACACCAAAGCCACTGAGCCATCGACATTGTCGAAACCGTCATCTTCTTGCTCGAAGACGGGATCGCGGTTATCTGCTTCTTCAGCTTGGTCGTAGAATTCGCGTTTTTGTTGCACAAGCTCACGTAACATGGCAGCATCCTTCTTTGTCATCGTGTCGTAGTACCAATCAAAATTCTCGGCGATCTCCGAAGTTTTCAGCACCTTCGAAAGCAAACGATCACTTGGAAGAGAGTCTGATCCCATTCTGCGTTTAATTTTGTCCCTAATCCACGCCCAAGATGCTCGTTTTGCCAAGGAACTTGAATTTGCCAGCTTTGACTCGTTTGCACCGCCATCTTTTTGGGTCACTTCTTGCGCCACCTCCGTGTCGAGATCGCGTGACGTCCTATGCGTCATCGCGTCAATGCCCACGCCTTCTTCAACGACGGCTTCGTCACTGTCGACTTGAATTTCGCCATTCACGTCAGCAGCGCTCGCGCTACTCAAGTTTATACGCGGTAGTAAGGATGCAAACGCGCTTGTTGAGACAACTCTATCAATCCGCGGTTTGGTAGGAGCTACCAAAGGCGACAAAAGCTGCGTTGATCGAAATTTGCCACGGCTGGTACCCTCCTCGTTAGTGATGAGCTTTTGCTTTCGCAGAGTCTCGGCATCTTCCAAGAGGGACACGAAAGCGTTGGTGTCCAATATCCTGGTGATCAGTGTACATCGCTTAAAAGTCGACGAGTTCATGTACTCATGGAGTTTTAAATGTCCCCCGGTAGCCGTTCTCATGGCGTCGTTCACCGTGAAGCGATGTAAATGATTTAACCGCAGCAAGTCGTACCAAAACGTGCTGAAAATACTCGCAATCTTTGCATTCGTTTCGGTTGTAAACTCTGACTGCATTATCACAGGCTTGTCATCTGCACTTATATTGGACGCACCTATACACTCGCGGAGTTGCGAGAGCACCGACTGATATAGCTCGTCTGGAACTTCTTCGATGGCTTCCCCACCATTCGTAAGAAAGTTTTTCTCGTCTAAGTCTAAAATCACCAAGCGTCTATAATCCAAGGCTAGGTCGGACGTGCTACCAATAATATAAGGCGTCGTAGATGGAAGCGATGCGATGTACGCATGCATGGAGCTCGGCAAGCACGGCATGTATACGTGCTGCCAGACCAGCGGATGCATTAACGCGCGCAAAGCTTCGGCGCATCTCGTCAACGTTGAAGGATTCTCGCTCTTAAGCAGTATTCTTCGCTCAGTAGCCATCGCACACAAACATCGAAAGATATCACGAACATTCAAATGGCTAAATAACACACTCTTGCAGTTTGTAAACGCTTCGCCATTCACACCTCGCATCTCACCCTGCCGCTTCGGCGTAAGCACCACGAGCGTTCCGCAAATTGGAAACAACGTCGCGCGCTCGTCCAGCCACACCAATCTTTCAACAACTTGCGACGCTATCACGGATAATCCGGGCAAGTGCGCACGCGTTTTCGTGAAACACTCAACGTACACATGCATCAACGCATCCATCCATGCATCTAACCGAGGCGTCCGCGAGACGAGACATAGACTCGTATCCGCGAGCGCCGCGCGTTCGAGCGTCGCGCCCAACTTTCGCCGACTTTGTTCAGGCACGACGCTCCGAAAGCGCACGTACGCCACGTACGCGCGTACTCTCGGCTTCGGCATAAAGCCCACACCACCTTGTATCGTCGTGGTCGTCGACGACAACGCGCCTACGTCCGACGTACTCGTCTCTGGTTCGTCCTCCGCATCCGCGCACGCTCCGCCCACCCACGACTCCACGTCCACGTCCACGTCCACGTACACGCTCGCCCCGTGCGTAAGCGTCAACGTCGGCAACATCTCCCGTACGACGCTCATCCACGTCGACTCCGCGCCTGCGCGCGATGGCGACGTCGACGTCGACGTGGACGCCCAAGATTTTGGATGCGCATCGATGATTCCCGGCGCATACGTCACGACGCCGTCGCTATCGCGCACCACCGCGCTCGCGGGCGCCACGCCGCACAACGCGATGCATTCCACGCCCGCCGCGTGCGCGCGCTCGCGCGGCGGTCGCGCATCCATCGTCACCGACGCGCGCGGCGTTGTGAAGCGCGACCGTTATTCATCGGCGCGCGTCGCAATGTCGCCGCCGCGCGACGCCGACGCGGCCGCCGCGCGGACGGACGACGACGGCGCTGGTGATGCCGGCGCCGACGACGAGGCGTGGGACACGGCATCGTTCGCGTGCGCGACGATGGATGATTACATGGCGATTACGACGCGAGCGACGACTGGACACTGTTTATGGAACGCCGCGCGCGCGTTGTGTGCGTTTCTCGAGCGCGACGTAGAGGGCGCGCGAGTGGCGATAGACCGCACGGGCGTGCGCGTGCTCGAACTCGGGAGCGGCGTGGGGTGGCTGGCGTTCGCGGTGGCGATGAATGCGCGAGACGCGGGAGCGGTGCGCGCGACGGAGACGGCGCAGGGAGGCGCGTTGACGTGGTTGGAGCTGAATATCGAGCGCAACGTCGAGCGCGTGCGATTGTCTGGAGGCAACGTTGAGAAGCTTGGCAGATTGAGTTGTGGTGAATTTGATTGGGATGCGTTCGATGACGATGATGTGACGGTTGGCGACGGCGCGTTCGCGGAGGATGACTTTGACGTCGTCCTCGGTTCCGATTTGGTGTACGATGAGAGTGGTACGCACATGCTGCCGAAAGTATTATTCGGCGTGCTCAGAAAGCCGCACGCAGTGTGTTATTACGCGCACACGAAACATCGCTACGATTCGCTCGACCTTGACTTTTTTGAGCAACTCGACCTTCGTGGGTTGGCTATCGAAGAAATGAGACAACCGGGCGTGCTAGAAACGCCTCCGCCGTCGCCACCGCCGTTTGAGAGTTTGTTTCCTGATCAACGCATTGCGGTTTATAAAATAACGCGGCGAAACACTGGTGGATGATGGACTGAAGTTAGTCCCATGCGAAAATGTCCCGCGACTTTTCGTCCGCGTCGGTGGACTCGACACCCTCAGTATGAGGTCCGCGCTCGCGGCCGCACGCACTGGCACGCATGCGCCTCAATCGCTGCGCCGAGTGACGCGCCACGGTAGATGGCGATTTCGTGGATTGCGTGCAGCGACGACCTGCGCGGCAAAAGGCGCGAGCGACGACGAGACGGGGCGTCGTCGAGAAGCTCTCGCCCTACACCAACGCGTGGAGATTCGCGTCACGCCACGACCTGGTGCCGACCCTAGCGCGGATATCCGTGCCGTCGGGACAATCACGGACTTTCTCACGAACTCGAGCTATCACGCCGAGGGCATCAAGGTGCGGATTTCGACCGGGGCTATCGGTCGAGTGACGCGAGTGGACCCCGTGGACGACGCGGAGGGCGTCGAGGACGGTGAGCAGGATGACGACGACGACGAGGAGGAAGATGAAGATGATAAAGCCATGTCGAGCGATGTTAACGCGACATCGCGTGCGTCATCGAACGCGAGCGCGTCAAGTAGCGAGGAAACGGTGGCGGTGCGCACGGCGCACGTGTCCAACGTGTCCAAATCTATCCCGAGAGCAGAGGTGAAAGGCCTCGCCGAGAACTTGCCTGGTGTAGTCAACGTCCGCGTGCCGACGCGTACAGGTGGACATATGGGGTATATATTTATAGAATGTATCGATGGCGACGCCGTGAAGTCGGTAATTGCAAAGCTGCATGGTATGGAGTTTCACGGTAAGACGCTCGACGCAAAGTTTGCCAAGAGCGACCCAAAGCCCAAGCCACCAAAGAAGAAAAAAGTGGAGAAAAAATCTACTGAAGCCAAGGGAACGGGTGCAAAGTTGAAAACGCCCAAAGAAACCGCCGGCGAACGTAAGGCGCGCGAACAAGCGGAGGAAACAGAGCGCCGCATCCTCCAGGCGCGCGCCTCCATGGAAGCGGACGCTCTGCTCGAACTCGAGCGCGCCAAACGCAAGCGCGATCGCGAACAAAAAGCCATAGAAGAGCAAGAAGCACTCCGTCGCACGTTAGAAGAAGACCGCGAACGTCGAGCCAGAAATGTCCTCGAACAGCGTCGATTGAACGCCGAACGCCGCGCCGCTCGAGCGCAAGCCGCCGCCGACGCCCGCGACGCCCTCGAACGCCGCGCGCGCGAACTCGGTGACATCACGCTTCCTTCATCTTGGGCACTCGACGTTCGAGCGTTGCGTGATAAAATAGATCGTTTGCGCATCGATGCCGAGCGTGATTAGCCATCATCGTCGCCTAGGACGTACACGTTGTAAGCCGTAGCACGCGCGAAAACTGATACATTCGTGGCGTCAATCGTGACCGACCGACCGCCGGCGGACACCACACGCGCGCGTCGCCCCACTTCCCTCTCTTTCGCGCACGCGTGACACACTCAAGAGTACGTGAGCGCGCATCGTCTCGACTACGGACGCGACCGTGTCTCTTGTATTCGTTCCTCTCGTCGCGATGCGCGTAAGGCGACGATCTCGCGCGCGTGGGCGCGACCGATGGTTCGATCGCGCGATGGGGTTTGCGCGCACGCATGCGCGCGTGTGGTGTTTTCATGCGCGGTGACTGACGATCGCTCGTGTTCGACGCGTAATTTCACCCGCGCAGTGTCTCACCGTAAATTTGAACGTACGTATTATGAGCTCGCGGTGATGCTTTCGCGCGTTCGCCGGCGACGGCAGCGAGGGTTCGATCGCGCGCACCCGATGGATGCGAAAGCCCTAGTCGCGCATCGTTGTTTTTGATGCACCGTGCGACGCGGTCGCGTGTTGCGTCGCGCGTGTGCGTGAATTATTATTTTGAACCGATCGACTGACGCATGTTTCGTTCTGTTTTTGTTCCTACGCAGACCCTCGTCTCGGTAACCTTGGCTTCTTGCCGAAGAAGCGCTCCAAGCGCAGCCGCGGTAAGGTGAAGTCCTTCCCGAAGGATGACGCGTCCAAGCCGCCGCACTTGACCGCCTTCATGGGCTTCAAGGCTGGTATGACGCACATTGTTCGTGACGTCGACAAGCCGGGTTCCAAGTTGCACAAGAAGGAAACGTGCGAGTCGGTGACCATCATCGAATGCCCCGAGTTGATCGTCGTCGGCCTCGTCGGCTACGTGCGCACGCCGAAGGGCTTGCGCGGCAAGAAGACCGTCTGGGCTGAACACTTGAACGATGAAATTAGACGTCGATTCTACAAGAACTGGTTCAAGTCCAAGAAGAAGGCTTTCACCAAGTACGCCAAGAACTACACCAACGGCTCCATCGACAAGGATCTCGAAGAACTCAAGAAGTCGTGCGACGTCATCCGTGTCATCGCCCACACCCAAGTTCGCAAGGTGAAGTCTTTGAAGCAAAAGAAGGCCCACATCATGGAAATCCAAGTGAACGGTGGTGATGTTGCCGCCAAGGTTGACTTTGGCTATGCGCTCTTCGAAAAGGGTGTGCCGGTTGACTCTGTCTTCCAACAAGATGAAATGATCGATCTCATCGGCGTTACGAAGGGTAAGGGTTTCGAAGGTGTCATCACCCGTTGGGGTGTTACCCGCCTCCCGCGTAAGACCCACCGTGGTTTGCGCAAGGTTGCGTGCATTGGTTCTTGGCACCCGGCTCGTGTGTCGTACACCGTGGCCCGCGCTGGTCAACACGGTTACCACCACCGTACCGAAATCAACAAGAAGGTTTACAAGATCGGCAAGGCTGGCGAGGATTCCTTCGGTGCTTCCACGTTCCACGATGCGACCGAGAAGTCTATTACCCCGATGGGTGGCTTCCCGCACTACGGTATCATCAAGAGTGACTACCTCATGATCAAGGGTGGCGTTGTCGGCCCGCGCAAGCGTTTGATCACCTTGCGTCAATCCTTGTTCAAGCAAACCCGCCGTGTTGCGACCGAAAAGATTACGCTCAAGTTCATCGACACGAGCTCCAAGTTCGGCCACGGTCGCTTCCAAACCAGCGAAGAAAAGGAGAAGGTCTTTGGCTCCAAGAAGTAAACGGTGCCATATTCGGCTTCGTCGTCTCCCTCTGGGTTTCCTATATTCGCTAAAACTAGACGTACTTCTACGTGAAATACAACAACTATCCTTAGTTCTAACACGCACACGCAACACCACGCACGCGCACGCGCGAGATTTGAGGCGCAATCATTACGAATCGTCGCTTACGCGCTCGCAAGAGGGAACGTCGCGCGGTGGACAATTGATTTCAACTTACGTTACTGCATCTTGTCACCCGCTTCGTGTACACACGGAGCGCGCGAATTTACTTGATTACAAAATCTTGTTAAGCGTCTTAGTGACGGTTTCCTTCAACGCCGCGCGGTCAGGCTTGTAAAGGAGGTTTTGGTACACGAAGAAGCCCGAGAACAAGATCCCGACGAGCTCGAGCGCGTCTGGCACGAGCGGCAACGAGTCCACGGCCCGCAACGTCCCATTCGCCGCGACGAGACCAATGAGACCGTACACACCAAGCGTCACAATCGCCGGCTTCTCATCGGACTCCTCCCACTTCTCACTCAACGTCGCCGTCACTTCGCTGAGCTTGTCCTTCAAATCATCCGCCGCCGCGCGCGTCTTCGCGACGCCGCGCGTCGCCCGCGTCGCCCGCCGCGCGCGCGCGTTCACTCGCCCCGGCGCCACCGCCGCACATCGCACTCGCATCGTCGTCATCATCATCCTTTTCAGTCTCTGTTTTCACACTACACACCATGCACACAACACACAACCGTCAGTCACCGCCAACGACCATCATCATTCATTCAAACGATCACAAACAAACGACACGCTAATCGTAATCGCAATGCACGTCTCATCGTCGTCGACGCGTTGATGTGATGACTCGTCGTAGGACGCGCGCGCACGCGTCCTCGTCCTCTCGCGGGCGCACTCGCGTGACGACCACACAACACACCGACGACGACGACGACGACGACGACGACGACGACGAC
>Ga0181554_1001633_pt1 | contig 20913 bp, 17 predicted proteins | sample 011ome_16_FD_145602 | JGI IMG/M metagenome (GOLD analysis project Ga0181554, IMG submission 145602) | Coastal salt marsh microbial communities from the Groves Creek Marsh, Skidaway Island, Georgia - 011503CT metaG (spades assembly) | ecosystem: Environmental > Aquatic > Marine > Intertidal zone... | reverse complement strand
GAAGCCCAGCTTCGGGCCCAGCAGCTTCCCTGGGAGTATCTTTTTAAAACCGAAGCGCGGCGTGCTGATCTTGAGCAACGTGCGGGCACACACTTCATTCCGCTGCTCATCACGCCGGAAAAATGGCTGCTCAACGACACCATTGCGATCGGTCCTTTGTTAAACAACCGCTTTCCATCGCGCTCGGTTATTCCAGAGACACCGGTACAACGCGCAAGTTGCTTTATCCTCGAGGATGCTTTCAACCACTGGCTGGGAAGGTTTTGCGTGCACTCTCGCTGGTGTTACCCAAACAACGTGAACTGGGTTGGCCCGAGGATTGGAGCCAACGCCATACTGGATCGATCAATCAAATACCCGTTCACCGCCGAGGAACTCAAGCAATTTGAGCCCCTCGGACCGCTAATGCTCGAAAACTTCGGTCGCACTGCCTGCGAGGTAAATGGCGTTGGCCCCGAGCACACCGAGATGGTGCAACGGGATTTTCAGCATTTTCTCACCGCTCTATCCAGCCACCTGTCGACCGCCAATTTTTTATTGGGCGATCGCCCATGTCTGGCTGACTTTGCGCTAGCGGGAGCCTGCAAAGCTCACTTTGTACTGGATCCGGAGCCCCTCAGTTGGCTGGGTGAGCACCAGCAATGGCTGTCTGACTACACGGCCCAATTTTTTGAAGAGCCTCTGCCCGCCACCGGCGACTGGTTACCGAATGATGAGGTAGCACCTACTTTGCTACCACTGCTCGACTATTTTAAGGACTCCTACTACGTCGCCGCCTCGGTCAATATTGCCGAAGGTCTCGCAGGAAAACGCTTTTATGACGTTGATTATGGCCTAGGCAACATAACGGCCCGAACCCAAAAACGTTTGAACCTGGCGCGATCACATGTCCACAACGAACTCGATAAAATGAGCGCGTACGACCATCCCGGTGTACAAGCGCTGTATGCGGATCGACATATTCTGGCCTATTACACATCGCCCTAGCCCGTTTTCACAGACCAAAAACCATAGAGGATATAGATGTCCACTCGAAACAAAATCTGGTTCTCCACCATGACGATCTACGTCCTCTTCGTCTTCTGGTACACAGACTTTGGTGGCCCAGTGACCGAAGCTGAGGTCGCCAAGCTCGAAGCTACCATGGCAGCAAACGGCTATTCGCCGGAAGAAATTAATCACATCGCTGGATTTTTTCGTGAGGATACCGGCCGCCAATTTTTAATGGTTAACAACATCGAGCAAAATGCCAATCCACCGGCGATGCCCGACATGCCAGAAAAGGCTAACGCCGATGAGTTAATGGCCGTATACATGGAGCACATGATTCCCCAACTCCTCAAGCGCGCCTGCCATCCGGTAATCGTTGGTACAGCGACTTACGGAGCGCTGGATTTACAAGGTATTACGGGGGGCGAAACGTGGACCGATGCAGCCCTCTTCCGCTACCGCAGTCGACGCGCGCTACTCGATATTGTGAGCAACCCCGACTTCAGCGGCCCGCACGACTACAAACTTGCTGCGCTCACCAAGACCATCGCCTACCCCATAGAAACCAATTTGTACTGGGCAGACCTACGGGTCATGCTGGGCCTTATTCTCTTGAGCCTGTCATTAATGTTGCAACTCTTGCTCGACAAGAAGGGCGACCATAGCTAATGAAATCAAACCGGCGCATCGTCGTTTAGTAAATGAGGACATTCAATCTTTCCATGAGGATTAAGCAGTGGAATTAGCCGACAAAATTATCGTAGTCACGGGAGCCGGGAGCGGGATTGGCAAAGGACTCGCCCTTCGCTTCATGCAGGAAGGTGCCAAACAAGTTGTGGCCGTTGATATCAACCTCGACAATGCCAGAGCAACCGCTGATGCCTGCGGCTGTATTGCCATGCAGGCGGATGTCTCCTCAGAGAGTGCGATTGAACGCCTCGTTGATGATATTGAAACCGAGCAAGGCCCCATCGACCTTTTTTGCAGTAATGCCGGTCTTGCGCTAGCGCCCAGCGAGCAATCTGCTACTGCGGAGTGGCAAACTTCTTGGGAAGTTAACGTGATGGCGCACGTTTACGCAGCGCGCTATTTGATTCCGCGCATGGTGGCGCGAGGGGGCGGCTATTTTCTAAACACCGCCTCCGCCGCCGGCCTGCTCAACCAAGTAGGTGGGGCAGCCTATGGCGTGACCAAACATGCAGCGGTCGGCTTTGGCGAATGGCTAGCCCTTACCTACGGCCATCAGGGTATCAAGGTGTCGCTGCTTTGCCCGCAGGCGGTGCGCACGGCGATGACGACCCTTGGTGATGATGAAATGAGTAGCGAAGGGGTAGCTGCTGCCGCCGCTGATGGCATATTGGAGGTAGCGCAGGTGGCCGATTGTGTTGTGGAGGGGCTGGCCAGCGAGTCCTTCCTCATCCTGCCCCACCCTGAGGTAAGGGAATACATACAGCGGAAGACCGCAGATTATGATCGCTGGATACGGGGTATGAATCGGCTTCATCGTACCCTGACGACTGAATAGCCCAGCCCTGGCTTAACGCTACCCTCATCCGTCAGCTGACCGTGTGCCCGACCTCTTGAGTTTGCCCTGGGATTGAGACTTCCACTTTGCCATCGGCGCCTGAAGGGGTCAGAATCCCCCGATGACTACGTCCGATAGCAATTCGAACCTCGTAGCCCTGCGCCACCAGATGCAGTCCTTTATCAATGAGGAGGTGATTCCTCTCGAGCCGGTGTTGCACGGGGGCGATACGCAGGCGAGTGAGGCGATGGCGTCGCTCAAAGCGCAAGCCAAATCTCTGGGGCTTTGGGCGTTAGGCCATCCCAGCGCCATCGGGGGCGGCGGACTCCCGCTAATGGATTTTGCCCTGCTCAACGAGATTATCGGCCGCTCTTATTTTGGCATGTTTGCGGTCGGCTCTGTGTCGATGCAGGACTCCATCATGTTGCACCTCTACGGCACCGAAGAACAGCGAGCCCAGTGGCTTGACCCGTTGGTGGCGGGAGCAATCTACCCCTCTGTCGGCCTGACCGAACCCGAGGTTGCCGGTTCCGATCCAACCCTCATGAAAACCAACGCGGTGATCGACGGCAACGAATGGGTCATCAATGGGCACAAGTGGTTTACCTCGGGCGCCAATCGGGCTGCTTTCACCACTGTGTTCTGTGAAACCGAACCCGACGAACAGCGCCATGCTAAATTCTCCGCCATCATCGTACCCACCGACACTCCCGGCTATCACATCAAGCGGGTGGTTCGTACCATGGGCGACACGCTCGGCAATCACTGCGAACTTGAATTCAAGGATGTCCGGGTCCCGGTAACAAACTTGCTCGGTGAGCGCGGCAAGGGGTTTCTCATCGCGCAAAAACGCTTGGGTCCCGGCCGTATTTTTCATTGCATGCGCTGGCTCGGGCAGGCACAGCGCGCTTTTGAACTCATGTGTGACTATGCCAACCAACGCTATGCACACGGTTCTTTACTGGCAGAGAAAGGCGAAATTCAGCGCTATATCGCCGAGTCAGCGGCTGAGATTCAGGCCGCGCGGTTGATGACAATAGACGCCGCGCAACGACTCGACCAGGGCGACGAGGCCAGGGTCGAAATTGCCCTGATCAAATTTTGGGGCGCGCGCATGCTTCACAACGTGGTCGATCGAGCGATTCAGGTACACGGTGCGCTGGGCGTGACCGAGGACACGCCACTGGAACTCATGTACCGGGAAGCGCGCTATGCTCGGATCTATGACGGACCCGACGAAGTCCATCGTATGACGGTTGCGCGGCGTCTTCTCAAGGATCCAACCGGGAACGCCCCGTGGAAGTAAACCCCGGGGTATCGAGCGTTTATCTGTAAGACTCCGACAACCGGCGCGACGCAACCTCTCTCGGAAACCCGTGGAATACCTCTTGTGTCTTCAGCTCTTTGCCATCCAATCGCCGGTCATGCCCACCGTTTCAAGATTTAACTGCCCCAGCAAGCCAGCGGCGCGGTGTTGCGCAAGCTCCTGCATGCCGTCGAGCTGCATCATGTCCATCATCGCTTTCCGCGAAGGGTAGTAGGCCACCGCCACAGCATCCCAAAGATCGTCCACTTCTCCGACAACTAAACGCTCGACGTCGCCCACGAAACCCAGGTACCCGCCGACCTCCGCTAGCAGCTTGGTAACCCCCTGCGCGTAAAGATCATAGGCTTCTCTACCCGACAAGGTCGTTTCACGTCCGTCATCGTATTCCGCCTTGTCCTTAAAGCGAAGCAAATTCACCATGCCGATAGGACCCTGTGACGCCGGATCAAGAAATCCGGCGAGTTGATCTTGATCTGGATACAGCTTGTTAACGAATTCCATACTAGCTCCTAACTTGCGCTCGACGTCTCACCAGACAATGACATCATCAAACCTGTTTGGCCTGAGATTTGGTTATCCAGCATCTGTCCCCAACGTGTTTTGAGGTCCTCTGGGCCCTGATGAGTTTCAACAACAAGGACATCGCTCAGCGACATAGCCAACGCTGCGCTGGCGTCGTATCCCCGTTTTATCATCACCCCCGCACCCCATTCATTATCCCGTTTTTCGATTTGTGCCGGCGCGAAAAAAACTTCGGGGGCCACACCCGGCAGAGAATTAGGTGCCGTAGAAGTGCCGAAGTCTTCCCAATGCGTAGCACCCACAACAATGCTGCGGATCAGGTCATCGCCCAAGCGATGGTGGAGGCTTGATCGGACATCAGTATCCCCTGACATATCGATAAACACGGTGGGTTGCACATCGACTGACGCCGACGCTGAATAAGGAAGTACCCTGTCGTAAAAACCCAAGGCCTCGCAAAACGTGCAATTACTCTCAGCAGTAAGACCAATGATCGCGCCTTGAAAACCAGCCTGTCGCAGGAAGGCGGCGGCACCAAAACCCGTTTTTGATGACGCCGAGCCGACCACAATTTGCTTGGCGGCGTAGAAATCATTGTCACTTAGCAAATCGGCAATGACGAACCCTGTGATAAACAGGGGGAAGTACAAACAGCGCGCATCCTCTAACGCCGCCACGTCGGGCGAATCGCCCGAAAGCCGGGCATAGTGATTGTAGAGACCGGGCAAGACCTGACGGTGTGAAGCTGCATCGTGAAACCCGCTGGGGACCACGTTTCCAGGCTCCAAGATGGCATAGCGACTCATGGGGAAGAAGCCGTAGATGCGCTCACCGACAACAAGTTCGTCCGCACTACTGGCAACCACCCGAGCAATACCCCAAACCGGCACTGCACCCCAGGGATCCTCACCTGTCGGATAAAACTGCCAGTAGCCGAACACATCTCCCGACGCCGCGTAAGTGACGTTATTGGCTGTAAGCGCAAATTTTTCGATCTCGACAACAATCTGCCCACTCTGAAGCGCTGCGAGGTCATTACTCACAACCCGAGTGTGTCGAAAGTCATTTCGGTTCACCCACAAAGCGGTGTTTTCCATCGCGCAATCTCCCAGTTAAGACGCGAGCTTAAACTGTTCAGCGCGGCCGTTGGTGCCGTGGCTCATTGGCACTAGCTGCCATGGTCGGCTTCAAATCCACTAAAACAGTTGCCAACGGGGTCCGCGCTTTCTGGGTATTCTCTCGTTGTCGGGTAGCTGACATAAGCGGTCCATGCGCGTCGTCGACCCATCTGCGTATTCCCATATGAGCTGGTCCCCCTCACGATAACGCTTCACCACTAGCGGCCCCCAACCAAAAACATAAAAATTCAGGACTTTCTCTTGCCAAATCATACTGGCAGACGTGCGCGCGCAGTATTCCCTGTCACCGGCGCGAAAAAGCACCGAGCCCTCGGTGTCGTTGGTATTCATCCCCGCCGTGGCGTTAGGCCCAAAGTCGTGGATGAGCCCTGCACTGGTTACCACTACCCGACTGCCGCACTGTTCTACCCGCTCGACGTGCCCGACGTGCCCCCCCTCGACGCCAATCCACAAACCGCGGATGTCATCAGCACCCTCTGAAAGCGGCTCGCGGCATTCACGGAGAATCGGTAGAGGAAAATGATCGTAGCCGCAGCCCGGCGTATTGCCCTTGGGAATGTCTTCGGCACGTTTTCCACTGCCATCGAGAACGGCCAGCTCACAATAGTCTAGCGAGCTGCCATCGCCAGATAGCGTTACCGGGTCTATCGTTAGGGGCGGACGCGCGGAAAGAAAGGCCAGCCAAAAAATAAACAGCGCCAGTAGAGCCAATGCCAGCACAACCCACAGCAATGCGCGACCTACGACCGCCAGCAGCGCCATGTCAGCCGTTAAACGCGGCACTGATCGGCGCGACCCAGGTTTGCTTGATTGCTTTGAAGATGCCCGGTTCCTTGCCAGCCAAGGCCTCCGCCAGAGAAATCGCATTACCCAAAAGCTCTGCCTCTTCGGCTTTGCCATCAACGATGCCAGCTTCTAGTGCTTCATCGGCGGTATAGCGCTTGCCCGTCAGCACCGCGTCCCTCACCGTGTTTGCCGATAACTTGCCGTGGAGAATACCCATCATATTTGAGGGAATGGGCACACCAACATCGACCTCCGAAACGCAGAACCAACCGCGATCCTGCCGCATCAGTCTGTAATCACAAGACATCGCCATAAAAGCGCCTGCGGCGAAAGCATGCCCATTAATTGCTGCGACCGTGGGACAGGGCAATTGCAAAAACCGTTTATGGATTTCGCCGCTGCGCTGCGCAAACAGGCCCATAGCCTCTGCGTCCAACGTTGCCACCACGTCCAAATTAAGGCCATTACAAAAAAACTTGCCCTCACCGGCCAACACCAACGCGGCACCCTGATCGCAATCAGCTTCAACCGTATCGAGGTGCTGCAACATGCGCAGCTGCCAGTTGGGACAAATAGTACTCGCGTCGGCGGTCATCGTTATCACATGAACGCCGTTCTCCTTTCTGTGATCAATCACCGGGGTATCCCTCATATACTCTTTACAAGCTCAACCATCGTGAGCCATGACATCCAGAATAGCCTTTACACACTGCTCGGGCTGATCTTGCTGGACGAAGTGACTGGCACCCGAAATCGTACGATGATCCACTCCACTACAACCCGGCACGCGCTCCACAAAAACCTGATCAAATCCAGCTGTTACCGGGTCGTTATCTGCAAAAGCCAGCATAAAGGGCTTGTCAAATTGCTCCAATACTTTCCACGCCAACTTGTTCTCCGGCACTTCGGGCTCATCGTGAAAAATGGGCACTAGCGACGGAAACTGCCGAGCACCTGCGGCATAGGACAGGTCAGGATACGGAGCATTGTAAGCGTCCATCTCTCCTTGACTCATTTCCCGGCCTAAAGTCGAGATTACGTGTGTGCCAGGCTTGGCGATATCGGGGTTTTCAGCAGCAAACTTTCTCCAGTACAAAAACCCAGGGATGCCGGATTTATCTTCAAAGCGCATCGCAATTTCATCCGATTTGGGCACCTCCAGGTTGTCGTAGGCAGCCTTTAAAGGCTCGGCAAACTCTTCCGGGATAACCCCGTTGGGCAATCCGCCGTTGGATAGGACGACATGACTAAAGCGCTCTGGGAACGCAGCGACTAAACGCAACCCGATCAAACTGCCCCAATCCTGAAAAAACACCGTAATGTCACTGAGGCCTAACTGGCTTAACCAGTCGCTCATCCAGGCAACGTGACGAGCATAGGTATAATCCGACCGCTCAGTAGGCTTATCGGAGCGGCCAAAGCCAATGAGATCCGGCGCCACCACCCGGCATCCCTGATCCACTAACAACGGAATCATATACCGGTACAAATAGCTCCATGCAGGCTGCCCGTGAATAAGGAGCACCACTGGGGCCTCTCGAGCGCCCTCGTCTACGTAGTGAATGCGCAGCTCACCACCCTCACCGTCGTCAATCATCAGGTAGTGAGGTTGGTAGGGGAAATTCATCAGGTTTTCAAAGCGATCATCCGGGGTACGTAACACGTCCATGCCGTCTATTCCTTAACTACTGGTTTGTTATTGTCGCTACGCCCGCGTTTAGGCGTCCCTCACTCAAAGGCAGATGAGCAGATACCGCTTCTCCTGCAGAGATTTTCTTAATTCAGACCCTCACAGCTAAGAGCCTCAAAACCTGCGATAGCTTGCACTTCAAACGATAACTGTCGCTGGCGCTGTCGAGCCAGCCTAAAAACCGCGCCGCTTGCCAGCGGACTCCAAAAATTATAAACTGGCCTCAATATTATGACACATAATATGTCATAATAATAAGAAAGTGAATGCTTCGACTTAAAAAAAGAGCCGTTAGAGCGAGGAATCTCATGAAGAGCCCAATCAATAGAACTTCCTTAGTCGTCACACTGAGCGTTATGGCGATCGCCGGTTTCACTCAACCTGCGCCTGCTCAATCAGCCGCGCTCGAGGAGGTCATCGTGACCGCCTCTAAACGCGCCGAAAACCTTCAGGATCTTCCGGTTACGGTAACGGCATTCAGTAGTGCAGTAATTGAAGAGGCGGGTATCTACAGTGCGGATGATGTTGCCATTTTGACGCCTTCGCTCACTATTAATACCAACCTCACCCCCTTCGATGCGCGGATGAACATCCGGGGAATCGGTACCGCACAGAGAGACCCAGCTCTAGAGCCATCGGTGGGCATGTTTGTGGACGGCATGTTTTTTGGGCGCACCGGATTGGGCATGGCCGATCTTACTGATATCGAACGGATCGAAGTTCTGCAGGGCCCCCAAGGGACCCTCTATGGCAAGAACTCCAACGCGGGCGCGATTAGTATCGTGACCAAAGCACCGAGTCAGGACAATTTCGAGGGCACTCTAGAGGCAAGCCGAGGCAACTATGGCCTAGACCGCTACACGGGTGTTCTGTCAGGCCCGATTACAGACCGCCTGGCTTTTCGGATCTCGGGAAATATGCATCAGCAAAATGGCTTCTTTGAAAATGCGGCGGGCGCTGATCTCAATGCAGTTGATGACTGGAATGTTCAAGGCAAGCTCCTCTGGCAGCTTACGGATGATCTCGATGTCACCTTAAGTGCTTCACGAGTCAAGCGAGACACCACCTGCTGTGCTGCCGATTCAATTCAGTCTGACTCGGTGAATGATTTTCTGGTTGCTAATGGTATGGCCCCCGACGCTAACGACCCTTACGATTATCAGGTGAGCGTGGATGTGCCCAGTAAGTTCGAGATGTCGGCTGACACTGTTATGCTTACCGTTAATTACAGCGGCGCAGCAGGCGACCTCACCTCGATAACCGGGTGGAACGAGTATGACTATGCCATGAGCACGGATCCAGATCGCTCTGAGCTCGACATTCTACCTCTCATTGACGACACATTCGGCGGCGACAGCCTGTCTCAAGAGCTTCGCTGGACCTCCTCTATCGGTGATAGAGTTGACTATCAGGTTGGGCTTTTTTACTTGGACCAAACCACCGAACGGGGCGGCGAAGATCCCTTCGTTTTTGTGGGGGATGATCTGATCCCAATCGGCAGCCAGCAGCCCCTACCCTTCCCGGTACCGTTACCCTTCTTGGTTCAGCCCGGTGACAACTTAACCGTGGCGTATTCGCAGAACACGGAAACCATCGCGCTTTTTGGCCAAGCCACCTGGCATGCAACCGATCGCCTGCATGTGACCGCTGGCTTGCGTTGGAGTGAGGAAGAAAAGACAGCGGACCTCTACAGCCAGACATTTTCTACTGCCATCTCGAATGACATTCTGGGTGCCTCTTTCCTTGATTCGGTGTCCACGCCCATCGACACCACCCTAAGCCGCAAAGAGGACAACACCGATTGGATGCTTCGGGCGGCCTTCAATCTGACCGATAATGTCATGCTTTTTGCCAGCGCTGCTACCGGCACTAAATCCGGGGGATTCAACTCGGTAAACGGTACTGAGGAGGAGCGGGCATTTGACGACGAGGACACCACGAGTGTTGAAGTGGGCATCAAAACCACGCTACTGAACTCGAAGCTTCGACTCAATGCCACCTGGTTCGACACCGATATAGACGGTTATCAATCCAACCAGCAGTTGCCTACCGGCCTTGGCACCTATGTCTCTAATGAGGCCAAGGTAGAAACCTCGGGTCTGGATCTTCAACTAGAAGCGCTACCTGCACAATTTCTGCAACTATCCGCAGGTCTGCTCTACATGAATGATTACGACATCACCGAGGGGCCCAGTGCCGGCTATAACTTACCGTTCACGGCTGAACTCAGCGTGAATCTGGGGGCCACCGTGTTTGTTCCTATCGGACAGGGCACCGGCTACTGGCGGACCGACTACAGCTACATGGACGATCACACCACCACCGCCTCAGTCGTTCTGGCACAAGAAAACAACATCGACAATCGCACATTGCTCAATTCCAGAATTGGCTGGCGCACCGACCATTGGGATGTGGCGCTCTGGGGTAAGAACCTGACCGACGACAACTATGCCTCTCTGTCAGCGCTGCCCTTCCTGCTATCCGGCATGGAAGCCTTTTTCCTTGCGCCCCCCAGAACCTATGGGGTCACGCTGCGCTACAGCTTCTGAAAACGCAGGGTACCTAGACCCACACCTCCAGGTTATCCCGACGTGTAATTCGTCGGGACAGCCGGCTTTCCAGCACCGATTCGAGCGAGCACTGCTCGAGAAGGCTCAGCACTGCCTGTTGATCAGGCACATCCAGCCCGTCAACGGTATCTTGCATCCGCTGAAGCAGGAAAAATCGGTGGGGCTGAGCAAGCGCGCTGATTTTTTCGCCCCGAACAACGAACTCCGCTACCCCGGGCGCTTCCGCAAGCCGACCCACCGCCACATCCCCTGCTGCAGGGGCGCTGCGTTCTAGAAACAGGTTAATGGTGCCAGCAGCGGCTTCTGTTTCGGGGGCAAAGTCCTCGGCCAGAAGCTGGAGTATGTGGATCATGGTGTCTGGGATTTCATCGTTGGCCAAAAAGCCCTCCCCGGTCTCAAAATATTCCGGCATATCATGGTCAGGTCGACTCATCCGCTCCACCCAGCGAAAGACCCGCGGAGCCTGTTGCTGCATGATCGCCGCCGGGTGGGGATCTCTTCCCAAATGGGCGTAAAGTGGACCTAGCAGCCCGTAATCCCCAATACTGGGTCGCCACCCAAAGAGATAAGGCATTTGCTCAAGGTGCCGGTCGAGTGCTGCGAGAAATTCGAGGTAAAGCGTTTCCACGAGCGTCGATGTGTCGGGATTTACGCCAAAAACCTTTGCCGCGTGGCGCATTCGATCCATCATGGCATCAGTCTTTTCCTGTCGCTCCGGAGTCTCCCGTTGAGAATGCAAAAAGTGAAAACCCACAAAGTGCTGATTGGCCTCGGGAAAGTTCCAGCGGTAGTGCATGGCTGGCCGCAACAGGCCATCTGTCCCCACCACGTCGAGTAGCCAGGCCAGGGCTCGCTGTCTCGGACCGCTGGGTAAGCTGGGCCAGCCGGCAGGCTCCTCAAAATGGGTCATAATCGCTGCACCGTCACGGATTACATCCCCCGCAGGAGTCACCAATGTCGGAATGGTCGGCAGCTTGCCTTTGGGTAGAACATCACGCTTGAAGCTGTCGTGGCCTGTTGATCGTTCCTCAAAGGAAATATGATTTTTAATGAGATAGGCCCGCGCTCTCCCAGAGTAAAGGGAATGAGGCATGGCATAGAGGTAGTGCATAGCCGTCATCGCTCCGACTTTTGTCCGTGAGAATTAGTGAGTCGGCTAGCCACCCAAAAGGGCAGTAAAACCAGTAGAGTCACCAGCAACGCCAGCAAGGGCTTGCCCAACTCTTTTCGCAGCGCTCGATCTAATACCTGTCCCAGCGGGGAATAACCCTCTGGGTAGGTCATCACACCGTTTGCAGCCATGTACTCATGATAGCGACCTAACATGCGTTGATACCGAGCCGGATCAGCGGCAGCAAGGTCAATTACCTCACCCGGGTCCTTGGTGATATTAAATAAGCGCCATTGGCCATCGCCCACCGGCGGCTGGTTAACCACTAACTTGTAGTCACCCTGAAACAGCGCGCCGTTGCCCGCTAGTTCGTAACCCACGGTATCGGTCTCTCCGTACACCGACGTTACCTCTCCGGCTAGTAGTGGTCGCAGAGAGCGGCCAGTCACGGCTTCAATCGCTCTGCCCCCATAGCGTGGTCCCGGTGGCTCAACGCCGGCGAAGGACAGGATCGTTGGCGTGATATCGGTCACCCATGAAAAAGCGCGAATGATGGATTGATTATTGGAGATGGCATCCCCCGCAATGATAAGAGGCACGCGCATCCCGCCCTCACCCGCGTAAAATTTATAAAACGCCAGCGGGCTTGCCGATGCGCTGGCAAAACTGGGGCTTAGGGAACTGAAACTCCCCTTCTCACCTAGGCTTTCATAATCAAGCCTATAACCCATGCGGCGGGGCCCAACATTGTGTGGGAATACCCTAGGATTCTCCGGTCCCGACGCTTCGGTTCCATTATCAGACGTAAAAATAAAAACCGTATTGGCATACTCGTCACGCTCCTTCAGAAATTGAATAAGGCGACCTAGATGCCAATCCATCGCCTCAACCATACCGGCGTAGACCGCCATTCGCTTCGTTTCATAGGCCTGCGCCTCTTCATCTAGAGCGCTCCAATCCGCCGTCGTTGACATACGCACCATCGGGCTGTCCTTTGGAATCACCCCTAGCGCCGCCGCTCTCTTGCGCCGGGACTCGCGCAACTCATCCCAGCCTCCGGCATAAGTATCAAGGTACGGGGTGACAAAAGACCTTGGTGCCTGCACCGGCATATGCACCGCCATGAAAGGCAGATAGGCAAAAAAGGGAGACTGCTGGTCACTGTCGGAAACAATAAAGTCCATGAGAGCGTCAACCAAAAATTCTGAAGAATAGAAATCCTCGGGCAGGTCTAAGCGCTCACCATCGGCATACCAGTTCGCCTGATCGTAAAGTGGTAGGTAAGGACGCTGCTCCCAATGATCGGCACCTGAGTCCATCATGGCGACCGTGCGTTGGAAGCCCCGGGCACTCGGCCGCTTCTCAGGGGCCATTCCCAAGTGCCACTTGCCGGACATATAGGTGCGATACCCCGCCCCCTCCAGCAAAGTAGCGACAGTCACCACGTTATCGCCTAGCGTCCCGCCACTATCCAGCCGAGACAACTGCTCCGGTGTGAGCATCTCGGGAATGTTCGGCACCCCTGCTAGCTGATTATCGACACCCGTCAGTAACATCGCGCGGGCCGGCGCGCAGTTAGCTGCCGAGTGAAAATTAGTGAAGCGAACGCCCTCTGCAGCCAAATTGTCTAAGGTAGGAGTTCGAATTTCACTGCCATAGGAACCGAGATCAGTGAAGCCCAAGTCATCGGCCAAAATAAGCACAATATTGAGCCGCTTGCTCTCCGGGCCAGTGAGTGGCGAGGTTTCGAGTGAGGCCCCACTGCTGGGGCTCGCTGCAAGGGCAAGGCCGGCGCAAAAAAGCGCCAACAGCACCATCCACTGGCCAAGGGCCTTACTCATTCAACGCTGAATCGACTGCAAGATTTCTGGCAGCCAGCCAGTACACAACAGCCACCAACAGCTCCAGAACAATTTGGTCAGTCGCAAAGGCAGCACCGTGCACCACCCAAGCGATAATTCGACCTATTGCCGTTAACACCAGAAGCACTATCGCCGGGGTGTACCAAACCCCGCGTCGGGTCACCAGTGCCATAAAGGCACAAAATCCCAGCAGCAGAAAAAAAGCCGACATATCGCCAATTTGAGAGCTCAGGCCCAGACCGGTATCGAGCGTGAGGCCGAATTGCGGCGCTACCGCCTCAGGCATCACCCACCACTGCACGCCCGTTAGAGTAAAAAGCAATCCCGTTAAAAGCGTCAGTAATCGCAGAAGTTTGGCCACCATACTACTGACGCTCCGCAAGCAGCGCCGTCACCACGTGGGCCGCTTCCAATCCCGAATTTTGGTTCTGTCCCGTCACAAACCGTCGCTCATCATCCACCACAACATGGGTCGCAAAAAAATCGCGAAACGCACTTTCACCCTCGAAAACCGCACCCACTCGACGTAACTCCGTTTCGGGATGCAAAGGAGTCACCTCGATACCGAGCTCCTGAATTTGCTTGTCGGTTACTCCGGTCATTCTACGTCCGGCAATTAAAGGCTGCCCGTTGACGTCGGTTGCACTGACGAAACCGAGAACTCCGTGACACACTCCACCCAGAATCGGCCGATGCGTCCCATAGTACGCCTCGCTGATTTTTTCAGCCAATACCGGCGACTGAGCGAGGTCGTACGCAGCACCCCAACCACCGGCAATAAAAATGACGTCATAGTCGTTGGGGTTTATCGCGGCTATGGGGATCGAGTTCTCAACCTTGGCGCGCGCGATTGCATCATTCAAGTACCGCTCCTCGTGCTCGGTCTTGATCATGTAAAGAAAACTCGACGGATCGATGGGTATTGCGCCGCCCTTGATGCTTGCCAAATCAACCGACATCCCTGCGTCGAGGAAGGTGTAATAAGGGTGCGTAAGTTCTGATCCGAAGACGCCCGTAGCTTCACCCTCGTCCTCTCCCGGCAGCGACAACCGATCGTGACTGGTGGTAATAACCAGCGCCCTCTTACCCGAAACCTGATAATGCTGTCCGTCATAGTCTGGGTGCAACCCTGCACTATGCAGGATCATTGGGAGGCAGAGAAAAAACAGCACCGCGCAACTCACCATCCCTATCCCGGGAAAGAAAAATCTCTTCATGCTGACCCCTCCCTTCATAGGCTTACCATTGATTCATTGTATATAATGGCATAGTTTGTGTCATTATTAAGGTCTTCGAGATCAGCCCGTTATCGTTACCGCCAACGATTGACCACATGGCGGGTACACAGTAAAACAGCAGCAACGCGTAGAGCAGTCATCATTTTCGGTCAGTGAAAATCCTTACATAACGCCCTAGAATTACCACAGAGAGTCAACCCATGAAAAAAATCATTGTCGTCGGGTTTGTGCTTGCAGTAGCCCTCCTCGCCTTCAGCCAGCGGATCACCATCACCGAGCGCCTGCTTGAACGAGGCATGGCCGCTCGCATGAGCGCCAATAGGGTTGCTGGCCTCGAGGACGGCCTTCACATCACGCTTTGCGGCGCGGGAGGGCCGATGCCTGCACCCGCGGCCTCAGGCCCATGCGTGGCGGTGGTCGCGGGCCAAGATCTTTACGTGGTGGATGCTGGCACAGACGGCCTCAGAAATCTGGCCCGCATGGGCTACCCAACGGGCGACATAAAAGCGGTGTTCTTAACGCACTTTCATTCAGATCACATCGACGGCCTTGGTGAAATGGGCACCATTCGCTGGGTTGGCGCGGCGAACACAGCTCCCTTGCCGGTCTACGGTCCTCCCGGCGTGGCCAAAGTGGTCAACGGCCTGAACATGGCCTATGCACAGGACTTTGTCTATCGCCACGAGCACCACGGCAATTCGGTGGCACCCTTAAGTGGTGCCGGCCTCGAAGCGCGGTATTTTCCAGCACCGCAGGAAGGTGTACTAACCCCCGTACTTGAAACCAATGGACTCACCGTAGAAGCACTCCGTGTCGACCATGCGCCGGTAGCGCCAGCGGTTGCCTACAAATTTAGCTACAAGGGCAGAACAGCGTTGATCAGCGGCGACACCGACAAGTCCGCCAACCTTGAGCGCTTTGCCCAGGGGGTTGACTTGCTAGTGCACGAAGCGCTCGCGCCAAACCTGCTGATCATGATGAACGAGGCGGCGGTTGCTGCAGGAAACGCACCCCTCGCAAAAATCACTTTGGACGTGTTGACCTATCACGCAAGCCCTGTCGAAGTCGCGGAGACCGCGCGGGATGCGCAAGTGGGGCATCTTCTTTACTACCATATTGTGCCGCCAATGGTCGCCCCCGGACAAAAAGCCCTATGGCTTAACGGTGCAGAAGACATTTTCCCCGACTATACGGTTGGAACAGACGGCGTGTCATTCTCGCTGCCCGCTAACTCCGATGTGATCGAACAGACTGCTTCAGGATTGTGACGCTCAATTAGGCCAGAAGATGTATTCATCTCCATCCTCAAAGGATTGAGATAAATCCTTATCCACAGCAATGGCCATCTCCACCACCGACGGATAAAGCGCAGGCCGCGCGTCTCGGTGATGCGCCTCCAGCAAGGCTGCTAACTCTGCCAACTTGTCGGGCCTTGCATCGGCAAGATTAACCTGCTCGGTAGGATCAAGTGCTAGATCGAACAGCCAAGCCCCTTCTGGATTAGATGTCACCTGTAATTTCCAATCCCCGTGCCGAACCACCCGATAATGGCCGCTTTGCCAAAATAGAGTCTCTCTCGACCAAGATTCGCCACCATCCTCACGCGTCAGTGGCAGTATATTGAGGCCATCGATGACTCGATCTTGAGGAAGGGGAGCTTCCGCTGCAGCAGCCAGCGTCGGCATGGCATCGATATGCGCCACTGGCACGTCGGAAACCGTTCCAGGGGCAATAGCTGCCGGCCACTTCACAAATAGAGGCACGCGAATACCCCCTTCGAACTGAGTGATCTTCCACCCGCGAAACGGCCGATTGACATCGGGCAACCCAATGTAACCGGCACCGCCGTTATCACTGGTAAACATGATGAGGGTGTTATCGGCCTGACCGGTCCGCTCGAGAGCGTCCACAATGCGACCCACGCTACGATCAAGGGCACGAATCATCGCCGCGTACACACGGAGTCGATGAGGCTTGATATCTCCAACCGCCTCATAGTCTTCCCGGGTGGCTTGTAGTGGTGTGTGGACCCCCCAATGAGCCAAATACAGGAAATAAGGGCGGTGCTGATTGCCCTCGATAATCTTGATCGATTCGTCGGTCCAATAGTCAGTCAGGTAGCCTCCAGGACGGAAGCGATCAGCATCGCCGCTATTAAAGCTATTGGCATAGGCCATACCCGCCCACAGGAACCGATCGATGGGGTCAAAATCAATTTTGGCGTTGACTACATTGGGATCGTCTTCGGGGAGGTATAACGCGCTGGCCATCAACAAGCTTTGATCAAAACCCTGCTCATGAGCAGCCATGCCGTTACGCCTACCGAGATGCCACTTGCCAATATGAAACGTCGCGTAGTCAGAGTCGCGAAGAATTTCGGCGATGGTCCGCTCCGATGAGGGCAAGCCTTGATCCTCGTAAGGCGGCTTACTCTCATCCAACTCGGCCTGATAGCGGGAGGCCGGCAAGTTACTGGGGATAGACTCGCGCACCATACTGACGATCGGCGTCATACCCGACGGTGTGGGTGTAAATTCAAAGCCCGTACGCGTCGGATAGCGGCCGGTCATCAACATGGCACGCGAGGGCGCGCAGGTACCGGCACCGGAATAGGACTGAGTAAAGATGGCGCCCTCTGCGGCCAATTGATCAATGTGAGGTGTCTTTACCTTGCCGTTGGCAACGCCACCCCCAAAGGTGGAAATATCGTTGTAGCCCAAATCATCAGCCACAATGAGAATGATGTTGGGTGGTCGCTCACCGATGGGGCGCTCAGGAACTGCGGGACCGGTTGACCACGGGATTTCTTGGGTAGGCCCTACCGGCACCGAATCGGCTCTAAACTTGGCAAGCGCGAGGACCAGTGTCACCCGATTCGAGTAGCCAATTCCTGCCAAGACCAATACTGCCACCACAGTAACCAGCAGGACTTTTTTTATAGACCCCATTGCCACACCATCACTCTATCTATTGACAGTTAATGTGCCATTTAATGGGCCGTCATGTAAACACGTAACACATTTCGCAACAAAGTCATTACCTCCACAGCCACAGGAGTTGCCGAGACACCTCGCTGCCTGAGAATACCCACCGATCTCGCGACAGCCGGGTCTAGTAGGGGAATAAATGACAAAGAAGAGTAGCCTTCTTCGAATGCCAGCCGCGGCAAGGTCGTATAAGACGTACCGGTTTCCAGCATCGCCACCAATGAAATCATTTCGGTGATATAGACACGACTGTCCTCGAGCAATGCCGCGGCAGACGTCCCCTCGAGCAAGCGAGAGGTCCCATTCCTGATCATTGGTTGACCGATAAGATCCTGCCAACGAAGCTGCTTGGCCAGCGCAAGAGGGTGTGTGTTGTGACAGACAACCCCTATTTGGTCTTCGAGTAGTGGCTCAAAGTCCACATCCGGAATCGGTCCCCACAAGGAACTCACGCCAAAATCAACCTGCCCTGACTGCACGAGCTCCGCTACCAACTCGGCTGGTCCATCATGCAAACTGACCTCCACATTGGGATGGGATGTCAAAAATTGGTTGAGGACCTTTGGCATATAACGACGGGCAATAGACGGAACCGTTGCAAGTGACACAGTCCCCAACCGCTGATTTGCCAGGTCATCTAACCCGGCCGCCACCCGATCGTGCTGGGCAAGTAACTCCCGAAAACGAGGTAGACACTGTGCGCCAAAGGGAGTCAATCGCCCCTGCCCCTGTTTCTCGAACAGCGGCTGCCCGAAACGACTTTCAAGCTCTCTTATGCCGAGGGAGATCGCCGGCTGGGTGCGATTGAGACGTTCTGCCGCCGCCTTGAAGCCACCGCTCTCTACCGCCGTGACCACGTAGCGAAGCTGCTGAATTTTTAGCGGGTTATCTGCCATCCCAAGATATTAGCTTTTTTTATCTCTTTATATAACTAATTAATTTTCCTTATTTCTACCCGCAGATTAGGCTACGCCAGTCCGGCGTCAAGTCGGTCTGCCGGCAGCAAGCATTCCCTTGCAACAGAAACAGAAAAACGAGGAGTTACAGGTGGCGGATTCATATTCTTTATTTATCGACGGCGAGTGGATTACCAACACCGAAACAGTTGCCAATATAAACCCGTCGGATACCGATGACGTCATTGGGCATTACGCTCAGGCAAACGCTGATCAGGTTGCGCAAGCCATCGCTGCTGCAGAACGCGCCCTCCCACAGTGGGGATCGTCGCCATTGGAAACCCGTTTTCAAGTATTGATGGCCATTGGTGACGAGCTGATCGAGCGCAGTGGCGAACTCGGGGAACTGTTGGCCAGAGAAGAGGGCAAGACCCGCGCCGAAGGGGTGGGTGAGGTCTATCGATCAGGTCAGTTTTTTCATTACTTCGCCGCCGAGGTGCACCGACAAATTGATGATCGCGCTGAATCCGTGCGTCCAGGCATTGAAATAGATACCCGGCGCGAGCCCGTTGGCATTGTGGGCATTATCAGCCCCTGGAATTTTCCGATGGCAACCGCAGTGTGGAAAATCGCACCGGCGCTCGCCTTTGGCAACGCGGTCATTTTCAAACCCGCCAACCTGGTGCCTGCAAGTGCATGGGCGCTCACCGAGATCATCTCGCGTCAGACCGCCCTGCCCCCGGGAACCTTTAACCTGTTAATGGGAAGCGGTAGTCAGGTGGGTAACCCTCTCATCAACAGTGATCGCATTCACGCGGTCAGCTTTACTGGCTCACTCCCGGTTGGCCGTCAGGTCGCGGCCGCAACCGCCGCGAATCTGGTCAAGTGTCAGCTCGAAATGGGCTCAAAAAATGCATTAATAGTCGCTGCGGACGCCGACCTTGATGTGGCGGCGAATGCGGCCTTTGTCGGTGCGTATAGCGGCACCGGCCAAAAGTGCACCGCCTCCTCGCGTCTTATTGTCGACGCCAGTGTTCATGACGCCTTTGTCGACAAACTGTTGGAAAAACTCAAGGCGACCCGCGTGGGCCACGCCCTCGAAGAGAACGTCGACATGGGCCCTGTTGCGTCGGAGGAACAACTTGAGGCGAATTTACACTGGGTACAGAAAGGCTGCGAAGAAGGCGCCGAGCTGCTGTTCGGCGGTGAACGGCTCGAACTCGACAAGCCGGGCTTTTATATGTCCCCTGCCCTGTTTGTTGATACCCACAATGACATGGCGATTAATCGAGAGGAGCTGTTCGCGCCCATCGCCTGTGTGATCAAAGCCGAGGGCTACGAGGAAGCGCTGGCCATCTTGAACGACACCGAGTTTGGCCTCACCGCTGGCATCATTACCCAATCCCTCGCTACCGCCATGGATTTTAAAAAGCGTGCGGTGAGCGGCTGTGTCATGGTCAATCTCCCCACCGCGGGCACCGACTACCACGTGCCCTTTGGCGGCCGAAAGAATTCGAGCTTCGGTCCTCGCGAGCAGGGGCAGTACGCCCGGGAGTTTTACACCACGGTCAAGACCACCTACCTGCAGGCCTGAGGGAGGCACACGATGCACGCTGATTGGACGGTCATTGACGGCCTGCAATACTCGGCCTGGTCGCGAGAGGTGTTTGAACAAATGCGCGAAGGTGGGCTGAATGCGGTTCACGTCACTATCGCGTATCACGAAAACACCCGGGAAACGCTGACGCGCTTAGGCGAGTGGAACAGCCGCTTTGAGGCGATGCCGGATTTGATTCGTCCAGTAATGAACCCCGAGGACATCCACAAAGCGAAAGCCGAGGGCCGCATCGGCATCATCTTTGGCGCACAGAATTGTTCGCCGATTGAAGACGAAATCCGCTTGATTGAATTAATGCGGCAGTTGGGCCTCATGATCATGCAACTCACCTACAACAACCAGAGCCTTTTGGCCTGCGGCTGTTATGAAGAGGAGGACTCGGGGCTCACCCGGTTTGGCAAACAAGTGGTGCGTGAAATGAACCGCGTCGGCATGGTGATCGACATGTCTCACAGCGCCGAGCGATCTACTTTGGAGGCCATCGATCATTCAGAGCAGCCAGTCATTATTTCCCACGCCAATCCCAGCCACTTTCACCCTGCATTGCGCAATAAATCGAATCGGGTCATTGATGCAATTGCGGCCAACGAAGGCCTGCTCGGCTTTTCCCTCTATCCCTTTCATTTAAAAAATGGCCCCGACTGCACCCTCG
>Ga0181554_1001630_pt1 | contig 20958 bp, 11 predicted proteins | sample 011ome_16_FD_145602 | JGI IMG/M metagenome (GOLD analysis project Ga0181554, IMG submission 145602) | Coastal salt marsh microbial communities from the Groves Creek Marsh, Skidaway Island, Georgia - 011503CT metaG (spades assembly) | ecosystem: Environmental > Aquatic > Marine > Intertidal zone... | reverse complement strand
GCGCTTCATGTTCGGCTTGCCCGTGCGCATCATGCCCGCGGGGTGCTGCCGGCGGCCAGGGCGCCGGGCGAGACTGACGACGAGAGATAACAACGAATTCTCCTCACGCGCTTTGAAGACGACGACCCACGACCCACGCGCAGTGTGCACTATTTGGCCTTCCACGCGGCGCGGGCGGCGGCGTACCGTCCCGAGGCGGACCGACCGCGGTGAACGACCGTGAATATGTATACGAACACCTCGCGCTAATCGCTGACTACACTCCGCGCCGCTCCCCCCGTCGAATCCCCACCTCCCCCCATCCCCACCCGCGACCCGCGACCGGCGACCCGCGACCGGCGACCGCGCGTCGGCGTCACAGCATCTGCCCCGTGAGGAGGAAGACGCACGACGTGAAAAACGCGCACACGCTGAGTCCGCGTTCGAGGTAGTCCACGAAAACGATCCCCGTGCTGCTCGGCTCGACGCCGATGAGCTCGCGGACGCCGTACAGCTGGAAAGCGTAGCACACGTACGCGATCGTCATGAACGTGATCAGGAACCTCGCGTACAGCGGCAGCTCCGGCTCGTGCTTGTGTTGGTACCCCTGGAAATCTTCGGCTAAGATCTCGTCGCACTTCGCGACGATCGCGCTCAAGTTTTTCCTCGTCTCCGTCGCGTTCGGGTCTCGATCGTTCACCTTGGACGCGATGACCGCGGAGTAGGATTTGAACTGCACCGCGACGTCGTAGATGTCCAGCGTTTTCAACATGATCTGCGCGGAGAGACCGCGGCGAATTTTCACGACGCCCTCGAACACCTTCCCGTTGTCGTAGCACTCCGCGAGCGTCGCGATCGCCATGACCTGCGGGATCGCGCAGAACCGAAACACGTCGATGTTCTTGAGCTGTTTCATGTACGCCAGCGAGTCCAGACCGTGCTCCAGCGCGTTCGTGATGAGGTGGTTCATGCACGACACCGCCGCGTCTCGGTTCTCCGGGTGACGGAACACGTCGAGGGTCTCGCCGTACTTGCTCCAGATGCACTTCGGCCAGAACATCCTCGGCGCGGGCTCTTCGACGATGTCCTCGAGGTAGTCGCGGATGATGTTCGTCTTCTGAAGGAAGAGGCCCATGCTGTTCGAGAGGTTTTCTTCTTTCGCGAACCGCTTGTCTTCCAGCAACGAGTTCGCCCAGAGGTTGGACAGGCCGATCCCGACGAGGCCGGCGACGTAGTGGCAGTACTCGTCCCAGTCCTTCAAGCTCACGACCTCGCGTCGGATGAAGTTCGACATCCCTTTACCCATCCGTTTCGTGATGTCCGCGATCACGTCTTGGTACTCTTTCTTCAGGGATAAGAACACGGCGGTGACTTTCGTGTACTCGTCCATGAGCCTCTTGTAGTGCTTCTCCCCGCACGGGTACACGTACTTCGGGTCGTAGATCTTCTGGTGGAACTTCTCCAGCTCCGGGCACTTCGTCTTCTCCGGGATCGCCATGTCGTCCTCGATCGTGTCCAGCGCCCTCAGGACTAAGTAAAAGATGCACACCGCGTCTTGGAGCTCGTGCGGGAGCTGCTGAATCACGATCGCGAACGAGCGCGAGACTTTGTTGAGCATGTCGTAGCAGAACGCGAGGTTCGGCTCCTTCGGGAGCTTCTTCGCCTTGTCCGCCATCATCTTCACCCGCACGAGCGGGATGAAGTCGCTCGGATGCTTCAGGAGGAGCGTTAACGCGCCCATCTCGTGCGTTCGTCACACACTACAGTCGCGCACGCGCGCGCACACGCGCTGAGAGAAAACTCGGCGGGAAACGCGAGAGGAGGCGATAACCGTCCCGCGCGATTGACGTCCGTCCGATCGCGCGACCTGTCGACGCTCCGACGAGACGAGGGAGGCGTGCGCGTGCGAACGCGCGCGCGGTTCGCGATCGGAGGATCGATACGAACCGTGTCGGGTGCCTCTCGCGGCGCGTGCGGGAAGTGCGCGCGGGCGATTCGCGCCAGTACGCTCGAAGCCGATCGGAGGAAGCGAGCTGGCGCGAACGGGAGGCTCTGACTGGCTCTGAGCGCCCGCGGGGGCGTCCGCGCCGACGACCGCGCGCTGACCGATGAGACGCGCGCGTCGACCGCGCGCGACCGGCGCGCACCGGCGCGCGACCGCGCGGCGCGGGGTCAAATCGCGCGTTGAACCTGAAATTCCACCGCGCGAGGCCACGTCGCTTTTCCGCCTCGCCCCGGAACGGGAAAACGATCGGCCAATGATCGGTCCCGACCGCGGCTCGCAGATTTCGTTTCCGACGCGCGTACTGCCGACCGGGGGCAGGTTTAGACTGTTTGCGCGTAGACGAAATTTCGCGTAGTACGACCCAGCGTGGCACCGAGATATTTCGGATCTCCCCCGCTGTTGGTTTACCGCCTCTACTCGTCGCGGTGGACGCGCGCACGCCATTCCTGCCTCGCGCCTCAACACGCGCGCGTTGCAAACCCGCACACCTCAGAAGTGATGGCCGCGGCCTCCGCCCTCGCGGGCGCGTTCACCAACCTCGCGGTCTCCGCGAAGGTCTCCTCCAAGCGGACGAACGTCGTCGCGAAGAAGGTGCGCGCGCGCGTCCATCCTCCGGGGGATCCTCGCCGCGAGGTCTCGCTGATGCGGTGACGTCGACGATGCGAACGCGCGCGCGCGCATCGCGCGCGCGCGTTCGTAACCCTCCACGCCGATGCGGATTCGTCGCGTCGCGGGGTCGTCGATCGCCCCCGCGCGGGGTCGCGCGCGACGCGTCGCCGCGATCGCCCCCGCGCGCGCGTCTCGGCGACCCGCGATCGTTCCAAATCTTTCGCCTCTCTCGAGCGCTTCTCGCCGAGCGAAAGAAACCCCCCTCTCCGCCTCCTCTTCTTCCGCGCGGTTCGCTGACGTGATCCCCGTCCTCGCATCGTTCTTCTCGCAGGCTTTCTCCGCGCGATCTGCGGTCGCCAAGCGCAACCTCACGGTACGTCCGCCCCCGGAGCGTTCGCGCGACGCCGCGCGCCTGAACGCGCGCGGTTCCCCCTCCCCTCCCGCTCGCGATCGCGGCGCTGGCTGCTTCTTATCCGCGCTTCGGCGCCAGTTGTCCCTCGGAGACTTTTTCTTCGCTTATTTTTAATCCCCTCCCTCCCTCCGACCTCCCGCTGACGTCGATCCCCTCACCTTCTCCCCTCCCCGATCAGATCTCCAACGTCGCGACCGGCCCCAAGGGCCCCGCGACGTCCGCGGAATCCTCCGACGAGGACAAGATCTTGGCGGACCAGGGCGCGGGCCAGTACACCAACGTGGACCCCGAGATTCGAAGGATCGTCCCCGTCGCGAACGGCCGCGTCGTCGTCAAGGTGGTGTACGTCGTCCTCGAGTCGCAGTACCAGTCCGCGCTCTCCGCGGCGGTGCAGCAGCTCAACGCGAACAACACCCAGGTGTGCTTCGAAGTCTCCGGCTACCTCCTCGAGGAGCTCAGGAGCGAGAAGAACCTCGCGCAGATGAAGAAGGATGTCGAGAACGCCAACGTCTTCATCGGCTCGCTGATCTTCATCGAAGAGCTCGCGGAAAAGATCGTCGCCGTCGTCGAGCCGCTCCGCGCGCAGCTCGACGCGTGCATCATCTTCCCGTCCATGCCCGCGGTGATGAGGCTGAACAAGCTCGGGACGTTCTCCATGGCGCAGCTCGGGCAGTCCAAGTCTGCGATCGCGTCCTTCATGAAGAAGAAGAAGGAGTCTGGCGGGTTCGAAGAGGGCATGCTCAAGCTCGTGCGCACGCTGCCGAAGATCCTCAAGTACCTCCCGTCCGACAAGGCGCAGGACGCGAGGAACTTCATGAACTCGCTCCAGTACTGGCTCGGCGGTTCCACCGATAACCTCGAGAACTTCCTCCTGATGATCTCCAAGGCGTACGTCCCCGCGCTCGCGGACATGGAGATGGAGATCGCCGAGCCGGAGACGTTCCCGGAGATTGGCATCTGGCACCCGACCGCGCCCGCGATGTACGAGGACCTCAAGGAGTACCTCAACTGGTACGACACGCGCAAGGACATGAAGTTCGCGAAGGACGCGCCCGTCGTCGGTCTCGTCCTCCAGCGCTCGCACCTCGTCACCGGCGACGAGGGGCACTACTCCGGCATGGTGATGGAGCTCGAGTCCCGCGGCGCGAAGGTTGTCCCGATCTTCGCCGGCGGTCTCGACTTTTCCATCCCGGTCGAGAGGTTCTTCTTCGACCCGATCACGAAGGGGGCGTACGTGGACACGGTGCTCTCGCTCACCGGCTTCGCCCTCGTCGGCGGCCCGGCGCGCCAGGATCACCCCAAGGCTATCGACTCCCTGAAGAAGCTCAACGTGCCGTACATGGTGACCGTCCCGCTCTCGTTCCAGACCACGGAGGAGTGGAAGGACTCCACCCTGGGCCTCCACCCCGTGCAGGTTGCCCTCCAGGTTGCGCTCCCGGAGCTCGACGGCGGCCTCGAGCCGGTGATCTTCTCCGGCCGCGACTCCAAGACGGGCAAGTCGCACTCGCTCCAGGACCGCGCGGCGCAGATCGCGACGCGCGCGATCAAGTGGTCCGCGCTTCGCAAGAAGAAGAACGTCGACAAGAAGCTCGCGATCACGGTCTTCTCGTTCCCCCCGGACAAGGGTAACGTCGGCACGGCGGCGTACCTCAACGTCTTCGGCTCCATCTTCCGCGTCCTTCAGGGCTTGAAGAAGGAGGGCTACAACGTCGGGAACATGCCGGACAACGAGATGGACCTCATCAACTCGGTGCTCAACGACAAGGAGGCCAAGTTCGCGTCCCCGGACCTGAACATCGAACACAAGATGACCGTCAAGGAGTACGAGAAGCTCTGCGTCTACCAGGAGTCCCTCCACGAGAACTGGGGCCCTCCCCCCGGCAACCTCAACTCGGACGGCCAGAACCTCCTCGTGTACGGCAAGAAGTTCGGCAACGTCTTCATCGGCGTCCAGCCCACGTTCGGCTATGAGGGCGACCCGATGCGCCTCCTGTTCTCCAAGTCCGCGTCCCCTCACCACGGCTTCGCGGCGTACTACACGTACATCCAGAAGGTTTTCGGCGCCGACGCGGTGCTGCACTTCGGCACGCACGGCTCCCTCGAGTTCATGCCCGGTAAGCAGGTGGGCATGTCCGGGAACTGCTACCCGGACCTCCTCATCGGGGACACGCCGAACATCTACTACTACGCGGCGAACAACCCGTCCGAGGCGACGATCGCGAAGCGCCGCTCGTACGCGAACACGATCTCCTACCTCACCCCGCCCGCGGAGAACGCGGGTCTGTACAAGGGCCTCAAGGAGCTCAAGGAGCTCATCGCCTCGTACCAGGGCCTCAAGGACTCGGGCCGCGGGCCGTCCATCGTGAACTCGATCATCACGACCGCCATCACGTGCAACCTCGACAAGGACATCAAGGAGCTCCCCACGGACGCGGACGCCGACGCGAAGGACATGGACTCGGACACGCGCGACATGATCGTCGGCAAGGTGTACCAGAAGCTCATGGAGATTGAGTCTCGTCTCCTCCCGTGCGGCCTCCACGTCGTCGGCTGCCCCCCCTCCGCGGAGGAGGCGGTGGCGACGCTCGTCAACATCGCGGGCATCGACCGCGAGGACGAGGAGATTCAGGCGCTCCCGCAGCTCCTGGCGCAGTGCGTCGGCCAAGACATCGAGACGATCTACCGCGCGAACGACGCCGGCGAGCTCGCGCAGGTCCAGCTCCTTCAGGACATCACCGAGGCGAGCCGCGCGATGATTGGCGACTTCGTCAACAAGGCGTCCGACCCGTCCGGCCGTCTCGCCGCGGGCGCGCTCGGCGCCTTCGGCAACATGTTCGGCGGCGCGTCCGTCGCGCTTCCCTGGGGCGACTCCCTCAAGGGCACCAAGTTCGATAGCATCGACGTCGCCGCGGGCAGGAAGCTGTTCGACTACCTCCGCTTCTGCCTCGAGCAGATTGTCAAGGACAACGAGCTCGGCGCGCTCACGGAGGCGCTCAACGGCGAGTACGTCCTCCCCGGCCCGGGTGGCGACCCCATTCGCAACCCGAAGGTGCTCCCGACTGGCAAGAACATCCACGCGCTCGACCCGCAGGCGATCCCGACGTCCGCGGCGCTCGCGTCCGCGAAGGTTGTCGTCGACCGCCTCATCGAGCGCCAGCGCGTCGAGAACAACGGCGTGTACCCGGAGTCCATCGCGCTCGTGCTCTGGGGCACGGACAACATCAAGACCTACGGCGAGTCCCTCGCGCAGGTCATGCTCATGGTTGGCGTCCGCCCGATGCCGGACGCGCTCGGTCGCGTGAACAAGCTCGAGCTCATCTCTCTCGAAGAGCTCGGCCGCCCGCGCATCGACGTCGTCGTGAACTGCTCCGGCGTCTTCCGCGACTTGTTCGTGAACCAGATGAACCTCCTCGACCGCGCGGTGAAGCTCGCGGCGGAGCAGGACGAGCCGTACGAGATGAACTTTGTCCGCAAGCACGCGGTCGAGCAGGCTGAGGAACTCGGCCTGTCCATCCGCGAGGCGGCGACGCGCATCTTCTCGAACGCGTCCGGGTCGTACTCCTCCAACGTCAACCTCGCGGTGGAGAACTCGTCGTGGAACGACGAGTCCCAGCTCCAGGAGATGTACCTCAACAGGAAGTCCTTCGCGTTCAACTCGGACGCCCCGGGCAGTGGCATGGAGACGAAGACGGATATCTTCAAGTCCGCGCTCTCCAAGGTGGACGTCACGTTCCAGAACCTCGACTCCTCCGAGATTTCTCTCACGGACGTGTCGCACTACTTTGACTCGGACCCGACGAAGCTCGTCGCGGGCGTGCGTAAGGATGGCAAGATGCCCGCGTCTTTCATCGCGGACACGACGACGGCGAACGCGCAAGTTCGCTCGCTGTCCGAGACTGTCCGCCTCGACTCGCGCACGAAGCTCCTCAACCCGAAGTGGTACGAGGGCATGCTCGCGTCTGGGTACGAAGGCACGAGAGAGATCCAGAAGCGCCTGAACAACACCCTCGGGTGGTCCGCGACGTCCGGGCAGGTTGACAACTGGGTGTACGAAGACGCGAACGACGTGTACATGGCGGATCCGGAGATGCAGAAGCGCCTCATGGAGACGAACCCGAACTCTTTCCGTAAGATGGTCGCCAACTTCCTCGAGGCGAACGGGCGTGGGTACTGGGAGACGAGCGAGGAGAACATCGAGCGTCTCCGCAACTTGTACATGGAAGTCGAGGACAAGATCGAGGGCGTCGAGAACTAAACGTCTCTCGACCCCTGGCGATTCTTCGATTCTTCAGCTTTCAATTTTGTACCGCGGTCGGGGGCGCGCGCTTCCGAAAAATTCTTGTCCAAGGCACATTAGCCACGACACAGATCTTCTTTACCATTCTTTCCTCACAGTCACGCGTATCCTGAACGACTGTCGTCGTCGGGGCGCTTCGGCGGCGACTTTTTTTCGCCAGCCGGGACGTTCGCGTGAGGGGCAAAATCTCAATCATTTGTGCCTTGTGTAGTGTACATAGCCGTGCTCATCACGCACGGCATTTAATACAACCTTTAAAAAAATGAACAAATACCGTTCGCATGCATCGCTCGACGCGCGCTGTACGCAGGCTTCCCGGCCGCGACGCGACCGCCACCGACGAAACGCCCTGGAAAAAAAATCTTTCCATCGAAACCGTTTTCTCGTGAGTTTCGTCGACGAGCCACGACACATCTACGGGCGCTCGCACTCGCGCGCGAGACTCCGCCACCTTCACGCGGCGGAGCGCGACCGTCTACGCCGCGTAAGAGCACGCATAGTTCGCGTGGTATACCGCTGACAGCACGAAATCGAGCGACGCGCGCGTATCCCAGCAGCGGAGACGTCCCAGCGGAGAACATCCCCGCATTCGTTCCCCTCGGGATCTCGCGTAGATCCGCGGACGCCCATGAGCCGAGGCGTCCTGCGTGACCGAAACGTACCCACCGCGACCGCGCTGCAACGCATCTCGGCGATCCGGGCGGGCAAGGCGTCCGCGTTAGACTACGACTCGGAGACGGACGACGGCGCGTCCGCGGCGTCCGCGCGTCGACCGCTGAAGCCGACGTCCGGGGAACTCGGCACGAAGGAAAACGACGCGACGAGCGCGATGGACTCGGACGCGGACGCGTCCCCGGCGCAGCCGCGGCGTAAAGGCCGCCTCGTGAAGAAATCCGACCTCCCGGACACGCCGTCGCCGGAGCCGACGCCGGTCGTTCGACGACGCGCGGTGTTCATCGACGACTCCGAGTCCGACGCGGACGACGACGACGACGACGACGACGACGACGACGAGGAAGACGTCGAGGAAACGAACGTCACCGCCGACGCGACGGAGACGGCGGACGCGGAGCCGTCGCCGCCGCCGCCGACGGCGGACGACTCCCCGAATTTGATCGACGAAATCGTGTGCGACATGAATACGATATCCTTGACGCGACGAGAGCCGGTCGCGGAGTCGACGAAGCCGGTCGTCGCGCCGTTCGCGCCGGCGATGCCCCCCGCGGCCGCGAGAGCGCCACCGCCGCCGGCGTTTGGATTCGACGCGACGCCGACGCGGACGAAGCCGGCGGCGGTGAAGATTGCTCCCGCGCCCGCGGCGACGCCGCCGGCGCGCGCTGTACCCGTCGCAGCGACGCCTCCTCGTCGCGCCGCGCGCGCCGCGCCCGCCGCCGTCGCCGCGACGCCGCCGCCTCGAGCGGCGCCGCGGACGCCTGGCGGTGGGAACAAAACCCCGGGAAACGGCCCGAAGCCGATGCGTCTGAAAGGACGCGCGGGCGGTCCGAAGTTCGAGCTCGCGGGCGAGCTCGCGGCGCGATTGTACGACCATCAGAGAGACGGCGTCAGGTGGATGTGGAACCTGCAGCTGAACAACCGTGGGGGGATACTCGCGGACGACATGGGTCTGGGGAAGACGCTTCAAGTCGCCGCGTTCGCCGCCGGATTGTTGCGCTCGAAAGCCGCGAAGCGGGTCTTGGTTCTCGCCCCGACGACGCTGCTGCCGCACTGGGGGAAAGAATTCATCGTCGCCGGGTTAAAGGAGGGCGTGAACTTGCACCGATTCGCGGGCGGGGGGTCGAAAACGGATCGAGACAAGGCGTTATCGAAAGTACTCACCCACGGCGGCGTCTTACTCACGACGTACGGCATGGTCACGCACAACGCGACGTCCCTCGGCGCGCCGGAGGCGGAGGAGGACGGCGACGTCATCGCCGCCGCGAGCGGACGCGGGTCGATTGTCGCCGGGCAAGACCTCCCGGACGGAGGCACCGGTTTGTCCTGGGATTGGGTCGTGTGCGACGAAGGGCACAAGCTTAAGAACCCAAACGCGCAGCTGCCGCGAAAGATTCGAACGATCCCCGCGTCGTACCGGCTCATAATCACCGGGACGCCGATACAGAACCACCTCGCGGAGCTCTGGGCGCTGTACGACTTGTGCTGCCCCGGCTTACTCGGGGACGAGGTCGAGTTCAGGAGGGAATACTCGAAGAAGATTGGCCTCGGGCAGAGCCGCGACGCGACCCAGCGGCAGAGAGAAGCGGGCGCGCGCGCGTCGGACGAGCTCCGGACGAAGTGCCGCCCGTTCATGTTACGACGCGAAAAATCCTCCGTGCTCGCAAAAGCCGCGGCGGACGAGGCGGCGACGACATCGGGCGAGGAATCAAACGAGACCGCCGCCGCCGCCGCCGTTCCGGGAGGGGAAGACACGTCATCGGCGGCGGAGACGACGCGGCGGGAATCCGCGGCGGCGACGGCGGCCGCGTCTGGATGGGGCGCGGTGAAGCACGCGCCGTCGCAGCTCGGGAGCAAGAACGACCTCATCGTGTGGCTCCCGCTTCGACCGGCGCAGAGGCGGTTGTACCAGCAGTTCCTAAAGTCCGGCCCGGTGAGGGCGGCGCTGAACAAGACCGGGTCCGCGCTGAGCGCGATCAACGTGCTGAAGAAAATTTGCGACCACCCTGCGTTGTGCTGCGCGATAACCGGCGCGTCCGCCGCCGACGCGGCGGCGTCGTCCACGTTCACGCGGTCGCCTTCGAAATCCCCCGGGGGATCCAAGTCCGGTAACGACGAAGATGACGAAGACGAAGACGACGAGGTGAACGAGGGGAAGCAAGCCGCGGTCGCCGCCGCGGTCGCCGCCGCCGGGCTCACCGAAGCCGATCTCGGCGGCGATCCGTCGGCGTCCGGTAAAGCCGCGTTCCTGATGGACATGCTCCGGCACCTCGCGAGTAACGGCCACAGGACGCTCGTTTTCTCGCAGTCTCGCGCGATGCTGGATGTCCTCGAGAAAGCAGCCGCCGCGGAGGGCCACAAGCTCGTGAGGATCGACGGCAACGTCCCCGCGGATGAACGTCACGCGCGCGTGGAGCGGTTTCAATCCGACGCGTCCATCCCGCTCGCGCTGCTCACGTCCCAAGTCGGCGGGTTAGGTCTTACCCTGACCGCCGCGGACCGGGTCGTCATCTACGACCCCTCGTGGAACCCGGCGTCTGACTCGCAGTCCGTGGACAGGGCGTACAGGATCGGTCAGAAGAAGGACGTCGTCGTATACCGGCTCGTCACGTGCGGCACCGTGGAGGAGAAGGTGTACCGGCGGCAGGTGTTCAAGGGCGGCCTCTCCCGCGCGGGGACGCAGGACGGGAACCACTTTCGCTATTTCAGCGCGGAGGAGACGAGCCAGCTGTTCGAGGTCACGGAGTCGGGGTTGAACTCGTCCACGACGCAGATCGAGCTCGAGCGGTTGCACGCCGGGCAGAGGAAGTGGACCAAGGAGCTGACGGAGATCGAGCACCCGCTGTTGAGACGTCTCGGCGCCGCGGGCGTGAGCGACCACGACTTGCTGTTCAGCAAAGAAGACAGCACGAAAGCGGGCGGCGGCGCGACGGAGCTGTCCGGACCTTCCGTCGCGGCGAAGAAAAACGGCGGCGGCGGAGGCGGCGGAGGTGGTGGCGGCGGCAAGGGTGGGAGCAAAGGCGCGTGGAAGGGCGTCGACGCCGGCTGGGGCGGCGACGCGTCCCTCGCCGGCCTCGCTGCCGCCGCGGGGAGCGCGATCGCGGTCGGGAGGAACTCGTCGTCGCCGACGAGCATCGTGAAGACGATCGCCGCGCCGAGCGCGAAGACGATCATCACGGAGAAGCTCGACGAGCTGCGGAAGGCGCGCGAGAAGCAAAAGCTCTTGCTCGAGATGCCTCTCGTCGTGAAGAAGCTCCCGGACCGCGGCGCGTCGATTCGAAACCGCATCGCGTCTTTGGATCTCGAGATTTACGAGGTGGAGAAGGAAGCGCACGCGAAGTACGGCGTCGGAGAGAAGCCCGTCACGCCGGTGAAGCGAGAGCAGGAGGAGGAGGAGGAGGAGAAGGACGACGATGACGATGACGTGGAGGAGGTCGTCGTCGAGATGTCGCCGGACGCGAAGGCGAAGACGCCGGCGAGGGCGAAGACGCCGGCGAGGGCGAAGACGCCCGGAAAGACGCCCGGAAAGTACGCGACGCCCGGACGCAAGAAAGGACGCTCCGGCGGCGCGGCGCTCATCGACGACGTCGCGAGCGATAAGGACGACGACACGGACGACGACGACGACGACGACGGCGCGTCTCTGGACGACTTCGTCGTCCCCGACGACGAGGTGGACGGCTCGCAGGGCTCGCCGCCGCCGTTGGACAGCAGCGCGGAGACGGACGACGTCGAGGAGGACGGCTCCGTCGCGGGCGGCGGCGGCGGCGGCGAGGACGAGAACGGGGATTTCGAGACGGCGCTGAGCTCTCCCGCGCGCGAGGTTGAGGATCTCTCGACGTTGATGGGAGGAATGGGCGTGTGATGACGACGCGACGGGGGATAGCAAAAATAATACACCAGACCAGATCGACACACGCGACGAGCTGCGGGAACATCACACCAGCAGGCTCACATCACACCAGCAGTTCACGGGAAGTCAGGCTGCAGTGCAGTGCTCGGAGATCTCCTCTTATCCAAGGGCGAGATCGTGTTCGGTCCCGTCCGCACACGACGCCGCACCGCGGAGCGCGGCCGCGAGCCTCGAGTCGACTCTCTCGCGCGGCTCTCCTCCCGAGCTCCTCTGCGACTCTCGCGCGGAGGGAGAGAACCCGCGTCGCGCGCTGCATCGATCGCGGCGCGCGCGACCGCGGAGGGATGGCGCTCGCGGCGATGTCGGCCACGCGTCGCGCGCCCGCGCCCGCGGTCGTCGCGCGCCGGGTCACCACGCCGCGCGCGACGCGCGCGGCCGCCGTCCCCCCCGCGCGCGTGCGATGCGTGCGCACGAGCGCCGCCGCGTCCGCGGCGAAACCCAAGGGCGCGCGCGCGAAGCGGTTCCGCGACGGCAGACCGCGACCGGCGCGATCGTCCTCCTCGGAGACGTCCTCCTCGACCGTGGCCGTGGACGACGCCGCGGCGGCGACGAAGCCGAAGACCGCGGCCGCGACGCACGTGTGCGAGGAGTGCGGGTATATCTACGCGCTCGAGACGCCGTTCGACGCGCTCGGCGCGGACTTCGAGTGCCCGCAGTGCCGCGCGCCGAAAGATCGCTTCTCCGAGTACGTCCCGCCGAAGCCAGACGCGGCGGCGGCGGCGGCGAAGGCGAAGACGAACGCGAGCGACGGCATGAGCGCTCGCGAGATCGGCACGGTGACCGCGTTCGTCGCCCTCCTCGGCGCGGCGGTCGCGTCCGCGGGCGGCCCCGCGGGCGCGGCGAGGGAGGTGGCGCGCGCGGGGGAGCTCCTCGTCGCGAATCACCTCCCCGGCGTCGGCGGCGTCGTCGAGGACTCGTTCCTCGGGTTGCTCGCGGCGTGCACGGTGTACTCGCTGTGGCGCAGCAGCTTGATCCCCGCGCCCGTGGGGAACCCGATAGCGCGGAAGAGCCGCACGCGGGCGTCGTGGCTGCACGTCGTCTCCGGCGGCGGCGCGCTCGTGACGGGTTTGTACGGCGTCGCGTTGGAGCGCGTGTACCGAGAGAGTCCGGGGTGGACGTGGATGTGGGTGAGCAGCGCGCTGTTTCTCACGAACGCGCTGACGTACTCGCCGTTGATGCAAATCTTCAAAGCGTCGAAAGAAGGGAAGTACGCGATGAAGCTCGGGTACTCGTTCGTCGCGTCGTTTCAGGGCGTCGTTTTCATCGCGTGGAGCGCGCAGCCGGACGCCCCGGCCTGGATGTACTGGAGTGTGATGCCTTTTTGGTATTTCTCCATCGCGAAGCTGTGGGAGAGCACGGAGTTCGTCCTCGCGCTGACGCCGGAGTCGGCGTCCGGCGATTCATTCCAGGACATGATAAGCGCCGGGTCGAAGCGCAGGTTAGGGAAGATGACCCCGGACGCGGCGACGTTGACGTACGTGTCTCTGAACGCGTTCGCGGCGATTTTCGATAACTGTTACATGGCGCTGTACACCGCGCTCGGGCCGGAGGCGTTCTGGCACACGTCGCGGGTGTTTAACGACTCGGACTTCCACTTGCGGTTGGTGAAAGGCACGACCGGGTCGCTGACCGTCGCGCTGTTGATATTCATAAGCACGTTAGGGTGGAGGAAGCAGATGTCCATGGACCTCGCGATTTGGTTAAACGTGATCCTCGGCAGCGTCGGGCCGTGGATCGTCCTTTTCTGGCACAAGCTCGAGGACCCCACCGAGGATTGGTTCCCGCAGTTCGTGTTCGATCCGGGGTACGATTATCACCCGCTGTGGCAGACCGCGAGCGCGGTGGGGGATTCCGTGAGCGGATTGATAGGTAGTTGACGCGTCGAGCGTGAGATCGAACACATTAGTAGATCATCTTCACGTCACCTCTCCAGTGTTCGCACCGCGCGGGTCCACTCATTTCTGTGCAGCGCGCGGCACGCGTCCCTGGACGACATGTCCGCGGCGACGGACGCGCCGCCGCCGCCGCTGCGCCGACGGCGATGGCTGTGGGGCGGCTCGATCGTCGTCATGCTCGGCCTCATCGTCTTCGCGGGGTATCAAGACGTCCGGATGCTGAACGTGAAGCGCGTGTTGGAGGACGTGACGAAGGGCGCGGTGGACGCGAGTAAGCTCATCCCGGCGTCGTGGACGGGGAAGTCCGCGTCGCCGATGCCGGTCGCGACGACGGTGATCAAGGCGGGGGCGGAACCAGAGGCGGCGGGGGACCGGGCGAGCGCGTGGAAGAAGGACGCGCGAGGGAAGGGTAAGGCGCGCGAGATCGACGAGAACGATCGCTCGAACGCGACGGTTCGCGACGAGAAGCGCGAGGTGGACGCGGGACGACCGCCGCCGGCGCCGGGGACTCGAGCGCGCGCCGTCGCGTCGTCGCCGTCGCCGTCGTCGCCGCCGTCGTCGTCGTCGTCGCCGCCGCCGCGTACTCGTAGCCCGCGCGTCTCGCGCGGAGACGGTCCCGCGAACGCGACGAGCGCCGCGAACGACGCGAGCTCGAGCGACGACGAGGAGGGGTGGGCGCTCGCGGCGATGCCGCCGCCGCCGCCGCGCGGGGCGAGCGCGACGGGAACGAGAGACGACGACGACGACGACGACGACGACGACGACGCGGACGCGTCGACGAACGCGACGGGCGCGCGCGCGCCGTCGCGGGCGCCGCCGGTGTTCGAGGAGACGGGATGGGTGGCGTGGCCGCCGCCGAATCCGCCGCCGCCGACGAAAGGTTGAGTCGAGCCCGAGGGCGCGAGCGCGGTCGTCCGCACAGTACGCGCGCGCGCGGTGGTTTCGAACGACGATAGGTTAGCATCCGTCGGTCTCGCTCGCGTTCACACGTAGTCCATTCGTAAAACGACCGCCTACCACCTACCGCGAGGCGACGTGCCCTGCCCCCCCCGAGGCGACGTCCCTTGCGAGCTCGCGACGGAGTGCGGACTCCTCGGCGACGCGACGCCGCGCGGCGACGATTTCTTGTTGTTGTTCCGCTTCGTCCGCACGCGCGGCAGCCCGTGCGCGCCCGTTCCCCTGCCGCCGTTCCCCCCCTCCGTGCCCCCGATGACGCCGAGGGTGTGGAACTTGCTTATGACCTTGTGCACGGCCATGACCAACAGGACGAATCCGGAGACGACGTGAATGATCCGTCTCGCGTCTTGAGGCAACCACTTGCTCCGCATCTTATTCCTGACCGAGCACAGGAGCTCTCTCGCGGGTTTGAACTTTGGGGATATCGACAGCGCTGCTTTCAAGCTCGTGCTCGCCTCCTTCAATCGTCCCGTCTCCGCGTAGACGATCCCTAGGTTATACCGCAACAACGTGTGCCGAGGGGCGAGCTCCAGGCCCAACCCGAACAGACGCACGCTCTCCTCGAGATCCCCCGCCGCCCTCAGCGCGCCGCCGTAGTGTAAATACGAGTTCGCGTTGGGTTTTAACTCTAACGCGCGCTCGAAGCAATCGAACGCGGCGTCGCTTTCGCCCTTGACCCGGTACGCGTTCCCCATGAGGTCCCACGTCTTCGATTTCTCTTCGTCGTCCGATTCGTCGCGCTCGTCGTCGAACGCGTTCGCCTTCGCCCTGAGCGTCCGCAGCGCCTCGTCGACGCCGCCGTACTGCTGGAAGAGCACAGACAGCCCGGGCTCCGACGCTCTCTTCCGTTTCGCGGCGCTCGCCGCGAGCGCGTCGTTCCATCCCGACGTCGGCGGCGCCCTTTTCACCCGACGCGTCGCCGTCCCGTTCCCCGGGTGCTCGTCCAGACGCGCGCGCTCCGGGACGACGCCGACGTGCTCCCACGCGTACCAACTCCCCGGCTTGACCACAACGCCGCCGCGATCGTCCCACGACCGCGGCGCGTTCTCGCCCACGGTCCGCGGGTGCAGCGTCGGCTGCTCCGGCGGCGGCGGTCTCTCCGCATGTGGGGTTTCGACGACGAATCCGCTGCCGTTCAGTCGCAGACTCCACGCCGCGTCCGCGCCGTTCTCCCACGGCGCGATCGTCGGGGTCGCGACGCACAGCAGCGTCAGCGCGACCGCGATCGCGACTCGACCCATCCGCGCCGATGACACGGCCTCCTCGCGCGCCTCGCTCTGACGCGGTTCGGGAGACACGTTAAAGTATTACTGTACGGCGCCGCACGTGTGCTGGTGACCGACCGGAAGCCCACGAGCGGCCGCAAGCCGGCCGCCCGGATGAGAGATCCAGTACTAAAAAGTGATGAGAAAGAATCTTCTCTCGTCCGTCGCGCGTCTCCCGGAAGTCACTTTACTGAATGGCTAACTAACGTGTCAGATGTCTACGATGACGAACACCTCCGCGCACCCGTCCTTCCCCTCCCCCGCCTCCAAGATCTGCATCGCGCTGTACGTGATCGCCTTGATCTCCGTCCCCTGCTCGTGCACGCCGTCGACAAACTTTTCCCCGAGCGCGACGCACTCGACGCGCCAGCGCGTGCGGTCGATGGTCGCGACTTGTATCTTCGTGCATACGAGCATCGACGTGTGGAAGTGAAAGAGGAGCTCGTCCAGGAACGCGAACAGGAGCGAGTGCGCGTCGTGCGCCTCGACGACGAACGCGTGGCCGTGGACGACGCGACCCTCGGTCGCGCCCGTCGCGCCGGCGGCGGCTCCCCTTTCCGCGCCCGTCGCGCCGTCTCCCTCTCCCCCTCCCGCGCCGTCTCCCTCTCCCCCGCGCGCGACCGCGACCGCGACGCGCCCGCTGCCCGGGGCGACGCCCTCGTCCCTCGCCCTCGACGCGCCCTCGCTCAGCTTATCCAGCGGCGTCATGTAGTCGAACATCCCCAACGCCGCGCGCGCGAAGCACTCCTCGACGGTGGCGCCCCACGCGTGAATCTGAATGTCCGCGGTGTGGTCCTTGTACTCGTACCGCCGCTCGCCGTCGAACGCGTCGACGATCGGGATCCCGGGGATGAACTCTGGGAGGGTCTCCGCGTCGTCGTCGTCGTCCTCGCCGTCTGCCTCGTCTGCTTCGTCTGCCTCGTCTGCCTCGTTCGTTTCCTCGGCACCGCCCGATGATGAAGGCTCGCGGGTCGACGTCCCCGCCGCCGCGGCCCTCTCCGCCGCCGCGGTGGCCCTCGCGCGCTTCCGCGGCGGGCGCTGCGGCAGCGGGACGTGGTCCATGTCTCCGCGACGCGCGTTCGCGACGCCGCGCCGCGAGTTCGCGGACCGGTCGTCGCGCGCGCGGGACTGGCGGCGGTCGGGGATGAAATGTCCGGTCTTTTTTGTGAGCGCTCGCGCGCGCGCGGCGGCTTTCGCACGCTGCTGCACTTTCATAAAATCCGGCCGCGTTTTCTCGCGCGCGCCACTCTCCTCGGGGCGGAAGATCGGCGTCGCTCGGGCGCGATCGCCGCGGATCCACGATGGAGACGGACGCTGCCATCTCCGGGATGACGATATACATCCCGATCGGTGACACGAACGAGGCCGTGGAGGTCGCGGTGAACGATCTCCCGGACGACGAGGGAGAGATCCTCGGCATCCTTCAGGCTGAGCTCGCGCCGTTGGACGTGTGGCTTCACGTCGCGAAGGCGTACTTGTCGAAGGGGAAAGAGGAGCAGTTCAGGAACATCTTAGAGGAGGCGACGCAGCCAGGTGAGAAGAGCGCGGGGTGACTCTCTCGCGCGCCCGCGCGCGCGTTCGCGACGCGGCGCCGATCGCGCGTCCGGGCGCGACCCTACCGTCGATCGATCGTTCGGTCGGTCGATCCTCCTCCGAATCCAATTCGCGCCGCGATCCTCCCTCCCCGCGCGCCGCCCCGATCTCACCGCGACCGCGCTCGCTTTCGACCCCACAGAGATCGAGACGTACTACCCCGACAGCAAGTACGAGCGCACCGCGATCTTGTGCACGCTCGCGTCGTACCACGTCAACATGGGCAAGGCGGAGAACGACAAGATTCGACGCGACGACCACTTTTACAAAGCCGACGGCTTGCTGCGCGCCGCGGAGCTCATCAAACAAAAAGCGAACGGCGAGGAGCCGGAGCAAGCCCCAGTCGTGGGACGCGCGCACTTGGAGCTCGCGAAAGGGAACCTCGCGGCCGCGGAGAAGCTCGTCGACGCCGCGCGGTCGCTCAAGGATGGAGGCGCGGGGAACGTCCTCCCGTTGCTCATGAAGGCGCGGCTGCTCTACGACCGCGGGCAATTCGCGGAGGCGCTGCAGTGGTACAGGCGGGCGCTCAGGTCGCAGGGCGCGGCCGCGCCCGCGGGCGTGCGCCTCGGCATCGGCGCGTGCCAGTACCAGCTCGGGAACTTTGAAGGCGCGCGGCTCGCGTTCGAGCGGACGATACAGCTGGAGCCGACCAACGTAGACGCGCTCGTCGGCTTGGCGTCCGTCGAGTTTAACGCCGCGTCCGCGGTGCCGGCGGAGCTGACGCACGGGGACGGCGGCGGCGCGGACGGTCCATCCGTCGAGGAGAAGCTCGCTGACGCCAAGGCGAACTACGTCGCCGCGGTGAAGCGCGGTTTGGAGCTCCTCGAGCGCGCGTTTACTCTGGATCCGCATCACCCTGGCGCGCAAGTCGAGCTCGCGAAGCACTTTCTGTACGCCGGGGACGATAACCTTCAGGCGATCGAGCAGCTCACGGAGACGCTAATCCGCGGCGGCGCGGACGCGATCGGGTCGACGCCGCGTTTGAGGGCGCAGGCGGCGATGACGCGCGCGAAGGCGCACCACTCGCGCGGGGAGCTGCAGCGCGCGCAGGGGTTGTACCAAGCCGCCGCGCAGATGGACGAGACGTTCCACGAGCCAAACTTTGGGTTAGCGCAAGTCGCGCTGACGAGGGGCGATAACAAAGCCGCGCTGACGTACGCGGAGCGGGCGTACGCCGCGTTCCCGAACAGCGTGGAAGTGCAGAGGGTGTACGGACACTGCCGACGAATCGCGGACGACGCCGCGGCGATGAACGGCGGCGGCGGCGTCGCGTCCGTGGGCAACATCGGCGCCGGGCCCGGGCGCGATCTCGAGACCGCGGGCATCTTGAAGAAAGCCGTGGAGGCGGACCCGTACGACTACGATGCGCAGATCGAGCACGGCGACGCGCTGTTGGCGGCGAGGGAGTACGAGGCTGCGCTCGCGGCGTACGAGGGCGCGGTTGAGATTTTGAACAACGGCGGGAAAAAAGCAGACGGCACGTCCACGATCTCGTCCTCGCTGCTGAATAACGTCGGCGTCTTGAAGGCGATGACCAAGGGCGCGGCCGGGCACGAGGATACGAGGGCGGTGTTCCTCGCCGCGCTCGAGGCTGCGGCGAAGGAGGAGGGCGGGAAGGGAGAAAAAGGCGAGGCGTTGGACGAACCCGCGGAGAGAAGGAAAGCGACGGGCGCGCGGCTTCAGGTCGCGTTTAACCTCGCGCGTCTGTCGGAGGAGAAGGGCGACATCGAGGACGCCACCGCGCGGTACGACGACCTCCTCGTCGCCTCCCCGGAGATGACGGAGTGCTTACTCCGCAAAGCCGCGATGGCGGCGAAGCGGGAAAATTTCGCCGCCGCGGAGCAGTTCGCGCGCAAGGCGTTGGAGACCAAGCCGGACGACCCGGACGCGATGGCGTCCGTCGGTCACGTGCTCATGAAACAGAGCCGATGGTCCGAGGCGCAGGCGCAGTTTAAGGCGCTCAGGAACCTCCCGAAGAAGCTCACGCCGACGCAAGCGGCGTTGTCCGCGGCCGCGGGTAAAGACCCGAACGCGGCGACGCACCAGCACGACGAGTACGCGATGCTCTCGCTCGCGAACGCGGCGTATTACCAAGCCGTGAAGCTTCAGAGCAGCGTGAACCACAAGCGCGGGGACCCGAAAGTCCGCGAGGCGGAGCAAGCGCACCTGGACTACGCGACGACGTTGTACACGAAAGCGCTGCAGAAAAACTGCAGCGACATGTACGCCGCGAACGGGCTGGGCATCCTCCTCGCGGAGAAAGGGCGCATCGACGAAGCGAAGGCGACGTTCCAGATGGTCGCCGAGGGGATCACGGCGGCGACCGGGAAGGGCGCGGAGGGCGCCGCGGACTCGAGCTTGATGTCGTCCCCGGACATCTGGATCAACCAAGGGCACGTGCAGATGGCGAAAGGGAACTACGTCGCCGCGGCGAAGCACTACGAGCAAGCGCAGGCGCAGTTCTTCAACAACCTCGACCACAGAGTATCGCTGTACCAAGCTCGGAACTCGTACGAAGCCGCGTCGCTGGAGGAGAGCAAGTCGTTCCTGAGACGCGCGCTTCACGTCGCGCCGTGGAATCACCGCCTGCGTTTTAACCTCGCGTATGTCCTCCAAGAGAACGCGCACCGCACGTTGAACCGGACGTTGAAGGGCGCGGAGAAGGGCAAGGCTGCTCCCGGCGGCGGCGAAGGCACCGAAGGCACCGGTCGTCTGCAGCAAGTCCTCAACGCGATCGAGGAGTTCAAGCTCGCGTTGAGTCTCTTCGAGCAGCTCCAAAAAGTCGCGAGCGCGTCGAGTAAGGACAAGGACGCGAAAAAGAACGCCCCAGAGTACGGGTTCGATAAGAAGCGCGTCGGGATTCACGTCTCGTTCTGCGCTGAGGCGCTCAAGTCCGCGCAGCCGCATCTGGAGGCGGCGGAGAGAGAGGAGGCGGCGCTGCAGGCGCGGCGGGACGCGCAGGCGGCGGCGAGACGCGCCGCGGAGGAGACGCGAGCGGCGCAAAACGCCGCGAAGGAAGCCGCGGAGGAGCTCAAGAGGAAGGCTGCGGAGGCGGCCGCCGCGGCCGCCGCGGAGAGATTCAAGCAGTCGCAAGAGCAGTGGCTGAAGAAGACCACGGAGATTCGCGAGGCGGAGGAGGCCATCGAAGGGGGCGGCGGCAAACGGAAGAAATCGAAGAAGGGCGAGAAGACGACGTCGTTGCACTACGACGAGGACGACGACGACATCCTCCTGCCCGACGACCACCCGGACAACCCGTTGAACAAGGACAAGAAGAAGAAACTGACGGACGAACAGAAGGCTGCGCTCAAGGCTGCGGGCCTGGACGACTCCGACGACGACTCCGAGGACGAACCGGAGG